>Ga0315901_10002080_pt1 | contig 28134 bp, 37 predicted proteins | sample LakEriMetagenome_10_FD_203761 | JGI IMG/M metagenome (GOLD analysis project Ga0315901, IMG submission 203761) | Freshwater fungal communities from buoy surface, Lake Erie, Ohio, United States - Buoy 2 MA116 | ecosystem: Environmental > Aquatic > Freshwater > Lake | place: USA: Lake Erie, Ohio...
AATCGTTATATGTGATCAATGTGGGCGGGAGCTAGAAGTAAGATCTGCTTTTGCACATATCACACTTGCTAACCATAAAAAATCTTGTAAGTCTTGACTAAATGAAAAAGATAATGTTATACTTCTAACCTTGGAAAGTTTTCGGAGATAATATCAAGGGGTTAAACTCCAAGTGCGATGATGACGGAAGTGTCTAAAGTACACTTGTTCAAATAAAAGCAACTGCTATAACCGATGAATTGCTATCTTATAAATGGACAATTTCGGGGTTCTCTTTTAGAAATCTTAAAAGGGGTATAGGGGTTGTATGCTTAAAATCTGGAAGTATCCAGTAAAAAAAAATATAATATATAATAGTAAAATAAAATTTTATTAACATTTAAAAATATATTAAATACTAGTCGACTAGAATATATAGATGATATAATTAGAATGTCAAAGGAAACCAAATGAAACTTACTCCAATAGATTTAGGCAACGGAATACTCTTATTTAAGAACGCACTTAAAGATCCAAAAAAGACATACGAGTTTATTCTTGACTCAAAAACAAACGACGATCCATTCTTTGGTAAAGATGTGTGGCATGACTGGCAACCATGGGGTAATTATGCAAAAGCTTACCCAAACATATCTGATGACTATAAGACAAGTGATGTATACGGTGCAGAACTACAGAGAGAGTGTCTAGACATATTCTTTGGGGTACTTGATATATATAAAGATCATCTTAAAGATGACCCATTCTTTGATAGAAATGGATTTCCACAAGATTATCCTACTTCACTAGAAGAGTTGGAAAAAAGAAATGCAGCAGGAGATAGAACATTTATAACTGCGGATCTGGTACTGTTTGAAACAAATAAGAATACTCATAAAGATTGGCAAATGCATATTCATCAAGATACAGTCCCATACTTTGGTCTAATTGCAAACCATATGTTTAATTTCAATATTTATGTCAACGACGATTATGAGGGTGGAGAAATTATATTCTTTAATCATTATGGCACAGATAGAGTTCCTTTTGTAGACTCTAAAACTGGTAAAACAGAAGAGGCATGGATAGTAGAAGATTATTTTGAGTATAAGATGGAAGCTGGAGATGCAATGATATTCCCAGTTGACTTATATCATGGAGTAAAACCAATTGGTAAAAACGACTCTAAGTATTATATTAGACAGTTTATTTCTAACGATAAAAACAAAGAAATTAACGAGGCAAAGATTAAATTTTTGGCGGGAGGAAAGACAGAAGAAGAATTCGAGCATTTGCTCGAAGATTCTAGAAAGCAAGCATTTGCTAAGAGAAAGAATCCAGTACTATTTAACTCTATAGATGAGATTGATATAGACACATCCTTGAATCAGGTAGCATGTATTATAAACTCACATAAAGATATATCTGGGCTTATTTAATATAACAGTAATGGGGTTTCTCTCTCCCGCCGCACTGCAATTTTCGCACTTTACTGTGATTTAGTAGATTCTTCTTCCATTTTACGCTTATTTACAATCTTATGTGTATTATCGCAATAAGGATAATCTGCTGAGTCCCCGCAAATACACTTCTTTTTACAGAAAGTTGTCTCTGGGTAAACAGTAGCTACCCAATCCATGATCTCTTCAGTATCTGTTATGTGCGGATGCTTATCTGGATTAAATAACTCAAATGTTCCAGGGGCATGTTCTTTTTCCATGCAGAAGTTAGAGTAAGCGTATCTCGTTCCGCTTGTAATTTCTTTTACACCATGTTCCCATGGATGCACTGCTCCATGAATAACAAAGTCTCTAGGCTTTACATCAACTACCAGACAATCATCTGGATCTTGAGGTCTATTTTTGCGACTTCCATCTTTTTCTATGTTTGGATAATAGATTTCTCCGCCAGTGTAATCTCCAAAGTATGTAACAATACCGTGACTTAATCTACAACATGTTGACCATCTATCTAGCTGAGTGAGATGGTGTTCCATATTCATTCCTGGACTGTCTGCATGAATAAACATTCCTTTATCACCAGGACGCATGACTTGCATGAAAAGCTGTGGATGGATGTAATGTTCTGGATAAAGAAGTTCTGAAATTCTATCCCATATTGGTTTTAGCTCTACCATCAGTGGACCAGTTTTATTTTTATACCAATCAATGGCATGCCCTTCATGTTTAAAGGCTTCCTGATCGTCCTCAAATTTCTTTTCGTATTCTTTCATTAAATTTGTTATAAGGCTATTCTCTTCTTCAGATAAAAAGTTACGCCAGATCCAAATTTCATCAGCAATTTGTTCAATATTAGGGTTATTTGTAAACATAAGTCAATTATAGCATGTTGACGTTTTAGAAGGATTCAAATATAATATAAAGATGAAGACATTATTGTGGATAGGCATCGTATCTATTATTGTTTGTATATGTGGGTTATTAATACAAACATACGGGCCTATAGCTTAATCTGGTAAAAGCAATTGTCTTATATACAATCGACTGTGAGTTCAAATCTCACTAGGCCTACATGGTATAATGAATACATGGCATGGGAACAAGCATTATTAATATTTGGACCAACAACTTTAGTGTTATTGGCTTATTGGATTTTTTGAGGCGGGAAGCTATGGAAAGCTGTAAATTTGAGCCAAGCAAGAAATGCTCATACTGTGATAAGTATGGATATACAAGTAAAATATTAAAAGATGGTACACTTGTTAGATTATGTGAGATACACATAAGTTGTAGTCAACTAGGATAATTATGAAAAAGAAACTTGGATTTGCGGTAGCGTTCTTAACAACACTATCTTTAGTTGCTGGATTTCTCACATTAAAAAAGGCGTCATTTGAAGACGCATTTAATTTCGACTCTTGGGACGAAGATGAAAAAGAAACATTCGAATCTATATAATTCATTTATTATATCTTCGGCTATCTTGCTAATAATATACTACAGCTTGGTTATTATTACACTATGAGTTATACTACATTAAATAAACAAATAGTACAGGAATTGTCTCTGTATATATCTGATTCTAGATATAGAGAGCAGAACTATTATGTAGATGATGATCTTATCGCCTCCGCCGCTCTGGAATGGGTCGTAGACAGTCTTAAGAGCCGATTAGAGGCAAGTTGCTTAAACTTTGAGGGTGGCTTCTGCAGATTGTGGTATATGGACTCTCACGAGGCATGTATGACGATTATGAGAATATTATACGATTTAACAAATGATGATCTATATAAGCCAGTATTACAGATTCCTGAATATGATCAAGATGAAATTTGGTAATATAAAATAATTACTTTTTCTTTTCTTTTTTAAAGAAACGCTTAAACCAGCCTTCAATCTTTTTTTCCATCTTACCGCCTGCAGATTCATTCTCATAATGGTCTGTTTGAAAGTATGGGCTGTGCATAACTTTGCTAAAATGATCTCTGGTCATATATATATTATACTATAGATGTAATTATTCCATTAGTAACGGTAATTGTTTTGCTATCTGCTGATGTAAATGTTCCAGATACGCCTTTAAAGTTAACCCACTTAGTTCCGTCCCACTTAATCATATCCCCAGTTGCTTTACCCGTTAATACAAGATTATGTAGTTCTTCTAGTTCAAATCCGTTTTGAACCTTAACGAATATTTCGCCATTGTTCTGTTGTTTGCGTGTAACTATGCCAATAAAAACCAAATGTTCAGGTGCTACTGGCTTGTTGGCTAGCCCATAGATTAAGTTGCCGTCTACTCCAAGCCATACAGGATCCCCAGCATTTGCCCCGTTTGTATTGAGTCCATCAAGTAGGCCTTCGGTAATTACATAGCCAATTCCATTTTTTTGTAGGTCTTGTTCTAGTAGTCCAAGAGTCTTTGAAGATGTAGGTTCACCCACATTGCTTGCTCTAACGACAAGCATATTAGTTCCGTCGTTTCCAGTAGACCCAGAAACGTAAACAGCTTGCCCTTTATAGATAGTTCCATTATAGTCACTTTTAACAAGATGTTTTACTGTAGATACAAACTCTACTGTTAGCGGGTCAAAAGGCGGTGTCGTTATTCGTATTCTTGGCTGGCTCATCCTATATCCAATATAAACTTAGCTATTGATACTCCAGCATCACCAACTGCAAAAAGCTTATCATTAGGAGCAAGTTCAATTGTAAAAGATTGTCCAGGATAAAGTTTGTGCCCGTAATCCGAAGAAGATACACTTTCGTTTCCCAGGTAGGCAAAGCCAGTCGTCATAATATTTTGGATTGATACAGCCGTTTGAGGATCAATAACTCCAGTTACAGTTAAGTCTACGGGGGTTGAATTGAGGGCTATTATTTGTTGCCTAATCATTCTTCTATTATACCCCTAGACAAGCAAAAATCCCAACCAGAGGCGGATCCGATTGGGACTTGCTGCACCTTCGTGCAAGTATCAGGAGCACGAATGCTACGACTAATACTTACTAATTGTAATATTAGACTTTTTCAAAGTCAAGAGGGATCTTTAAATAATCCTTTTTCAATGATAAAGTCATGCAGGTTAGATAGCATATAAATTAAGCTATTCTGATTTTGCATTACCTGCTGCTCAATAGCCATAAGGTCTACACCATTTGCAACACCCATTGCACGAGTATCATTATTTATTTTTTCCAACATTGCCATTACTACTTTTTCTTTATCCATTTTCATTTTCCTTTACTGGGTTATATGAAGGGCTGGGTCCTAAAAGGTAGCCCTCCTCATGGTAATTTACCATCTTACTAATTTCTTCATCACCGCACACTTTGCTGGCTAAAAGACAAAGAACGTCATATATTCTAGCTAGCATAATATAATTTACCATAGGCAAATTATCTTCTAAATTATTATTTTCTATATTATTGTCCATCTGGTCTACCTAAGTCTTCCCAAAATATTTCTCTTCCCATGTTATCTGTTACCACCATAGGAGTAGATTCACATTGACATTCATTACCGCTACATTTTTTCATTATGATTTACCATCCTTACAATGTCATCATATAATTTGGTTCCTATATTTTTTCTATAATCACAAGAGAGGCAATATAAAAATATATTGTCTTCATTATCTAGGTTAGACAGAAGAAGACCTTGATCGATTGGACATTCCATTTTCGATACAAGGCCCTCTTCTGAAAGAGCTATATATTTTGATACGTACTGTATCTTCATTATTCCTCTTGTTGTTTCTTTAGTGGAAACTTGTGAAACCACTCTTGTGCCCTTGGGGTTAACCCCTTCCAGGCAGACCAGTCGGTACCGCCCTTGGTCATATAATACGTTATCTCTGCGTTAATTACTGGATCAAATAAAAGTACATTTGATCTCAGGTTAAATTTTTCTTTACGATCAATTCCGAGGTTACCCAACATATTAATCTGAAAAATTCCATAGGAACTGTCTCCAGTATTCCTGTTACCATTATATGCCATAGGTCGTCCATTGGACTCCCGTTTAGCTATGGCCCAAGCCGTTTGAAGGGCTTTACCTTCAAATCCGACTGCCCAAAGCAGGCTTTTTAATTCCTGCCCAGACATCATTTCTGAAGGCTTATAAACAGTATTGCTGTACTTCACTAAGGTTTCTTTCTTAAGTTGTACTTCTGTCTTTGGTTTTACTACTAGAGCTTGCGATTCTGGCATTACTGGAACAACCGTGTTGTTTCCGAATAGAAATAATGTTATCATTACTATTACGGTCCAGTGATGGGCAACATCACTAAGCTTTTGTTTTATATTCTCCATTGGCATTTCCTCCTTTAGAGATAACGAACTATAAGAATAGCATTGTCAGTAAGTTACTGTCAAGTCAGTCGACCAGAAAGATTATATGCAAATATCATTTTTTACGCCTACAATTAACTTTAAGAACTCTAATGGATATGGTTATGCTGGATCAAATATAGCTACTTCGTTAAAAGAGTTAGGCCATGATGTTCCATATTCTTATCCAAAAGCTCCAGTACAATTAAATTTTGCTCAGCCAGAACATTTTAAAATGCACAGAGGTCAATATCAAATAGGATATACTCCGTGGGAATCTACAAAAATTCCAGATAAATGGAAAAATATGTTAGATCACTGCGATGAAATTTGGACAACATCAGACTGGTGCGCTAATGTTTTCGAAGATAACGGATATAAAGATATCAAGGTTTATCCACATGGTATACAAGACATATGGAAGCCAAAAAGAAGAAGAGAGTCAGACAAGATTAAGTTTCTTCACATCGGAGAGCCAGCACCAAGAAAAGCTGGACAAATGGTAGTAGATGTGTTTGGAGAGCTTTATGGAAATAATCCTAAGTATTCTCTTACAATAAAAGCGTATCATCATAATACAACCAGAGTTTATAATAACTACATAGATAAAGAGATAATAGGTTTACCACAAAATATTTATAATAATGTAAAGGTTATAACAGAAGAACTAAGTGATCTAGAGTTAGTTAGACTATATCACGATCATGATGTTTTAGTATATCCAAGTTATGGAGAAGGATTTGGTTTTATTCCGCTCCAAGCCCTTGCTACTGGTATGCCAACTATATGTACGGCAAGTTGGGCACATTATGAAAAATACTTAGGCCCATTAAAATTAAAATCAAAGCTAGTTGATTCCCCGTGGCCATTTCCACACGAAGGTAAAGTTTTTGAGCCAAACCGTCAACACCTAGTTGAGCTTATGAGAGATGTTGTTTTTAACTTTAATGCATATTCTGGATATTACTATGCTCAGTCAACTAAGATACATCAAGAATATAATTGGTTAGAGTTGACTAAGAATTCCTTTGATCACATATTCAAAAAATTTAATTAGCCCTAGACTCTTAAAAAAAAGTTTGATACACTTAGGTTTCATAAAAATTTATTAATCCGTAAGGCGGAAGAAGAGGTCACACTTAAAATGTCAAAAACTATTGAAAACCCATATGAAAACTTTATTGCATTGTCTAGATATGCAAGATGGATTCCAGAAGAAAATCGTCGTGAAACATGGGGTGAGACGGTAGATCGCTATTTTGACTTTATGACAAAACATCTTAAAGAAACTAAAGATTATATTCCAGATTCAAAACTTCTTCAAGAAATGAAAGAAGCAGTTTATAATAGAGACGTAATGCCATCAATGAGATCAGTAATGACTGCAGGTGCCGCATTAGATAGAGATCATGTTGCAGGTTACAACTGCTCATTTGTTCCAGTAGATTCACCACGCTCATTTGACGAAACAATGTATATTCTTATGTGCGGAACAGGAGTAGGGTTCTCTGTTGAATATAAGTATGTTAATAAACTTCCTCCCGTTCCAGAAACTTTAGAAAAGTCTACGACTGTAATTACGGTTGAAGATTCAAAGCAGGGTTGGGCTAAAGCATATCGTGAGCTACTTGCATTATTATGGTCAGGACATATTCCTTCTGTTGATGTAAGCAAACTTCGTCCATCTGGTGCTCGACTTAAAACAATGGGCGGAAGATCATCTGGTCCACAGCCACTCATCAACCTATTTGACTTTACTATTGCAAAGTTTAAATCTGCAACAGGACGACAGCTAAAACCAATTGAAGCACATGATATTATGTGTAAGATTGGAGAAATTGTTGTAGTCGGAGGAGTCCGCAGATCAGCAATGATCTCTTTGTCAAATATTAATGACATTGAAATGGCTCAAGCAAAATCTGGGAACTGGTGGGAAAATAATTCACAACGTGCACTTTCAAATAACTCTGTTGCTTACTCACGTAAGCCAGAAATGGAGCAATTTATTGCAGAATGGAAATCTCTTTATGACTCGAAGTCTGGCGAACGTGGAATCTATAATGTTGCAGCAGCGCAGAAGCAGGCAGCGAAGTATGGCCGTAGAGACCCTGAAATCCATTATGGAACAAACCCATGTTCCGAAATTATTCTCCGTCCTTATCAGTTTTGTAATCTTTCAGAAGTCGTATTACGTGAAAAGGATACAGTTGAGGATGTTTCAAATAAAGTACGTCTTGCAACAATTCTTGGAACTTGGCAGTCAACGTTAACAGACTTTAAATATCTTCGTAAAATCTGGAAAGATAACACAGAAGAAGAGCGTTTATTAGGAGTTTCTTTAACTGGACAATTCGGACATAAATTCTTTTCAGGTAAACAAGATATTAAGAAATTAGAAGAAGTTTTAGTTGGGCTTCGTGAATACGCAAGAACAATTAATTCAGAAGAGGCTCAGAAAATTGGGATTCAAGAGTCTGCTGCTATTACATGTGTAAAGCCTTCTGGAACAGTTTCCCAATTGGTCGGGGTGTCTTCAGGAATGCATGCATGGCATTCACCATATTATATTCGTACAGTACGTGGCTCAAAAGGAGATCCAATCTCTACATTTTTAAAGGAAGTCGGAATTCCAGTAGAAGATGATGTTATGAAACCAAACGACACATACGTATTTTCATTTCCAGTTAAGGCACCAGAAGGTGCGATTGTTAGAAATGATTTAACAGCAATAGAGCACTTAAATACTTGGCTTGTTTATCAACGTGCATGGTGTGAGCACAAGCCTTCAATTACTGTATCTGTAAAAGAAGATGAGTGGATGGAAGTGGGGGCTTGGGTGTATAAGCATTTTGATGAAGTTTCTGGAATCTCATTCTTGCCACACTCTGATCATACTTATAAGCAGGCTCCATACCAAGAAGTTACAAAAGAAGAATACGAAGCAGTTCTAGCACAAATGCCAAAATCGATTCGTTGGGAAGATTTGTCTTTCTACGAAACAGAGGACGGAACTTCTGGAACCCAGACACTTGCCTGTACATCAGATGGTAATTGTGAGATAGTAGACATATCAGCTTAGTGATACAATAGTATTTGGGTTAATACCCAAATTCTCAGGGCACCCTGCCCTGATTGGAGATGATAAATATGGCTAAATTCGATAAAGCCGATTTAAACAAAGATGGGAAAGTTACAATGCAAGAGCAAATTCTAAGCGCATTAGGTACATATGGAAGAGCATTCTTAGCAGCAGCTATGGCTCTATATATGACTGGAAATACAAATCCAAAGGATTTGATCGCAGCAGGCGTAGCCGCAGTTGCCCCAGTTATCCTTAAGGCGCTAAATCCAAACGATAAAAGCTTTGGATTTCAGAACAAGTAATCAGTAGATTAGAAATACTCCTGTGCTAGAATTGGTACAGGAGTATTCCTATTTAGGAGACTATGGCAAATGGCAGTACAAAAAAATTTCGAAGTAGATCAAAATGCTACATTTACTTTTCAGGTTCAATACACTGAAGAAGATGCAGTAACACCTATTTCTTTAGTTGGCGCATCAGCAAAAATGCAAGTCCGAGACACACCAGGCGGATCTAAGTTAGCTGTATCATTAACATCGCCATCTGGTGGAATCACAATAGATGGAATAAATGGAACATTAACAATAAAGATGACTCCAACTCAAACAAATAAATTATTCTATCCAAAATCTTCTTACGATATTATGGTTATCGATGCTGCTGGGAATAAAATTAAACTCCTTGAAGGGTTTATGGCTCTCAAAAGATCGGTGACCATTTGATGATAGAAAAAATAATAGTAACAGAAAATGTTCATAATGTTATAGTTTCTTCTCCTGGCCCTCAAGGTGTACGCGGAAGTACAATCCTTAATGGTAATGGTGCACCAGCATCAAATTTAGGTTTAACAAACGATTTTTATATAGACAATGTTACAAAAATATTTTATGGTCCAAAACTTTCTGACACAACTTGGTCTGGCGCATCATCATTTCTTTTAGCAGCTTTTCAGGTTCCAGATCATAGACACACTTATGACGGAGACATAGACGAAAGTTATGTTCCTTAAGTTTGATTTTAAAAAATACATGATATAATTATTTTGTACAAAGGCTTTAAATTTAGAGGTAATCATGGCAACTAATTATCCAAACTCTCTGGATACTTTAACAAATCCAAGCGGAACAGATAGTCTTTCTTCTCCGTCACACGCTCAGCAACACTCAAACGCTAACGATGCAATTGAAGCACTTGAGGCTAAAGTTGGAGTTACTGGCTCTTCAGTAACCACATCTCTTGACTACAGAGTAAGCACTCTTGAAGCAGGAGGACAGGTAGGAACAGAACTAGGACTTGCTGGAAATAATGATTCAACAATAAGCGGAATAGAAAACAAAACAGCAATTGATACTTTTTCTAAGTCCCTATATTCAACAGTAAGATATACGCTTCAGATTAAAAAAGACAGTCTTTTCGTATCTGATCAGTTAGACATAGTTAACGATGGAACAGATCTACATGTAAATAGATATGAGATATCATCCAACACAAATAATTCTCTTTATACTGTGCAATTAGAAGAAAATGCAGGTATAATTAGTTTGTCAGTAACACCAACAAGTGGATCTATAACCGCTAGATATTATAGAACCGCCTTAAAAAGTTAAGGCGAAAGGGATAAAAAATGGCAACAGTAGATAAGAATTTTAGAATTAAGAATGGGTTAGTTGTTGAAGGATCAACAGCTACAGTAAATGGATCCAATATCCTTACTGAGAATTCAACAGAGTTTATCCAAGATACCGCCGCTGCTTTAATTACAGGCGGAACTCATACAAACATAACCGCCACATATAATGACTCAACTGGTACATTAAATTTAGTTGGTGCAGTTACATACACTGATGAGCAAGCACAAGATGCAGTAGGTAATGCAGTAGGAACTGGTCTTTCATATAACGATTCAACTGGTGCTATATCTGTTGATACAACAGCTATACAGGCAAAGGTTGCAAACGTATCAGATACTGAAATCGGATACTTAGATGGTGTTACATCAGCTATTCAGACTCAGTTAAATGATAAGGCTTCATCTTCAGATCTTACAACTCACGCAAATCTTACAGAAGCCCACGGTGCAACTGGTGCAGTAGTTGGAACAACAAATACTCAGACACTTACAAATAAAACTTTAACAAGCCCAAAAATTAACGAAGACGTAGCCCTTACAGCAACAGCAACAGAGCTTAACGTCCTCGATGGAATTACGGCATCTACAGCAGAACTCAACATCCTTGATGGAGTTACTTCTACAGCAGCAGAGCTCAATATTCTTGATGGAGCAACACTTACAGTAACAGAACTTAACTATGTTGACGGAGTTACATCATCAATTCAGACACAATTAGACGCTAAGCTTCCAAAAGCTGGCGGAACAATGTCTGGCGCAATTGAAATGGGTACAAACAAGATCACAGGTCTTGGAGCACCAACAAATGCAAATGATGCAGCAACAAAGACATACGTAGACGGCGTAATAACAAACCTTGTTGATGGTGCACCAGATCTATTAAATACTCTCAACGAATTAGCAGCAGCCATTAATGATGATGCTAACTATTCAACAACACTTACAACAGCATTAGGAAATAAGCAAGATAAGGTTTCTGGAGTATCAGATACTGAAATCGGCTACCTTGATGGAGTTACAAGCGCTATTCAAACACAGATTAACGCTAAGTTTAATACCGCAGATGCTTCAACATCAAATATTACAGAAGGAACTAACCTCTACTTTACCAATGAAAGAGCACAGGATGCTATTGGTGATAACCTAGGAACAGGACTTTCTTATAACGACACTACAGGTGCAATATCTGTAACAGCAAATACTTATGATGCATATGGTTCAGCAGATGCTGTAGCAACTGCAGCATCAAATTCATTAGACGATGTTCTAGATGCAACTACAGCATTTACAGCAATAAATGTTAATTCAGTTGCTAAGCAAGTTGCCGCAACAACAGGTAATATTGTAACTGCAGCAGCAACTACAGCTTATTCATGGGCAAAGGCTTCATACCGAAGCGCAGAGTTCCTTGTTAAGTCAAAGACTGCAACACACACAGAAGTAACAAAAATTATGTTGACTCTAGATTCTTCAGATAATGTTTATCTAACAGAATATGGAATGTCATCAACAAGCGGAACTTCTCTTCAGTCAATTACAGCAGATATAAGCGGAACAGATGTAAGAATCCGTGTAACACCTGCAAATGCTAATACCGAAGTATTAATTACTGGTACACTGTTAGTATAATTAAATAAAAGGTAAGGGGTCCTTTCAAAACCCCACCAAAAACAATTAGGGGATATGTGAACTTAAATGGCAACAACAAATAAGAATTTCAAGGTCAAGAACGGATTAAATGTAGCTGGAACAGCAACATTTGATACCGATATCGTACTTGGCACAACTCCTATTGCTTTTGATACAAATACTAAAAGGCTCAAGGTTTATATTGATAATGCCTGGCAGCCTATTGCTTTATACTCTGAAATACCAGATTTAACACAATCCCTTACATTTATGGATGTAGGTCTTTCTATTGATTATAATGGAGAGCCAACATATATAATTCAGGCTAATGGTGTAACACCTTCTGCAACATCTAAATTTATGGATGGTGGGTCGCCAACAACCACAGCAGTAGACTACATATTTGATTCAGGTCCACTTCAGTAATAATTTATTAAATGCTATAATATAAAATAGGAGAAAAAAATGTCAACAGTAAGAATTCAAGTAAGAAGAGGTACAGCGGCTCAATGGACTTCCGCCAACCCAGTTTTAGAAGCTGGAGAGATGGGTCTTGAGACAGACACAAAGTATATTAAGTTTGGTGATGGAACGGCAGCTTGGTCAGCATTAGGTTATGCCAATGACCCAGGATTCCTTGATCTCTCAAACCAGTTAGTTAATTATGTAGAGCTAACAGATATTGGAGCGGTCTCTGGTGTAGCGGGACTAGATTCAAGCAAGAACCTTCTCGTTCCAGGAGCATCTATTATTGTTGAGGGCTCTACAAATAATGAATTTGAAACTACCCTTACTGTTACAAACCCAACAGCTGATAGAACAATTACATTCCCAGATGCTACAGGTACAGTAGCACTTATGTCAGACATTACCGCATTAGTAGACAGTGCACCAGGAACATTAGACACATTGAATGAATTAGCTGCAGCGCTAGGTGATGACGCTAACTTTGCGGTAACCGTCACAAATGCATTAAATTCTTTAAGTAATGGCAAGCAATCAGTTGTTGCAAATGTTACAGATACTGAAATTGGATATCTTGATGGAGTTACTTCAGCAATTCAAACTCAGTTAAATGCAAAGCAGGCAGTTGTTTCTGGTGTTACTAGTACACAAATTGGCTACCTTGATGGCGTAACTTCTGGAATTCAAGCACAGATTGATGCAAAGCAAGCTAAAGTTGCAAATGTTACAGATACAGAAATCGGACACCTTGACGGAGTTACATCTGGAATTCAGTCACAATTAGATGCAAAGCAAGCAGTTGTTTCTGGTGTTACCAGCACACAAATCGGTTATCTTGACGGTGTTACATCATCAATTCAGACACAGTTAAACGCAAAAGCCTCATCCTCTGATCTAAGCTCTCACGCTTCAGATACAACAGGTATTCATGGAATTGCGGATACTGCAGCTCTAGCTACAATAACACAGGCCAACACAGCAGCAAGTAATGCAGAATCTAATGCAATTACTGCTGCAGGAATAGCAGCAGCTTCAGCAATTGCTACAGCTGTAACTAATCATGAAAATGATACAACTTCTGTTCATGGAATTGCAGATACATCTGTTTTAACGACAGCAAGTAATACACAAACTTTAACAAATAAGACTTTAACAAGTCCAAAAATTAATGAAGATGTTGCAATAACAGCAACTGCTACAGAACTTAATTATGTTGATGGAGTTACCTCAGCAATTCAGACTCAGTTGAATGCAAAGGCATCATCTACTGACTTAAGCTCACATGCAACAGATACCACATCTATTCATGGAATTTCTGATACAGCACAATTAGCATATTTAAATGCAGCAAATCAAACATTTACTGGAAATATGGAAGTTGACGGAAATATCGTTGTTGATGGAAATTTAACAGTTAATGGTACATCTTTTAACGCATCATCAACAACTATTGTAATTGAAGATAACATGGTACAGCTTGCTCATCAAAATTCAGCAAATACAGTAGACCTTGGTCTGGTAGTTGCTTATAATGATGGAACAGTAAAACATGCAGGTTTCGTAAGAGATGTTTCTGCTAATGAGTGGAAGCTCTTCAAGGGAGTAAGCACAGAGCCTACAACCACAGTTGATTTCAGTCAGGGATCACTAGATGATCTTGAGCTTAATAATTTAGCTGCAGCGGGAATTATATTTACAGATGGAACACAAACAAAAGAGGGTGTGCCATCACAAACCACAATTATTCAAAAGACTGCAGCATACACCCTGTCAGCATTGACAGAAAGAGACGATCTAATTGAAGTGTCTCATACTGGTGGAACTGCAGTCGATATAACAATTCCAACAGATTCAACACTAAACTTCCCAATAGGTACTTCTATCGATGTACTTAGAACAAATACGGGTGGAGTAAGAGTTGTAGGTGCAGCTGGAGTTACAGTAAATTCAACCCCAGGAGCTTTCTTAAGAGCTCAATGGTCATCTGCAACACTTTTCAAGCGTGCTGCAAATACTTGGGTACTAATCGGCGATTTAGCAACAGCATAATAGAATAGGAGAATAAAAAAATGGCAGCAGGTAAAAAAACAGGTAAAGTTTCAGGTCAAATAAGTCAGCCAGAAGCAGTAGTAATATCAGGTGCAGCAGACGTTGGGACTTCAAGACCATATCTAGCAACAGCAAATACAACTTCTGAGGCAAATGCTGCAGGAACTGGTGGAGCCGTTACGTTAACATTTGCGGTTCCTTCTGGATCGGCAGCAGCATCTTCATTTACTATTACAACAACTCCAACCACATATACTGTAACTACATCTTCAAGTCCGTATACATTCCAAGGTCTTGCATCTAACACAGCATATACATTTACAATTGTTGCAAATAGCTCAGTAGGATCTTCTGCCCCCAAAACATCATCTTCAGTAACAGCAACAACTGTTCCTCAAGCAATTCAAACAGCTTCAGTATCATCAACAGTTGCAAATAGAGATGATCTTACATGGACAGCTCCAGAAACTGGAGGTAAGGCTATATCAAGCTATACTGTAACTTCTACAGACGGGCCTTCATATACTGGAATCGTTACAACATCAACACAAGTTACAGAAACTGGTGGAACCTCACAAAGTTATGATATATATGCATTAAATGCTAATGGAACATCTTTAGCTAAAAGAGTTGGTCCAGTTACTACTTTCTTCGCTCCACCAGCATTCTTTAGCCCACCAGCATTCTTCTCCCCACCAGGGTTTTTTGCCCCACCAAACTTCTTTGCCCCACCAAACTTCTTTGCCCCACCAGGGTTCTTTGCCCCACCAGGGTTCTTTGCCCCACCAGGGTTCTTTTCACCACCAAACTTCTTCTCCCCACCAGGGTTCTTTAGCCCACCAGGGTTCTTTTCCCCACCAGCATTCTGTTCATTTAACTGCCCATATGGAACATACTGTGACAACGGTAAGTGCATAGGTTAATTTACATTATATAATGTAAACATAGTAGAAAGATAAAATATGCGAAGCAAGTACGCTTTAGCCGTAGAAATAGAAGAAGGTCTATACGAAATATTTGATATATTATATTTTGAAAAAGATACAGATATAGATAAACGGTATAGGAAGTCCATTTCTATGGGATCAAAGGCCATAGTAGCTCCAGACCTTAATAATATTAAGATAGGCTCCATATTAGTAGATAATAAGTTTATTATTGATAATAAAGAAGGAGTTAGAGAATTTAATCATAATGATATTGTTTACGTATTCTTGTCAAACAATAAAATTTTTGGTATCATGTCTATGGATAAGAGTAGTATTGATTTTGCAAAGTATAACGCAGCTTTTGACGGCAATGTAATTATCGTAGATGTTTCCGAAGAAGATTCCGTAGGACTTGGAGATATCTGGCACTCTAGCAAAAATTCAATATTGAAATAGTAGAAAGAATAAATTATGTCTAAATGGAAAGAATGGAAAGAAAATTTAGGTGATGCTAGACCATGGCATCTGATTGACCCAAATAAAAAAATACGTGAGCAATCAATTATAGATAAAAGAATGAGTCTTTGCATAGGTTGTGAATTTTTTTTGCCGACAAAACAATGCGACAAATGTAAATGTTATATGCCTGCAAAAACAACTCTTTCAAATGCTGAGTGTCCAATAGGTAAATGGCATAGGGAAGATAGCGAATAGCATGGTAAAAAATGTAATTGGTCCAGGGATAGTTATCTATAAAAATATTTTTCCAAAATCTATGAATCTTGTAGAAAGATATGAAAAAAACATAGGAGATAATTGGGATAAAGCCAAAACTAATGAAAGCTCACTGTATCAAGGTGTCGGTAGATTTTGTCAAGCTTTTGTGTATAGCAATATTTCTTTAGACCAGGATGCAAAAAATTCAAAAGAGTTGCTAGAGATATACGATGAAGTAATGATAAAAATTAAAGAATGTTTATTAGACTATGAAAAAGATTATCCAGTTAAAGTAGAATATTTTGAAGCATTAAATGTTGTTAAATATTCTGCAAACGATTTTTTTAATTATCATACAGATGATGGACCAGACGTCAGATATACAGTATCTTGTGTTGCATACCTTAATGATGATTATGATGGTGGAAATCTTCATTTCAAATTCTTTGATATTAATTATAAACCAGAATCTGGAGATTTAGTGATTTTCCCATCTTCTTATATATATGCACATGCAGCATATCCTGTTAAAAGTGGAATAAAATATATATTAAATTTAATGACAGACAGAACACAAAAAGGGCACAGAAGTGACCAATATAAATAAATTGGATAATAAATGTTAAGTAATGCTGAGTATATAGCCCCAGGTCTTATTGTATATAGAAATGTATTTTCAGAGGACCTTAATTTAATCAACAGGCTAGAAGAAATTTTATCTAATGAATCAAATGAAAATAATTGGAATACTTCAAAAACCCCACCTGGACGTGCTCCAATAGGTAAAAAATATAGAGAATGCTCAGATTTTAAAATTAAAAAAAATACGTGGGATGATTCGGGAAAAAGCGAATCGATATTAAAACTTGAAAAAATTTGGGAAGACTGTTATACATCGGTGTTAGGCCCAGTTGAAGATTATGCTCAACATTTTAGGTTACCACCACTGGGATATTGGGCTCCATTTAATTTTGTAAAATATGATATAGGTGAATATATTGAAGTTCATTCTGACCATGCTTATTCTCACATATGTGTTTTGTCTGCTGTTGGATACATAAACGATGACTATGAAGGAGGAGAGTTATTTTTTGATAAGCTTAATTTAAAGATTAAGCCAAAAGCTGGCGATTTATATTTATATCCTTCTACATATCTTTATTCACATGCATCCCTTCCTATTACCCATGGAACTAAGTATGCTATTGTTACCTTTCTAGATTATTTGGAGGCACCACACACTCCAGAATATAAAGAAATAGAACATAAAGAAATAGACAAAAAACAAATAAAAGCTGTATACTATAAATAAATTGGAGAATAAATGTTAAGTAATGCTGAATTTTTAGGCCCAGGTATTGTTGTCTATAGAAATGTTTTTACTCCAGAAATGGATTTAATTAATAGACTAGAGAATACACTATCTGATAGCTCAGATGTAAATCAATGGAAAACTGCAAAGACTGGCTATGCACTGGTAGATAAAGAATATAGAGATTGTTCAGATTTTAAAATTAAAAAAAATACATGGGATGATTCTGGCAAAAGCGAATCCACGTTAAAGCTTGAAAAAATTTGGGAAGATTCTTACAACGCACAAATTGCCCCAGTTGAAGATTATAGTCAAATGTTTGGATTGGCTCCTTTAAAATATTGGGAGTCATTTAATTTTATTAAATATGGAGCAGATCAACATTTTCAAGTTCATTCAGATCATGGATATTCTTATATATGCGTACTTTCTTCAGTTGGATACATAAATGATGACTATGAGGGAGGAGAGTTATTTTTTGATAAGTTTAATTTAAAGATAAAGCCTCGGGCAGGGGATCTTTATTTATTCCCATCATCATTTATATATTCTCATGCTGCAATGCCAGTTACTTCTGGAGTTAAGTATTCTATTGTTACAATGCTTGATTATTTAGAAGCTCCGCATACTCCAGAGTATAGAGAGATAGAAAAAAGATATACAGAAGATTATGTATGATATTTTAGTTTATAAAAATAACGCAGATTCTGCCAACATATCTCAACTTTCTGTCAAAAGAGATTGGATGGAAGATACAGTAGATGCACATGCCTATAAATGTTTCCCAGTAACCCTTACAAATTCATTAGGATGGGGAATATCATACCCAGAGGATATATCTTTTGTATGGGATGGAATATCAGATACTTATAGTCACCATGTTAAAGTTTTATCAGGACATAAGTATTGCAATTTAGGTAGAGCAAATGGAACTATAAGCTTTAAAACTGGTTTAGTTTTTAGAACTAACGAGAAGACAACTTTATTACAGATGCCAGTCCCAAATTTATTTACAGAAGATTATCAATCATTTACAACACTCATAAGCACTTCATTTTTTCAGGGTGAGCTACCCTGCGCTTTGAAAATATTAAAAGCTAATAAAATAATAACAATTAAAGCAAATACTCCAATATCATCTATAATTCCAATATCTTTATCAGAAATGCAGGGCTCTTCAATTTCCTACTCTGGACAAGAAATATTAAAGCCTAGCGAATATGGAGAACAGCATTTAGAAATAGTAAAAGAAAAAACTTCTAAAGGTCTATGGACAAATTTTTACAGAGATGCCATAGATCCAAGAGGAAACAAATTGGGAAACCACGAAGTAAAGTCAATTAAATTAAAGGTAGTTGAAAAATAATATGGATAAAAAAATAACATTTGTTTCTCATCAATTGTACAACAATGAAAATTCAGAACTCGCACCGAAGCCAGGAAAAACACAAATTCCTAAATGGTTTACTTCTGCAAATAAATATTGGAAGGAAGAAGGAAAAAAAGAAGTTTTAAGGCACAAGTGGGGTTCAGAGATACTTGGATTTAAGTCTTGCCCAGCTTTACTAGACATATTTTTAAGTGGATATTATCTAACGACACCTTGCGACATTATGTTTTATAGAGATCCAGAAAATAATTTATTGTTAGCCAAAACAGAACCAGGATATGAAAAATTTATTGATTCAAGGGTGCCTATGGAGGGATTCGAAGTACCGTATGGGTATGAAGCTCAACACTTTCACTGGTATCCAAATTGGGGAGTTAAATTAGAAAAGGGTTATAGTGCAATTTTTATGTCTCCAATGAATAGATATGATTTACCTTTTATAACTACTGCTGGTATAATAGATAGTGATATGTTAGAAATACCAGGCCTTACTCCATTTTTTTTAAGAAAAGATTTTTCTGGTTTATTGCCAGCAGGAACACCATATGTTCAAATATTTCCATTTAAAAGAGAAGACTGGAAAATGGAATTAGATTATAAAGAAGAAGAAGAAATGAATGAAATAAAAAATAAAGCTTCAAAAATTTTAAGAACAACTGAAAATGGACAATATAAAAAAAATTTATGGCAAAGGAAGTTATACGAATGATACAAGATTCTAATAAAAAGGTTCAAGAAAGAGTAAGATACTCAAGACAGTCAATAACCCCTTCTGGTTATTTTGGTTCATCTTCTGATAATATAGTCGAAATAGAAAATTTTATTACAGAAGAAGAGCAGCAGTACCTTTTAAATTTTGCAAAAAATAATACCGAATGGGATATTACTGAATCTCAATGGAATGAAAATGGTAACATAATATATGACCACAGGGTTTGGGAAAACCGTGTGGCTACAGTTGGTACCTTAAAAAAAGCAGATCCTAAAGTAGTAGAGATACTTACGCTTGTAACAGAAAGAATGCAGCCAATAATTGAAAATAAATTTAATGTAGAGGTGTTCCCAGCAGCACCAGCAATAGTTAGGTGGCCAGTAGGCACTATGCAATTCCCACACGCAGACAAAGAGCTTCACGAAGGACCAGATGCTGGCACACCAAATGAATTTCCATGGTACGACATCGGAACGGTATTCTATATAAATGATGACTATGTTGGCGGGGAACTATATTTTCCAAAACAAAATATAGTTTTTAAAACAAAAGCCAGGGGAGCATATTTTTTCCCTGGAGACATGAATTATATTCATGGTGTTAATAAGGTAAAAGAAGGATGTAGGTACACATTCCCACTTTTTTGGACAGTAACTAAACTAGAAAGAGAAAAAAATGACTAATGAATTTGATTTTTTTGAAATTTATCCAATGGTTGATGTATATAAAAACTTACTTCCAGACTCACAAAGACTAGCAGAAATAGTTAAAGAGTCTGCAAAGTCATCCAATGGTAAATATTACTTAAGAGAATGGGATCAGTGGTCTGTCTTCGGCTCTTATACACAGCAAAAACATAACGATAGCGAGCCCAGAGAACTTGGAGAAATGTATGATAATGAAAAATATTTATCTGATTCTGTATATTCAGCTTACACAAAAGCAATATCAAACTATATAAAAAGGCACAACCTAACCCTTCCAGATGGGGCCTCGCTTCTTACGTCATCATTTTCAAAATATGATACAAATGTAGATCATATGCAAAATAATATGTCTATGCAGTATCATACAGATTACATAATTTCTGAAAGAGAAATGCCAGGACCAAAATTCTTTTTAACATGTACTACATACCTAAACGACGACTACGTTGGAGGAGAAATTGAGTTCTTAATGGATGGAAAGCAGTATCCTTATAAGCCAGAGTCGGGGGATATTCTAGTTTTTCCTTCTATAGAGCCATACTTTCACGGAGTTAAAACCATAACATCTGGAGAAAAGTTTTTTGTTAGAAACTTTGTGTCATACCCATATGGCGGATCAGAAGAGTGGATCAGAAATCAAAAGCATTACGGTGCAGTACGTTGGGCTAAAATGGAAGAAGAAAGACTAGAAAAAGAAAATCCTAAAAGCATGAGATATATTAATATGGGAGATAATTATGGAAATAACTAAATATAAAGAAGATGTATTCCATGTCTCTAATGTTATATCAAAAGAAGAAGCGGGTAGAGCTATAAAATACCTAGAATTTTTAGCAGATTCCAATATATTAAAATGGAATCAAATATCTTTTTACGACTCTTATGCAATGGGATTTTGGGACTCAGATCCAAGGTTAGCCATGTTTGATTTACCACATGATTTTTTTTCTCAGCTTAAAAGTAAGATAAAAAATATTTCAGAAGAAGTCCTAGGAAAAGAGTTATCAGAGGTTAGTTATCACGCACAAAAATGGATAGAGGGAGCTTTTGCCAGTTTTCATTCAGACAATTCTGATAACGAAGGTAACCCCACAGCCTTTGAAAGAAGCAAGTATGCAGTCTTTATGTATTTAAATGAAGACTTTACTGGAGGAGTTTTAAATTTTAAAAACCATGATATAACTATTAAGCCAGAGCTAGGTATGCTTGCGATATTTGCTGGAGGCCACGGCAATGAGCATGAGGTTACAAAAGTTAAAAGCGGAACAAGATATACAATAGGATCATTTTGGGACAACGCTGATGCAGTTTATACTGAAGAACAAAGAAAAAAATGGGCTGATGAATTGGCTGAAGTTAGAAGTCAACAAGAAGAAGAGTATAAGGTCTGGGCAGAAAATAAAGAAAAAGGAATTACATTAGACTACGTTGGCAAAAACGGAGAATAAATGAATATTCAAAAATTAGAAGACAATATATATTATTATACAGAAATATTTAGTGATATATCTTCTTACAAATCATTGATAGACGAATACCCCCTAGATTGGCATGACTGGATTTCTAGCGATACAGACACGGTGTATGGGTCTTATGCTGGAGGAGAACACTATATTCCAGACATAATATTAGATCCAATAAAATATGTTACATATAGTTGTTTAGACAACTACACTAAAAATACAGGTGTTAAGTTTGGGTGGATTCCAAATTCTTATAGAATACAAAAATATTCAACTGGCGCTTACATGGGGCCACACGTAGACTCAATAGATGAAACTGCAGATAAGTCTCCAACTATATCTATAGTTTTGTATTTAAATGAAGACTACGAAGGCGGAAACATATGCTTTCCAGAACAAGGGCTTGATATTAAACCAAAGGCTGGGAGTATGATTATATTTCCTTCATATCCACCATACTACCATGATCCGAAACCAGTAACAAAAGGCACTAAGTATATGTGTCCTATATTTTGTTTCAAGGAGCCTTTTTAAGGTATAATCTTATTATGTCTTATAAATACTCAGTCATAAAAGATAATCCACTCGGTTTTTGGTTTCTAGATGAACAGTCTGGAACTACCGCTATAGATATATCTGGCTGTGGAAATAATGGGGTATATGCACAATCTGTTTCTGCTTTTCCTCTTCCACTCACATATGGCGGAGTAAATTCTGTAGAAATAACTAGCTCACAAAGCATAACTTTTCCATTAACATATAACTATTATGGAATAAGTAAAGGTACCCCAATAGCAAATAGTAGCTATTCTTTTAGTCCATTTACGATAGAGTCTTTTATTTATCCAAAAGCTTTAACATCAACAATGGAACCAGTAGTTGCAGATGCATCAAACGGTGTCGGACTTTTTGCGAACAATAATGGCGTAGCATTTGCACTAAAAGGTTTATCTAATATTGATTATAGAGTAGATTTTGCTATACCTAATTTTAGCCGTGTGGTACATATTGTATGTGTTTACTCAGTGTCAGAAATATCAATATATATAGATGGAGAAAAACAAGCTTCAAAAATATTAAATGATTTTAAATTTACAAATTCATCTTTATCACTAAAATGCGGACCCACTTCTAATTCATCAAATAAGTTTTTAGTTGATTCTGTAGCTATATATAGATATTCTTTATCAGAATCTCAAATACAAAATCATTATAATTTAGCTCAAGCACTACCAGCATTTAATACGACCTTCCCAGACCTTGGAGAGCTGTTTGACATATACGATACAAATATATCAACTAAGTTTGAGTATTCCTACCCAGCAAGAAAACCCTGGAAAGATTTAACTACCGCAGGACTAGAGTATGATTTTATAAAAAATAGAATACAAATTCCTGTGGGATCTGGAACTTCTCAGTCTGCATTTTTTACTGAGTTTTTATATATACCATCACAATATGGAATAGACGCTTCCAAGATAGAATGGTCTGCGACAGAAGGAGTATCCGTATACTCAAGTGTTGACGGAGTAAACTATGTTGAATGTGAGAACGGTTCTAAAATACCACAGTATGGGAATTCTACTAGTGGAGAAGATTTTAATGCATCGTATAGCCTTTACATAAAGGTACTTTTTGAGACGGCAAATGATAAAACAAATAATCCTTTTATGGAAAGCCTCACAATTAAATTTTATAAGTCACAGATTATTTATGCTACAAATTCTTCTAGCTACATATCACAAATGACAGATGACACCGAATATTTTGCAAAAGCATATGCGGGAAATAAAAGATACTCAGCTTTATCAAGGAATATGCATGGTGGAATACGAGTAAAAGAAAGCTCTGGATTCTATTTAAATCTAGGAAGACTTTGCACATCAATGGAATTTTTCTATACCCCAAAAGACCTATCTGGCGGAGGTCTTGTATATAGAGAAGACATTAATTTTATAGAGGTCCTAGGAGGGCTGTATAACACCTCATACACGGGATTGGCTGTGGTAGACGGTGGGCTATATAATTCTTCTTATACGGCTTCCTATGACGCAGGGCCAGTAAGTCCAGACATAGGAGTAGAATATACATGGGCATCATCTGGAACAATAACTAAAAATAATATAAAAAAAATATATATAAACGGTGTAGATAAAACATCTCAGACATCAATATCAAATGTTTTTAAGGCTGGTGAAATTTATCACGTAGTCCTGGTTTTTGATAATCAAATAATAAACTCAGTTAAGCTAGGGTATTCCCTTGATGGGGCTTCAGAGTCTTCATATCAATATATATCTACATACGGCTATGAGCTAGATTCTGCAACAGTTGCTGATCATTATCAAATTTATATAAACGGAGACCCTACTGTTATATCTGAACCGTCATTTTCCCTGACAGAAAATGCAGCAGAAGTATTCGATAACGACTGGATTGTGATCCAAAACGTTTAATTCTGTCATCAATCGTGACAAAAGCTGGACTTAAACAAAATATAATGGTAGAATAAGTGTCTATGGACTTCAATAAGATCGGCACCAAAGTTTTAGACGAGGAAACAACACTCGGAATTTACGTATGGGAAATTGATGGAAAATGGGTCGGAGACGACGAAGGAAACTACCTATCAATAACATCAATGAAAGATAACAAAGAAAGAATCGAAGCCTTGAGAAAAGCTGTTTCTGGCTATGGTATAGACAGAGGGCAGCCATTATTTTTGTCAGGAAGACGCAAGATTGATGATGAAGAATATCAGTATCAGCAGTCAAGACTTAATTTAGGTTTAGTGCCAGACCCACTAGATGTAGGAAACTATAAGGATGAGATGAAAAAGCTCACTGTGCCAGGGAGATAAAAATGGAACATGTTGATGAAACCCCAGAAGTAAATGAAGAAATTCAGTTATCTAGTGCTGCTGATTGGTTTTCTTTCAAGAAAGAAACAGAGCATGATGATCCATTTAATATTCAATTAGATGACATTAGAAAACTAAACGGATTAAGCCCAGCATTTCGCAGAAAAATAGGCAGAGAATTTTCTAAGGCTTTTACTGGAATAGATAGTACATCAACACAGCAAAACTTGCTAGCACAGGCAATAACTGGTTACGCTATGTTTGATCTGGTTCAGCCAATATATAACTTAGAGTATCTATCAAAAATTTATGAAGTTTCAACATATAACTACGCAGCAATAAATGCAAAAGTTGCAAACATTGTAGGTCTAGGATATCAATTTGATGAGACAAGAAAAACAAACGATGCGCTGGACGGAATTACAGATGAAAAACAATTACAGAGAGCCAGAAAAAAGCTCGGTAAATTAAGACAAGATTTAGAGCAGTGGTTAGAAGATGTAAATGATGAAGAAACATTTACAGAAACACTTATTAAGGCATACACAGATTTAGAAGCAACTGGAAATGGCTTTATTGAAATAGGCAGAACAACTCGTGGAGATATTGGATATATTGGACATATTCCAGCAAAGACAATGCGTGTAAGAAGATTACGTGATGGCTTTATTCAGTTGCTTTACGGAAAGGCTGTCTTCTTCAGAAACTTTGGCGATCAAGATACACCGAATCCAATTGCTGGCGGACTAGATAGACCAAACGAAATTATTCATTTAAAGAAATATACTCCTATGGACAATTACTACGGTATTCCAGATATTATTGCTGCACAAGTAGCCCTTGCAGGAAATGAATTTTCTGGTCAGTACAACCTTGATTATTTCCAGAACAAGGCTGTTCCAAGATATATTATTACTGTTAAGGGTGCCAAGCTTTCACCAGAGTCAGAAAGAAAATTGCTTGAGTTTTTCCAGGTTGGACTAAAGGGCAAAAACCATAGATCTCTTTATGTCCCTCTTCCACCAGATACGCCTGACTCAAAGGTTGAATTTAAAATGGAGCCAATTGAGGCTGGAGCACAGGAATCATCATTTAATGTTTATCGTAAAGCAAATAGAGATGAAATTCTTTTAGCACACAGAACTCCAATTTCTAAAATTGGTATTCCAGAAGGAATTAATTTAGCTGCAGCAAGAGATGCGGATAAAACATTTAAAGAGCAGGTTTGTCGCCCAGCACAAATGAGATTAGAGAAAAAAATTAATTTAATTATTGCTGAAAAAACAGATGCCGTTCAAATTAAATTTAATGAACTTAGCCTTACAGATGAAGATACTCAGTCAAAGATTGATGAGAGATATTTAAGAATGCAGGTTATTACCCCTAACGAAGTTCGACTAAGAATGGGCAAAATTCCAATTGAAGGCGGAGATGAAATTATTCAATTAAAGCCTCAGCAGCAGGCAGAAATTAGAGCCCAGGCTGGACAGACAAGAACTAGGGATCAAGAAAGACAAAATAATTCTCCAGATATTTCTGGGGAAGCCAGGAATCCAAAAGGTGACGGAAGTCAGGTAGAATAATCTACTCGACTGTTATTTGCCTTTTTACATATATGCCTATAAAATTAAGCATATGAATATCGAAAAATCTTACTGGTCATCAAATGGAGAGAACCTTCATTTATCAGTTCCTTTCACAAAGGTCAACATAGAAAAAAGAACAGTGTCTGGTTTTGCGACACTAGATAACGTTGACCAGACAGGAGACGTTGTAACAGCAGATGCAAGCCTAAAGGCGTTTGAAAACTTTAGAGGTAATCTTAGAGAAATGCATCAGCCAATTGCTGTGGGTAAGGTTGTTTCTTTTAAACCAGAGACATACTACGATCAAGATTCACAAAAGTTTTATAATGGAGTTTATGTAACATCATACATTTCAAAGGGCGCACAGGACACTTGGGAAAAGGTTCTCGATGGAACTCTTACTGGATTTTCAATCGGCGGAAAAATTAAAGATTCTGATAATGAAGTTAACAAGTCTACAGGAGAAACAGTAAGATTTATTAAAGACTATGATCTAGTTGAACTATCTATTGTCGACTCTCCAGCTAATGAACTATGCAATATTTTTTCAATTGAGAAATCAAATGGGGCTATGGTCTTTAAGGGAATGGCAGCAGAGATTGTAACAGAAAACATTTTTTATTGTGAAGAAAGCAATTCAGTATTTCTTTCTACAGAAAAAACATTTGATTCACCAATTACTGGTAAGCCAGCATCTATTATTGGATGGGTAGAAAAGTCAGACATTAATAAGTCTAACGAAGTACAGAAGATTCTTGATTCATTTAAGAAATCAAGATTTACGTTGCCTGATACACAAACAATTGCAAAACAGGCAAACGCAGAAGGAGGTAATGAAGTGTCAGAAAACACAGAAAACGCAGTGGTTGAAGAGACCGCTGTTGAAGAAACAGTTGCCGTTGAAGAAACACCAGCAGCTGAAGAAGCTCCTGCAGAAGATGCAGTTGCAGACGCTCCTGCCGAATCTCTGGAGAAAGCAGCCGACGTATCAGAAGTTATGGTTGATGAACCTGATTTTGCAAAGATGCTTGGTGACCTAAAGGGCTTTTTCTCAGAAACTCTAAATAAAGCTGCACAGACAAACGCAGCTCAAGTTTCATCTATTCAAGATACTGTTGAGTCATTCAGCAAGAGCGTAGATGTAAGAATTTCAGAGTTGGCAGAACAGCATGCTATTTTAAGCAAAGCTGTAGAAGACATAAAGAACACAATTGACGGCGTTGAAAAGCGTGTCGATGCAGTAGAAGGTGAGACTGCAATTAAGAAGTCCTCGGATCTTGGCGGATCTCAGGAAGTAACAATCAAAAAATCAAAATGGAACGGTTCTTTCCTCGGTTCCGTATCAGATTTAATCAAATAAGGGTAGGTGAAATAAAATATGAGCAATGAATTATTAAAAGATATTGCAGCTGGAACAACAGCTACAGGTACATTTGCTTCCACATCAGGTGGATCAGGTATCCACACCGCATCAGAAAATGGTAACGGTGGTCTGCTTAATCCAGAACAGTCTGCTCGCTTCCTTGATTATATGTTCGATGCAACCGTAATAGGTAAAGTCGCACGTACAGTCCGTATGAAGTCAGACACAACTGAGATTGACCGTATTGGCGTTGGTGAGAAGCTTATGAAGCTAGCAACCGAAGGTTCAGATACTGCAACAAACTCAGCAGTTACATTCTCAAAGATTTCTTTGACAACAAAGAAGCTTCGTCTTGACTGGGAACTCTCAACAGAGTCTCTAGAAGACAACATTGAAGGTCCAGATCTAGAAGATCACATTGCAAGACTTCTTGCAACACAGGCTGGAAATGACATTGAAGATGTTATCCTAAA
>Ga0315901_10002084_pt1 | contig 28127 bp, 26 predicted proteins | sample LakEriMetagenome_10_FD_203761 | JGI IMG/M metagenome (GOLD analysis project Ga0315901, IMG submission 203761) | Freshwater fungal communities from buoy surface, Lake Erie, Ohio, United States - Buoy 2 MA116 | ecosystem: Environmental > Aquatic > Freshwater > Lake | place: USA: Lake Erie, Ohio...
CACGTTGACGTAGCGGGTCGCTGCGGGCAGACGTCCGAACGCGACGTTCTCCACCGTCCCCGACGACGGATCCACCTTCAGCACGTTGCCGGGGACCGGCTCGCAGCACAGCCCCACGAGCAGGCCGGAGCCGTCGGGGGCGACGGTCACGCCGTCGACCGCGGTCACCTCCCCCTCGGCGGGCGGGGGGTCGTCGGGATCGGTGCCGTCGTACACCGCCTGCGGCCGGCCCTCGCCGTCGAACACGACCACGTCCCCGCTCGCGTCGACCGCGAGGACGTCCGACCACGCCGTGCCCGTCGGTCCGGGCTCCGGCCCGACGACACAGGTCTCGCCGACCGGCACCACGGTGCCGGCGGGGGATCGCACGCCACCGCACACGGAGCTACGGATCACGTCGAGCAGGAGCACGTTCGGCGTGCCGGCGACGGGCTGCGAGCGGGCGAGCGACGACGGTTCGGTGAAGACGGTTCCCTCCGGACCGACCGCCATCACGAGCGTGAGCGACGTACCGTTCGGGATCGCCTCGGTGATCGAGACCGGTGATCCACCGAGCTCGCGTGGTGTGCAGAACGAGACGTCCACCGACGCCACCGTGGCGCAGATCTCGCTCGTCCCGTCGCTCAGCGTCAGGGAGTCCCACGCCGCCGACGCGTCCACCCAGTCCTGCGCGAACGCGATCGCGTCGTCGAGTTCCACGCCGGGGCCGACGAGGTACTCGCGATCGCACGACTCGTCGCTCACGGCGATGCGGATCATCCCGATCGCTCCGTCACCGATGGGCACGACGGCGGCACGTGCCTTGCCGGAGGTCACGAACTGCTCGGTGCCCTCGACGATCAGGAACCAGTCCACCGAGGGCTCTGTCCGCACCTGGGTCACGTGGGTGGCGGACCCCTCCACGCCCCATCGCGCAGAGATCGAACCGTCCTCGGCCTCGACGATCGTGGCCTCGCCGGGGGACGTGCCGTCCACGAGCCACGGCGGTGGCGCCGGGAGGTCGAGGCAGGGGTCACCGGCCGACACCTCCGTCGACGGAGTGGTCGTCCCGATCGGCGGCTGCGTGGTGTCCGGCGACGGCGCGCTCGTGGGCACCGGCTCCACCGTCGTGGGCGCCAGGGTGTCGACGGCCGGGACGATGCGGTCGGCCGGCCCGCCGAGGGCCACGATCGCGCCGACCACCAGCGCGACCACACCCGCCGCGCCGGCCCCCGTGAGGGCGGAGCGCCGCCGGCGGATGCGCCGGGCCCGGGCGGTGACCGCCGCGAGCGTGTCGGTGCCCGCCGACGGCGGGACGGGATCGTGGAGATCGTCGAACATGGACGGTCCTCCCATGGTCAGTCCTCCCATGCCCAGGTCGGTCCGAGCTCGGCCCGGAGTCGGTCGAGTCCGCGTGCGGTGGCGCTCTTGATCGTGCCGAGGCTGCAGCCCATCGCCGAGGCGGCATCGGCCTCCGGCATGTCGACGAGGTAGCGGAGCGCCACGGCCTCGCGCTGGCGCCGCGGCAGCGCCCGCAGCGCAACCACCAGGTCGCGGCGGCGGTCGTCGAGCGGATCGGCCGAACGGCGGCCGGCCGCGTCGGTGTCGGACAGCGGTGCCGTGCGACCGGACCGCCGCGCACGGTCGAGCGCCTGGTTCGTCGCCACCCGGGCCACCCACGCCGTCGCGTACGGCTCGACCGTGCGCCAGCGCACCAGCGCCCGGGCGAGCGCCTCCTGGGCGCAGTCCTCGGCGTCGGCGCGGCGGCCGAGGATCGCGAAGGCGGCCCGGTACGCCACCCGGTGCAGCTCCTCGAATCGGCCGACGAACGACACGTCCACGTCCTCGTAACGCCGACCCACACCGAAAGGTTGCCTCGGACGCACGCGCCGTCGGGTGATCCCTCCGTGGACGTGCACCGCCGTCACGCCGCCGCACCCACACGACCCGGGCCGACCGTGTGCTTCCGCCGTCCGCGCGCCGGCGCAACCACAGGGACCCGGGGTCAGGTCGGCGGGGCGAGCTCCGGGGCGAGCTGGCCGTCGACCACGACGGGCTCGCCGTCGAGGGTGAGGGTGCAGTTGCGCATCGGCAGGTCGAAGTGGCCGGCGGTGTAGCGCCCAGCGGCCTCGTTGGCGCCGGTGGAGTACAGGACGTTGCCCGCGAACGCCCGCAGCTCGGTCCCCCACGTCTCGCGCTTGTCGTACAGCTCGAGCGTGTCCCACCGCGCGGACGGGTTCATACCCCAGCCGACGTGGCTCGTCGCGTAGCTCTCCCGGTCGCCGAACGACGACAGGTACGACCGGAACAGCTCGGCGTCGAGACCGTCGCCGTCCACCGAGACGATGTGGTCGTGCTCGACCCGAAGCCTCACCGTCGATCTCAGGTAGAGGTTGAACGTGAGGTTCAGATCCCCTGGTGAGAGCACCAATTCGCCCTCGACCGAGCCCGCCGCGGGAAAGACGAGGACGAGCCCGCCCGGCCAGTGGGCGATCGATCCGGGACCCGCCGTCACCCCGGTGGAGCCCGCCGAGAACCCGCCCTCGAGCCGGACGCGCAGGTCGGTGCCGGCGGCGCTCGTCACGCGCATGACCGACGCCGCACGCAGCTTCGCGAGCCCGAGGTCCACGCGGCGCGGGAGGTCCGGGTCCCAGCGCAGCCGGTCGAACGTGTCCGGGTGCTCGTTCGAGACCATCAGCACCCGTGCTCCCCCGCCGAGGATCCGGCCGAGTTCGGGCGCGTGCAGCAACCCCTCCACGGTGCAGTCGATCACGAGGTCCGACGCGGCGAGCGCGGCGACGACCGCCGGGTTGTGGGCGATCGCCTGCGAGGCCCCGGTGGAGCGGATCGGCACGGGATGCGTCGACGGCGGGGTCGGCACCACGACGTCGCTCACCCGACCTCCGAGCGACTGCGCGGCCAGGCGCGCGGTCTCCACGAGCGACGGTCGGCTCTGCGTCTCGGACAGGATCGTGACGATCTCCCCCTCGACGAGCCCGCACCGGAGGAACTGCTCGCGGAAGGCGTGGACGTACCGCCATTCGGTGGTCATCGGTGGCTCCTCTCGACCTGGCGACGGATCGCCGCGTTCACGGCCTCGGGCGCCTCCACGTTCAGCAGGTGACCGGCGCCCGGCACCACCTCGAGTTCGGCGCCCGGCACGAGGTCGACGATCGCCCGGCTGTACGCCACGGGCGTCTCGTCGTCGGCGTCACCCACGAGGCACCGCGTCGGCGCCTGCACCGAGGGCAGGACCGGTCGGCTGTCGTGGGTGATCAGGCAGTCGATCGACCGTCGCAGCGCGGCGCCGGTGATGCGGGCCATGGCCGCCCGCTGGCCCGCCATCGCCTCGGGCGTGATCGACGGGCCGGCCAGCGCGGTGAGCACGCGATCGGCGAAGTCGGCCGGCTCCTGGCCGGCGTCGAGCGGCGCGAGTCGCGCCGCCCGCCACGCGTCCGGCTCGGTGCCGTCGAGGCCGAACTTCGGGCTCGTGGCGAGGAGCGTGAGGGTCGCCACCCGCTCGGGATGTGCGGCGGTCGCGTACTTGGCGATCATCCCGCCGAAGGAGATCCCGACCAGGTGCACCCGTTCGGCCCCGAGTTCGTCGGCGAACCCGGCCACCTCGTCGGCCAGGGAGGAGAAGGAGGTCGGCCCGTCGAGCGGCGGGGATGCTCCGTAGCCCGGGAGGTCCCAGGCGGCCACGCGTGCGATCGTTGCGAGTCCCCGGAGCTGAGGCTCCCAGGAGATCCGGCTCCCCCCGAGCCCGTGGAGCAGGACCACGACCGGTGCCGAGCTCGCGCCAGGGCCGGCTTCACGCCAGGCGATCCGGCGGCCCTCCACGTCGCGCGCCCCGCCGGACCTGCCGGGCCCGCCGAGCTCGTCGGCGGGATCCGGTGCGGCGGTGTCGGACATGGTGGCCGATGGTAGTCCTGGTCGGACCGTTGTCAACGATGTTGACCACGTGATTGACCGCACCCCCGCGGACGGCGGCACACGCCGTCGGAAGCCCTCGCTCGGCGCGTCCGACCAGGTCGTCCGAGTGCCAGCGGGACACCCGGGGTGGCCGGGAGCACTCGGGCGGGCGGCTGGTACTCGGATGGGCGGTTGGTACTCGGATGGGCGGCTGGTAGCTCGGATGGACGTGCTGTGGCGCTGTCCACGATGTCGTCAACACTGTTGACAACGGCGTCGTCGACGCGGAAGATCATCCGATGACCGCCGTCGACCTGTCCGACCCGTCCGCTCTCGCCCCGGGCACCCGCGAGTTCCGCGACCACCTCGTCGGGCTCGTGCGCGAGATGGCGCCCCGGATGCGCGAGCGGGCGGTGGTGTACGACCGCCAGGCCAGCTTCCCGTTCGAGAACTTCGCCGACTTCCGCGCCAACGGCCTCCTCGCGGTGTGCGTCCCCCGCCGCTACGGCGGCCTCGGCGCCACCTACGCCGACTACGTCCGCGTGAGCGAGGAGATCGGCCGGTCGTGCGGGGCCACGGGCCTCACCTTCAACATGCACAACGCCACCATGCTCTGGACCGGTCAGGTGGCCGACCTGCTCGACCTCTCCCCCGCCGAGCGTGAGCGCCACGAGGCGATCCGTTCCGAGATGTACCGGGGCGTGGTCACCGACGGCGCGATCCACAGCCAGCCGTTCAGCGAGGGCCTCGCCCCGGGCGCCACCACCGGCGTCGCCACTCGGGCCGTGCCGGTCGACGGCGGCTGGCTCGTCACGGGCAGGAAGATCTTCGCCTCCCTCTCCGGCGCGGCCACGTTCTACAACGTCACCTGCCAGGTGCCCGGGGAGGACGTGATCCGCCTCCTCGGCGTGCCGTCCGACGCCGACGGGGTCGAGATCGTCGACGACTGGGATCCGCTCGGCATGCGCGGCACCGTGTCGCGCACCCTGCTGATGACCGACGTGTTCGTGCCGCACACCAACGAGTGGATGCCGGCCGGCACCTACAACCAGGCGGCGCTGCGGTACCCGTGGCTGTTCCTGTCGCTGTGCCCGAGCTACCTCGGCCTCACCGGCGGGATCCTCGACACCACGGCGGCCTACCTGCGCGGCGAGCTGCCCGGTCAGGTCGCGGGCTCACGCCGCGACCACCCGATCAAGCAGATCGGCTGGGCGCAGATGCAGCTCAAGCACCAGCAGAGCCAGGCGCTGCTGTACCGGGCGATCGACGAGGCGACGATCGACCCCACCGAGGCCGAGCTCGTCACCGGGTGGGCGGCTGCGGCGACGGTGATGGAGCACGCCGCCGAGGTGGCGTCGCTCGCGATCCGGGTGTGCGGCGGTCAGAGCATGCAGAAGACGATGCCGCTCGAGCGGATGTACCGCGACGCCCGCCTCGGCAGCACGATGCTCCCCTGGAGCGCCGAGGTGTGCACCGAACGGCTCGGACGGGCCCGCCTCTACGACGACGGGGCCCAGCAGTGAGCCGCGCCACGCTGTCGCGCGACGCCATCGTCGACACGACCATCCGCCTGATCCGCGAGCACGGCGCCGATGCGCTCACGATGCGCGGGCTCGGCCAGGCGCTCGGCACCGACCCGACGGCGGTGTACCGCCACTTCCGCGACAAGGCCGAGCTGCTGCGGGCCGTGAGCGAGCGCCTGCTCGGCACGGTCACGATCGGTCTCCCCGACGGCCACGAGTGGCGGCCCGCGGTCGTCGAGCTCTGCCGCCGCCTGCGCCGGGCACTGCTGGAACAGCCGCGGCTCGCGACGGCGCTGCAGTTCGGGCCACCGCTGCAGCCGAGCGAGTTCGCCATCACCGAGGAGCTGCTGCGCCGGTTCTGCGCTGCCGGACTCGACATCGGCGCAGCGGCCCTCGCCTACCACAGCGTGATCGAGCTCACCGTCGGCTCGGCGGCGATCGACGCGGCGATGCACTCGATGTCGGACCGCGAGCGCAGCCAGCAGTACACCCGCTGGCGGAGCGTGTACGCCGCGCTCGACCCGGCCGAGTACCCCGAGACCGTGGCGGCCTCGGCCGCGATGTACCGCGGCACCGCCGAGGACCGCTTCGTCCACGCGCTCGGACGTCTTCTCGACGGGCTCGTACCGACGCGCTGAACCGCCATACTGACCCCATGTCCACCGTGGAGATGCCGCCGGCCCCGGCGTGCGCGTTCGCCAGCGACAACGCGGCCGGCGCTCACCCCCTCGTCCTCGAGGCGCTCGTCGCCGCGAACGCGGGGCACGCCCTCGCCTACGGCGCCGACGCGTGGACGGCGGAGTGCGAGGCGCGCTTTCGCGACCTGTTCGGGGCGTCGAGCACGTCGCTGCTCGTCTGGAACGGCACCGGTGCCAACGTCATGGCGCTCGCCGCGATGATCCGCCCGGCCGACTGCGTGGTGTGCTCGCAGTGGGCGCACATCGCCGTCGACGAGACCGGCGCGCCCGAGCGCATCCTCGGCAGCAAGCTGCTCACGCTCCCGAGCACCGACGGCAAGCTCGTCCCCGAGCAGTTGCACGAGCTCGAGCACCTCATCGGCGTGCAGCACCACGCCCAGCCGGGCGTGCTGTCGATCACCCAGAGCACCGAGCTCGGCACCGTCTACACGCCCGACGAGGTCGCGGCGCTGTGCGATGCGGCCCACCGGCTCGGCATGAAGGTGCACCTCGACGGCGCCCGCATCGCCAACGCGACCGCGGCGCTCGGCGGCTCGGCGGCAGCGCTGCGTTCGTTCACGGTCGACGCCGGCGTCGACGTCGTGAGCTTCGGCGGCACCAAGGCCGGCATCGCGTTCGGCGAGGCGGTGGTGTTCCTCGATCCCGAACTCGCCCGGCGGGCGATGTTCATCCGCAAGCAGGTGACCCAGCTCCCCTCGAAGATGCGGTTCGTGGCGGCCCAGTTCAACGCACTGCTGCACGACGACCTCTGGATCCGCCTCGCCGCCCACTCCAACGGCCTGGCCACCCGCCTGTACGACGCCACCCGGGATCTCCCGGGCGTGCGGTACGACGCTGCGCCGCAGGTGAACAGCGTGTTCCCGATGCTCCCGCGTCACCTCGTGCAGCCGTTGCAGGACTGGTGCTTCTTCTGGCCGTGGGACGTCAGCCGGGATCAGGTGCGCTGGATGACCGCCTGGGACACCACCGACGAGGACGTCGATCGCTTCGCCGCCGGGGTGGCGGCGATCTGCGCGGCCGGCTGAGCGACGCGTCCGCGCCCGGGCCGGGAGCGTTCGTCGTCGCCGTTGACGAACTCTTTGCCGACTACAATTGACTCGGGGATCAATTCTTCCTAGGCTCCACTCCTGACGCCGGTGGTCGACGGCGGTCGGCACCGAAGGGGATCGCCGTGAGCGATCACGAGGGGCCGGTCGACGGATGAGGGGACGGACCGCTGGCCGGCAACTCTGACATCGCTCTGGATCAAGGGGGTTCCATGGCCGCGGTTGAGACGCTCTTCCACCGTCAGCAGACCGACGATCGCTGGATGAACACGGCGGCGTGCAAGGGGTTGACGCACCTGTTCTTCCCGCCTCCCGCCGAGCGCCCGCAGGCGCGTGAGCGCCGTGAGGCGATGGCCAAGTCGGTGTGCGCGTCGTGCGCGGTGAACCGCACCTGTCGTGAGTTCGCCCGCACGAACCACGAGTACGGCTTCTGGGGTGGCGAGAGCGAGGACGAGCGCCACGAGGCAGGGTTCCGCCTCATCGCGCCGATCGGTGTCCGCGCCCGCGACGCCGTCTGACCTACGCTCGGCCGCATGGCCGATGCCGTCCCGCACGTCCACGCCGTCCATCTGGCGTGGGAGGCGTACGGCGACCCACGTCGCATCACCTCGCTCGACGAGGTGAGCGCGAACGTCTCCACCAACCGGGTCTACCGGCTGCACCTCGACGACGGGAGCACCCTCGTCAGCAAGGTGTCGTCGTACGGCTCGTACTTCCTGTTCGTCGAGGATCACGAGCGCCTGCGCCTGTGCGCCTCTCTGCTCGACGACACCCGCTTCGCCGGGATGCTCGCCGATGTGTGGACCACCCGGCCCGAGCGGCTCGAACCCGGCGAACGCCCGCACATCTTCACGTGGTACGACCGCACCATGTGGGCCGTCTTCTACGACGACGTGCCCCGAGCGGAGTCGCTCCCCCGCGTGCTGTCCGAGGACATGATCCGCAACCTCGGCCGGGAGATGGCCGAGTTCCACCTCGCCTGCACGGACCTCGCGCCCCGCATCCCGGGCGGCTCGAAGACGGTGAAGAGCGACGCGATCCACCTGCTCGAACTGCTCGAGAGCCCGTTCGCCCCGCGCAACTTCGACCTGACGCCGGAGTCGATCGGCCTGCTGTGGCGGCACACCCACGAGTTCCTCGAGCGGCTCGTGCAGCTCGGCTACGACGAGTGGACGAAGATCCCGGTGCTCATCGACTGGAACCTCGGCAACTTCTCGGTGAGGCCGGTCGACGGTGGCTTCCGGCTGTTCAGCCGCTGGGACTACGACTGGTTCCGCATCGAACCGCGCACGCTCGACTTCTACTTCCTCTCGCGGGTGTCGAGCAGCACCGGCGACCGCACACGGTTCACCTACGGCGCGCACACGTTGGTGGAGCCGTCGTTCCTCGCGTTCTTGGACTCGTACTGCGACGTCTTCCCGCTCGGGCGTGACGAGCTCGAGTTCCTGCCCGAGGTGTACCGCTTCTTCATCCTGAACTACGTCGTACGCGAAGGGGCCCGCTTCTTCCGCAGCGACCTGTGCACCGCCTTCCGCCGCGACGCGGTGCGCACCTACCTCCCGGCGTTCGAACGCACGGACTTCACCCCCCTGCTGTCCGCCGCACGCTGAGCCGGCGCTCCGGCTCCTGACGGTGCGCCGCGCAGGTGCCACGATGCACCGATGGAGTACACGCAGATCACCGTCGACCGTCGCGGCGCCGACCACGAGGTCGTGCTCGTCACCCTGAACCGTCCGGAGAAGCTCAACGCCTGGACGCCGACGATGGCCGACGAGCAGGCGCACGCGATCGAGGCGGCGAACGACGACCCGACGGTCGGAGCGATCGTGATGACCGGCGCAGGCCGCGGCTTCTGCGCCGGCGCCGACATGGAGGCGACGTTCAAGTCGCGCCTGGACGGCGTGGACCCGGGACGCGACACCGCTGGTGGCACCGGCGGCATGCCGCGCGGGCTCGACTGGGTCGCGCTGCTGCGGGAGAGCAAGCCGATCGTCTGCGCGATCAACGGTGCCGCCGTGGGCATCGGCGTCACGATGTGCCTGCCGGCCGACCAGCTCGTCGCGTCGACCGGCGCGAAGTTCGGGATGGGCTTCATCAAGATGGGCCTCGTCCCCGAGCTCGCCTCCACCCGCCTGCTCGCCGCGCGGGTCGGCCTCGGGCGGGCGAGCGACCTGATGCTCTCCGGCCGCATCGTCCCGGCGGCCGACGCCCACCGCATCGGTCTGGTGGATGACCTCGTCGAGCCCGACGAGCTGCTCGACCGAGCGATCGCCACGGCCGCGTCGTACGCAGCGAACCCCGACCTGCAGCTGCGGATGACCAAGCAGCTCCTCACGCTCAACGCCGCGGAGACCGATCTCGCGCTGGTGCAGCAGCGTGAGATGGAGATGCTCACGCGGTGCTGGGCCTCGCCGGAGCACGCCGAGGCCGTGAGCGCCTTCCTGGCGAAGCGCCCGCCGGTGTTCCGCCCCACCTCGGGCTGAGGCGGCTCGCGTCCGGGAACCCGGACTCGTGGCGACGGACCGGGCTCGTCGTGCGCGTCAGTGCGTCAACGTGACCGCGGCCCAGCCGTCGAGCACGTCGGTGCGGGCGACCCGCAGCGGAGCCAGGGCGGCGAGCACGTGGTCGTGACGGTTGGCGAGGATGCCGCTGACGACGAGCACGCCGTTCGGCGCGAGCACCCGACGGAGGTCGGCGGCCAGCTCCACGAGCGCCGGCGCCAGGATGTTGGCGAGCACCACCTCGTAGGTGCCGTGCACGGCGGCGAGCGGAGTGGTCGAGGCGTGCACGGCGTGTTCCACCCCGTTGCGACGGGCGTTCTCCGTCGTGACGGCGGCGGCCGCGGGCGAGATGTCGATCGCGAGGGCGTCGGCGGCGCCGAGGCGCACCGCCGCGACGGCGAGCACGCCCGAGCCGCAGCCGACGTCGAGCACGGTCGGTGAGGTGCGGGTCGCGAGGATCGGCCGCAGCGTGCGAAGGCAGAGCACCGTGGTCGGGTGGTCGCCCATCCCGAACGCAGCGCCGGGGTCGATGCGCACGGCGATCGCGGCCGGTGCGACGTCGTCGGAGCGCCAGGACGGGACGACCACCAGCCCGTCGTCGATCGGGATCGGCGTCGCGAACTCCCGCCAGGTGTCGACCACTGCGTCGTCGACCTCCTCGAAGCGGACGCGCCACTCGACCGGGAAGCCGGACACCGCGGCGAGCACCTCGTCGCGCTCGTCGCCGAGCGACGTCCACAGCTCCGTGCGCCCCGGGGCGCCTTCGCGCTCCTCCACCGCGAGCACGCCCAACGACCAGAGCGCGTCGGCGGCGACCTCGGCCACCTCTGCGGGGACGTCGACCACGAGTGCGAGCACGCCCGGACGCCCCGGCTCAGCCGATCCGGCGCAGCTCGCGCCGGTAGCGACGGGTGCGACCGAGGTAGCTCTCGACACCACGGTCGATGTCCTCGACCCGAGCCCGTCCGGTCTTGATCGTGGCGGGGATGCCGACGGCGATCGACCCGGACGGCACCTCGGTGTCGTTGAGCACCACTGCGTTCGCGGCGACGATCGCCCCGGTGCGCACGACCACGCGGTGGAGCACGACGGACGCGTTGCCGATCAGGCAGCGCGACTCGATGGTGCACCCCTCGAGGTGGACGATGTGGCCGACCACGCAGTCGTCGCCGACCACCGTCGGCCACAGCGGTGTGGTGTGCAGCACGCAGTTGTCCTGGATCGACGTTCGGTCGCCGATGACGATGTGCCCGTCGTCGCCGCGCAGTACCGCACCGGGCCAGATGGAGCTCTCGGCGCCGATGCGGACGTCGCCGATGATCACCGCGTCGGGATGGACGAAGGCGTCGGGGTGGATGGTGGGCTCGAGGTCACCGAGGGCGTAGATGGGCACGCCGAGACGGTACCGAGCGGCCCGCCGCGTCCGGGCGATCGTGCGCAACCCCGACCTCTGCGGATACCGTGGTGACCTATGTCCCGACGGATCGACATCGAACTCACGAGCGCGCGCCCGGACGGCTCGTGGACCTGGCGCAAGGCGGGTGCCAAGGAGCCGAAGGGCGTGCTCGACGGGACGCTCCTCCCGGCCGGCGCCACGACCGGCCAGGTCCTGCGCGCCGAGGCGGAGATGGAGCTCGACGGGATCACGATCCTGTCGGTGACCGACCCCAAGGCGAAGACGGCGAAGAGCGGCCTGCTCGAGCTGATCCCGAGCTCCACGCCGTTCGAGGCCGTCACCCAGCAGCTCGCACGTCGCGAGCGCGGCGAGCGCGGCGACCGTCGTGATCGGGGTGACCGCGGGCCGCGTCGCGACCGTCCGGGCGGCGACCGACCGGGCGGCGACCGTGGACCTCGTGGCGATCGTCCCGGTGGCGATCGTGGGCCGCGCGGCGATCGTCCCGATCGTGGCCCGCGCGACGGTGAGGGCGGCGAGCGCCGTGGGCCGCGCCCCGAGCGTCGCACCCGTCCGTCGTTCACCCCGCCGCCCGAACTGCCGCAGCGTCCGAAGGCCAAGCGCCTGAAGCCCGGTCGCGCCCACCGCAACGCGGTGCTCGCCGAGCTGCCCGAGGAGCAGCGCGCCGTCGCGGAGCGAGCGCTGCAGGGCGGCATCCCGGCGGTGCGCCAGGCCGTCAACGAGCAGAATGCGCGCTTGAAGGCCGAGGGCAAGGAGGAGATCCCGGCCGCCGGCCTGCTGGTGTTGGCCGAGCAGCTGCTGCCGAAGCTCCGCGTGGCCGAGTGGCTGGATCGCGCGGATGCGGCCAAGGCCGACCTCGAGGAGCTCGACCTGCGCGACCTGCGCAGCGTCGTCGCCGCGGCCGACGACCCGATGGTCGCCCGCGACGAGGGCACCCGGGAGATCGCTGAGGAGCTGAAGCAGGCGCTCGTCACCAAGCAGGAGAAGGAGCTCCAGCTGTGGTTCGGCGACATCGACGCGGCGATCGGTGTCGGTCGCGTCATCCGGGCCCTGAAGCTGTCCTCGCAGCCGCCGAAGGCCGGTGTCCGCTTCCCGCAGGACCTCGCGAAGAAGCTCGCCGACGCCGCCACGGCATCGCTCACGCCGGACGCCCTGCACGACCGTTGGTCAGCGCTGCTCGAGGCCGTGGCGTTCTCGCCGGTGCGGTCGCTCGTGCAGCCCACCGGGGCACCTGCGTCGCCGACCGACGACCTCCGCGCCACGGTCACGCGCCTGGCCCCGCTGCTGCCCCAGATCGCCACGCTGTTCGGCGTCGAGGTGCGTGAGGGCGCTCCGGCCCCGAAGCCGCTGCGTCCCACGAAGCCGGCCGCGCCGGCCAAGAAGGCGGCGCCCAAGGCCGCGGCCGCCCCGCGTCCCCCGGCTCCCCCGGCTCCCCCGGCGACGCCTGCCGCTCCCGCCACCGAGCCGGCACCGGCAGCCGAGGACGCTCCGGTGACCGAGGACGCTCCGGTGGTCGAGGATGCTCCGGTGGTCGAGGATGCTCCGGTGGTCGAGGATGCTCCGGTGGTCGAGGATGCTCCGGTGGTCGAGGACGCTCCGGTGGTCGAGGATGCTCCGGTGGTCGAGGATGCTCCGGTGGTCGAGGACGCTCCGGTGGTCGAGGACGCTCCGGTGGTCGAGGACGCTCCGGTGACCGAGGACGCTCCGGTGACCGAGGGCGACGCTCCCACCGACGCCTGACCGCTTCGCCGTCGTCGGGCGGCGCCGCCTACCCTCGGCCGCATGGCTGACAAGGTGCTCTACGAGGTCGACGGTCGCGTCGGCATCATCACGCTCAACCGACCCGACGCGCGCAACGCGGTGAACGGCGACGTCGCATCCGGCATGGAGGCGGCGATCGACCAGCTCGAGGCCGACCCCGACGTGTGGGTCGGCATCATCCGGGCCAACACCGAGGGCCAGGAGAAGCCGGTGTTCTGCGCCGGCGCCGACCTGAAGGCCATCAACTCGGGCGACGCCGGCGGGCTGAACACCGAGCGGGGCGGCTTCGCCGGCTTCGTGTACCGCGAGCGGAGCAAGCCGATCATCGTCGCCGTCGACGGTCTCGCCACCGCCGGCGGCTGTGAGATCGTGCTCGCCGCCGACCTCGTCGTCGCCACCACGCGCTCGTCGTTCGGACTCGCCGAGGTGAAGCGCAACCTGATCGCCGGTGCGGGCGGCCTGTTCCGCCTGCCGCGTGCGATCGGCCAGGCGGCGGCGATGGAGCTCATCCTCACCGGCGAGCCGCTGGCCGCGCAGCGGGCCTACGAGCTGGGTCTGGTGAGCCGTCTGGTGGAGCCCGGCCAGGCGTTCGACGAGGCGATGCGCCTCGCCAGCCAGATCGCCCTCGCGGCGCCCATGGCGGTCGCCGAGAGCCGCAAGGTGGTGCTCGCCGCGGCCTACGAGGACGACGAGACGCTGAAGAAGATGACGAACCGGGCGATGGCGAAGGTGATGTCGTCGGAGGACATCAAGGAGGGGCTCGTCGCGTTCATCGAGAAGCGTCCGCCCCAGTGGAAGAACCGCTGAGACGACACCTCGTCCATCAGGTGCGGCGGGTCCGGCACGGCCGACCCGCCTTCACGCTCACGAGCGGTCGAGCCGCTTGGAGACGATGATCTTGCGGGCGGTCACGCCGGCCCGCTCGTAGAGGTTCTTCGTGTCGCGGTCGCCCGGCAGGGCGTACGACTCGATCGTGGTGGCACCGTGCGCACGTAGGTGCTCGATCGCCGCGGCGAGCAACTCGTCGCCGAACCCCAGCTCCCGAGCATCCGGGTCGACCCACACCTGGCGGACGTTCCCGATGTCCTCGTGGTCGCAGTGCTCGAGCTGGAGGTACCCGACGAGCACGCCGTCGATCTCGGCCACCCACACCGTCGAGGCGGACGACCCGAGGACCGCCGACCAGTCCCCCACCGCCGGCTGCTCGTCGAGCAGCGCATCACCGCCGCGCACGCCCACGAGCGAGGCGCGGGCCACGGACTCCAGCTCGGCGAGCTGGTCGGCGTCGGCGGTCGTGGCGCCGCGCACGCACCAGCCGGGAGGGAACGGGAGCGTCACCGGAGCGTTCATCGCTGCTGCAGTTGCTCGATCTTGGCAAGGATCGTGCGCCGGTTGCGGTGCGCCACCTCGAAGCGCCGGACGAGCTCCAGCTCGTCCCGCTGCATGGTGCGCAGCCGGTCGACCACGTGGATCGCCGCCAGGCTCTCGTACTCGGCGATCGGGAGGTCGCCCGCCGCCGGCACCTCCACGTCGACCACCGGCCCGGTGGGCACGGTCCGGGCGGCCGTGTCCTCCGTGCGCGTGTCCTCCGTGCGCGTGTCGTCCGTGCGCGTGTCGTCCGTGCGCGTGTCGTCCGTGCGCGTGTCGTCCGTGCGCATGTCGTCCGTCGAGCGATCGGGCTCGGCCACGACCGAACCCGCGTCCCCGGGCACCCCTGCGCCCGTTCCGCCCGCCGCGTTGGCGGCTCGACGTTCCTCCAGCCGGCGCCCGAGCTCGCGCCGACCGGTCTGGACCGCGAGCTGGCCGATGAAGCGCGCGAGCTGCACGCGGTTCTCCATCGCCTGGCGCCCCTGGCGGACCTTGGCGGGCAGCTCGTCCCGCACGGTGAGCGCAAAGCCCACGGGGGCGTAGACGGCGAGATCGAGCAACCGCTCGAACAGGTCGTCGGGAGCCGCTGGCTCGTCGCTCATCGCCGTCTCCGCCGTCGAACCGAGGTGCAGCGTCAGCGGGAGAAGAGCGGGCAGTCGTCGTCGCCGACCGGACACATCGGCGCGCTCTGGCGGACCAGCAGGAAGCAGCTCGGGCAGAGCTGCTCGTCGGCCCGCTTCGGCTGCAGCCGGTCGGCCGACTCGCCGCGCTCCTCGGGCTCCTCCTCGTCCTCGTCACCCTCGTCGTCGGCGGCGACGAGCCGGTCCTTGAGGATCGTGTCGAGGTCGGCTTCGACGTCGTCGGGGGCGAGCATGTCCTCGTCCTCGTCCTCGTCCTCGCTCGCCACCGACTTGCGGACGGGGCCGGCCTTCGCGGCGGCCTCGTCGTCCTCCTCGTCGTCGGCCAGCTCGATGTCGTCGTCGACGATGCCGAACTCGTCGTCGGGCTCCTCGAGGTCGTCGCCGAGCTCCTCCTCGTCGAGATCGGGTCCGTCGAGGTCGTCCACCAGCTCGTCGGTCTCCTCGAGCTCGATCTCCTCGTCGGGTTCCATCATCTCGTCGTCGTCATCGGCTGCCATCTCGGAACCCTTCCCCTCTCGTGGCGTCCGTGAACCGTCGTGCGGCGACCTCGTTCGATCGCCCGGCACGAAGGACGCGGACGCGTCGTGCTCTTCGTTCGCCCCGTGGGCCGCGGATGATACGAGAGCCGCCCACCCACCCGGTCCAGGTCATCTGTGACAACCGTCACTCATGGCGGAAACCCCGTCGCCAACTGGGATTCGCGCCCTCGACGTGACAGGGATCACCGGTGCGGCGACGCCACGACGCCACGACGCCGGGACGCCGGGACGCCGGGACGCCGGGACTCCGGGAGCGGACGGTCAGCCCTCGCGGCGGCGCTCGGCGCGGCGTTCGGCCTCGAGTCGTTCGAGCTCGGGTGCGGCCGTGGTGATGTGGCTCATCGCGTCGGCCACGGCGGTGTGCCCGGCCTGGTCGCGGATGAGTCGGTGCATCTCCAACGCGAGGCGCCGGTAGGCGGGGTGACCCTGCGGTGACGAGCGCAGCTCGAGCAGGTGGATCGCCTCGCGGGCGTTGAACTGCATCGAGTACCTCAGCCGGTACGCCATCGAGACGGCGTAGCTCGCCTGCTCGGGGAACTCGTCCTTGAGGGCGTCGTACAGGGCGGCCGACCGGGCCATGGCGTCGTCGAACACGTCGGCCATGCCGGCCTCGTCGACGAGCTCGGGTCGCACGTAGCCGTGGTTCGGGGTGAGCCGCTGCCACTCGATCGTGAGCATCCGGTGGCGCTGCATGTCGCGGAACGCCCCGTAGTCGCTCAACACGTCGAACCGGTAGTCGACCCGCTCGAACGCCCGACCGGGCTTGTGACGCCGGTTCTCGCGCTCGCCCACGTACGCCTGCAGCAGTGCCGCACGCTCGGCTGCGCCGAGGCGCCGGACCCGCTCCGCGATCTGCTGCTCGGGGAGGTTGCTGGCGGCGTAGCAGATGGCCGTCAGGAGCTTGTCCTCCGCCTCTGCGTCGTGGTCGACCAGCACCACCTCGGGCACGGGGTCGACGGGGGTGTCGGCGAAGAGGCGTTGCACGAGCTCGCTCGACCGCTCGCGCGTCGACGACAGGTAGTCGACCCAGCGCCCGCCCCGGTCCGGCAGGTCGACGCGGCGCAGGAAGCTGGGGATCACCTTGCGCAGCTCGTGCAGCATCAGCTCGGCGTAGTGCTGGGCCTCGGGCAGCGGGTGCGCCTTCATCCGCAGCAGGAGCGCCTCGAACGCCTGCCCGGTGCCGTAGATGCCGACGTTGGAGAGCGACGACGCCGGCAGCACGCCGCGCACCGCGTCGAGCGCCTTGGCACGGGTGGCCTGCCGGTAGACGAAGTCGCTGTCCGCCGGGTCGCGTGGCACCGTGTCGCGCACGTGCTCGGTGACCTTCGTGAGCAGCAGGCTGTAGGCGTCGAACATGCGGTCCATGTCGCCGACGTAGCGGGTGCCGAAGCGGCTCGACAGCAGCGCCGGGTCGCGGAAGTACCGGTACCGACCGCCGAGGCGCGAGTCGTAGGAGATGTAGCGAGTGCTCTGCTCGAGGTAGCTCATGAGCCGGCCCCACTCGAGGATCTTGGTGAGCACGTTCGAGGCCTGTTCGCAGGCCAGGTGCACACCGCCGAGCTGGGCGACGGAGTCGTCGCCGTACTCGAAGAACACCTTCTCGTAGAGCTCCTCGGCACGCTCGAGCCCCATCGTGGCGTCGACGGTCTGGTCGCCGCTGATGTCGAGGTCGCCGACGAACTCGTCGAGGAACAGCCTCCGGAGGCTCTTCGGGCTCCGGCTGTAGCGGGCGAACAGGGCGCCCTTCACCACCTCGGGGAGGTTGACCAGGGCGAAGACGGGGCCGTCGAGGTTGGTGAAGTACCGGCGGAGGATGTCCGCTTCGCTCTGCGTGAACTCCTCGGGGACGTAGACCGTCACGACATCGCAGCCTAGAAGACGACCCTCGCCGGCGAGTGGGATGCCGATGCCCTCACGGCGAGTCGGGAACGGGTCCCGGGGGTGTGGAGGGTGGTCAGAGCACGTTGCCGTCGGCGGGGCGCGCGGCGAACGCGGCCTCCACCTGCTCGCGCATCGCCGCGTCGGCCCAGAGGTCGATCACGGTCATCGCCATCGCCTTGGCGCCGTCGAGCACCGCCCGGTCGCCCTGCTCGCTGCGGGCGAACTCGGCGAAGGCCGGGGTGTGGATCGGCACGCCGTCGTCGGCGACCTTGATCATCGGGTGGATCGACGGCACGAGGTAGCTGACGTTGCCCATGTCGGTGGAGCCGACGACGGCCTTGCCGATCACCCGTGGGTCCTGCACGGTGCGGCCCAGGCGAGCCGCGTTGGCGACGTACGACGCCACCATCGGACCGTTGTCGATCATGTCGGCGTAGGTGACGTCCTGCCACGAGTGGCTGCACGAGCACCCGGTGGCGGCGGCCGACGCCTCGAGGCAGGCGAGCACGCGCTGCTTGAGGGGCTGCAGCGACGCGATCGTCGGTGAGCGCACCATCCAGGTCATCGAGGTCTCGGCCGGCACGATGTTGGCCTTGTCGCCGGCCTTCGTGAAGATGCCGTGGATCCGCTCGCCGGGCAGGATGTGCTGACGGAGCGCGGCGACGTTCAGGTAGCCGAGCACGGCTGCGTCGAGGGCGTTGCGGCCCTCCTGCGGCGCTGCTGCGGCGTGGGCCGCCCGCCCCTGGTAGTCCACGTACATCTCCTGCACCGCGATGCAGTCCATGCGGATCAGGTCGGCGTCGGCGGGGTGCACCATCATCGCCGCGGCCAGGCCGTCGAAGGCCCCCTGGCGAGCCATGAGGATCTTGCCGCCGCCGCCCTCCTCGGCCGGGGTGCCCATGATCCGCACCCGACCGCCGGCGTCACCGGCGATCGCGGCGAGAGCGAGACCGGCGCCGAGACCGGAGGTCGCGATGACGTTGTGCCCGCAGGCATGACCGATGCCGGGGAGCGCGTCGTACTCGCAGAGCACGGCCACCTCGGGTCCGCCCTCGCCGGCGCGAGCCTCGAACGCCGTCCCGACGCCGTAGGCCTGGCGGGTGGGTTGCAGCCCGAGGTCGTCGAGCACGCCGGTGAGCAGATCGTGCGCGAACACCTCCTGGTAGTTCAGCTCGGGGTGGGCGTGGATCTGGTGGCTCGCGTCGATCAGACGGTCGGCCAGGCGGTCGACCTCGTCGCACACCCGACGCTTCAGGTCCTCGACCCGGGCGTCTGCCGCCGCCGGCGCGGAACTCATGCCGTGCCCGGCGCGTCGTGACGCAGCACGAGCTTGCCGAGCTGCTCGCCGGTGCGGAGTCGCTCGAGCGCCTCCTCGTAGTCGCTGAGCGCATAGGTGCGGTCGATGAGGATCGGCAGCCCCTGCTCGACGAGCCGGGTGACGTCGTCGAACTCCTCGTAGCTGCCGAGGGTGGAGCCGATGATCTCGTACTGCTTGAAGAACAGGCGGGGCAGGTTGATCTCGACCTTCGGCCCGCTGGTGCCACCGCACACGACCAGGCGACCGCCGGGCGCCAGGGCGCGCACGCTCTGCTCCCACGTGGCGGGGCCGACGCTCTCCACCACCACGTTCGCCTGGACCGGCCAGCTGCGGTCGGCGCTGTCGAACGCCTGGTCGGCGCCCATCGCGAGCGCCTCGGCCCGCTTGGCCTCGCTGCGGGAGGTGGCGACCACCCGGGCGCCCATCTGCCGGGCGAGTGCGAGGGCGGCGGTGGACACGCCGCTGCCGATGCCGACCACGAGCACCGTCTCGCCGGCGCGAAGCCGGGCGCGGCGCAGCATCCGGTAGGCGGTCAGGTACGCGAGCGGATACGCCGCGCACTCCTCCCACGTGCGACCCGCCGGTCGACGGAGCACGTTGCGCCCGGGGGCGGTGGCGTAGGTGCAGTGGCCACCCCAGCAGTGCTCGCCGTAGATCATGAACCCGTCGCCCATCGGGCTGTCGATCCCGAGGGCGACGATGTCCGCGACCGGCGACACACCGGGGTTGATCACGACCTCGTCCCCGACCGCGACGTGGGTGACGTCGGCACCGACCTCGGCGACCACGCCCGTGACGTCGCAGCCCGGGACGTGGGGCAGCGGCGGCTTCGGGAGACCCTTCGTGACCCAGAGATCCATGTGGTTGAGTGCGCTGGCCACCACCCGCACGCGCACGTCGTCGCGAGCGAGCGGAGGGGGGTCGATCTCCCCGAAGCGGTAGCTACCCGGTGATTCGTCGAGGATCCACGCCTGCATCACCCGGACGCTAGTACCCGGTCACACGCAGACCACCAATGCGTCGGGCTCCACAACGCACCGCAACCGACGCGACACACCGGCGTCGACGCCGTCGACCCGGATCGACATGGGTCGGTCGAACGAGCGCTCGAAGGTGTCGCGCTGACGCACCCGGATCGCCGGGTGAGGAACGTGCGTGCCCGACGGCAGCCGACCGCGCGCCCGCCAGCGGTCGCGCACGCTCATGGTCGCGTCCACCTCCACGACGTCGACCCGGCCGTCGTTCGGATGGCCCCTCGGCGCGACGTCCCAGGAGCCGAGGAACTCGGCGTTCATCACGGCCACGAGCTCGCCGCGCCACCACGTCCGCCGCGCCACGACGTGGGCCACGCACCACGTCCGGAGGTCGTCGAGCTCCACCCGAACCACGTCGACGGGCAGGATCGCGACCTCGCCGTCGAGGCGCCGCTCGTCTCCCGTGCCGCCGACGGCGCGCATGAGCGAGCCGCCGAGCAGCGCGACGGGTGGTGGAGCGGTGCCCGCCGCCCTGGCGGCGGCGATGACGCCGCGGACCTCGGCGTCCGATCGCACCCGGACGGTGGCCGGGGGCAGCGGGCCGACGCTCCCCCACGGCTCGCCCTTGCGGATCGTCACGCGCCACCCGTACCGGTGGAGCGACCGACGGCGTCGGGGCGACCGCCGACGTGGGGGTCGGCGACGTCGGAGGGCGCGGCCTCCTCGGTCTCCACCTCCACGGTCGACGACGCGGACACCACGCCGCGGAACAGCGCTTCGGCCGCCCGCTCGGCGTTGCGTCGGGTGGCCGGATTCGGCGCCACGAGGGCGAGCTGGCGCAGCAGGTCGATGAGCTGCTTCGTGGTGCGCACGAAGTCACCACCGGTGAGGTCCTCCTCCGCGACGACCTCGGCGAACCCCTCCCCCGCCGCCCAGGCGTACGCCACGGCACCGAACGTCGGGTCGGGCGCACGGTGCAGCGCGAGGCCGGCCTCCTCCTCCACGTCCTGCAGCTCGTTGCTGATCGCCGCGATCCGCAGCCAGCGCCGCTTGGCGGCCGGGCTCGGGAACCACGGCCTCGGTGGCGGCTCGGGACTGCGGTGCTCGTAGACGAACACCGACACCACGGCGGCGAGCACGGCCGGCTCGAGGTCGTCGAGGAGGCCCTGACGCAGGCACTCCACGATGAGGAGGTCGCACTCGTGGAACGTGCGGGCGAGCATCTCGCCGGCCTCGGTGAGCGTCCACCCGTCGACGTAGCCCCAGCTCTCGAGGATCCGGAGCACCCGGTCGAAGTCGCGTGAGATCGACGAGGTACGACCGCGGATGCGCTGGCGGAGCTCGTTGATCTCCCGTGACACCCGTTCCGCCTGCGCCGCGGCCTTCAGCCGGTCGGCGAGGTCCGGGTCGTCCTCGACGGGATGCCCGTCGGTGATGTCGGGCCCCGGCCGGCGCCCCCGTGTCCTGCGGTACGGCAGCACCTCGGCCCGCTGCAGTCGCAGCGCGACCTCGCGCTGGAAGTCGTGCCGGTTCGGTGCGATCTCGCGTGGCAGCTCGATCTTGCCGATCGCTCGCGGCGGCTCGTCGAAGTCGGGTTCGCTGAGCTGGATCGGGTCGCGCCGTGTGGTGAGCCCGCTCACCCGAATGCCGCCCTTGCGGTGCGCGGTGGCGATGACCGCGACCCGCCCGGCGTAGCGGCCCTTCTCGGCGTACACGATGTCGCCCGGCTTCAGCTTCATGAGGGCGAGCTCCACGGGGCTGTCCCGACCGATCGAGGCCGGTCGTGGTGCGGTGTCGTCGCTGCCGCGGCGCAGCAGGCGGCGGTACTCGTCGATGTCGCCGTACGGACTGCGCGCGGCCTCGACCAGGTCGCGCAGGTGCTGCTGGCGGCGTTCCAGACGCGACTCGATGCGCACCACGTCGCGGTCGGCCTGGTACTGGGCGAAGGACAGGTTCAGCAGGTGGTGGGCGCGCTCGCTGGTGTAGGTGCGCACGAGGTTGGTGGCCATGTTGTACGTGGGCCGGAACGCCGAGTTGAGGTGGAACGACCGGCTGCTCGCCAGCCCGGCCACCTGGTCGAACGGGACGAACGGGCTCCACAGCACCACCGCGTGACCGAGCTCGTCGATGCCGCGCCGGCCGGCCCGACCGGTGAGCTGGGTGTACTCGCCCGGTGTGAGGAACGCGTGGTGGTCGCCCGCGAACTTGGTGAGCTTCTCGATCACCACGCACTTGGCGGGCATGTTGATGCCCACCGCGAGCGTCTCGGTGGCGAACACGACCTTCACCAGCCCCTCGACGAAGCAGGCCTCCACCACCTCCTTGAACGGCGGCACCATGCCCGCGTGGTGGGCAGCGATGCCGGCCTCGAGTTGGGCGAGGAACTGCCCGTAGCCGAGTACGGCGAGGTCGGCGGGGTCCATCGTGCCGAGTCGTGCGTCGACGATCTCGCGGATGCGGTCGCGCTCGTCGCCCGACGTGAGCCGCACGCCCGCCGCCAGCACCGAGCGTGCGGCCTCGTCGCACTGGTTGCGACTGAAGATGAAGCAGATCGCCGGCAGCATCCCGTGCTGGTCGAGCATCTCCACCACGTCGAGCCGCGAGGGTGTGGCGAGGCGGCGGCGTCCCTGCGTCGCCTTGCGGTTGCGTCCGCCGCGCGGGGCCCGCATCGCCTCGCTGTCGAGGCGGAGCGCGTCCTGGTTCGGTCGTCCGTTCACCATCACCGGCAGCAGGTGCATCCGGTCGTGGGTGCGGTCGTTCACGAAGTAGAGGTTCTCCAGCCGCACGGGGCGGCGGTCCTCGACGATCGCCCGGGTCGGCCCGCGAACCGTGCTGATCCACTCGGTGAGCTCCTGCGCGTTGCTCACGGTCGCGGACAGGCACACGAGCCGCACGGCGGGCGGCAGGTGGATGATGACCTCCTCCCACACCGGCCCGCGGTAGGTGTCCTGCAGGAAGTGCACCTCGTCGAGCACCACCACGTCGAGCAGGTCGAGCGCCGACGAGCGGGCGTAGATCATGTTGCGGAGCACCTCGGTCGTCATCACGACGACCGGTGCGTCACCGTTGATCGAGTTGTCACCGGTGAGCAGGCCCACCCCGTCGGCGCCGTACCGGGCGACGAGGTCGTGGTACTTCTGGTTGGAGAGCGCCTTGATCGGCGCCGTGTAGAACGCCCGTCGGCCGGCCAGACGTGCGGCCTCGATCGCGTACTCCGCCACGACCGTCTTGCCGCTCCCGGTGGGTGCGGCGACGAGCACGGACTCCCCGTCGTCGAGCGCGTCGAACGCCTGGAGCTGGAACCCGTCGAGCGGGAAGTCGTACTGGCGGATCAGGTCCGACCGGTCGGGTCGCACGGCGACCATCGTGTCACGCGGCGGCGGCCTCACGCTTGCGCTTGGCGCGTTGGAACAGCCAGCCGATGAGCACGGACAGGAAGTAGAACAGCGACATCGGCAGCGCCAGGGCGAGCATGCTGAACGGATCGCCCGACGGGGTGATCACGGCGGCGATCACGAAGCACACCATGATCGCGTAGCGCCAGCCCTTGAGGAGGGTCTGGGGCGTCAGCACACCGATGAGCTGGAGGCCGACGAGCAGCACCGGGAACTGGAAGGCGATGCCGAACGCGGCGATCATCATGCCGACGAGCCGGATGTACTCGCCCACCCGGAAGAACGCCTCGACGTCGTCGCCGGCCCAGGTGATGAGGAACTCCAACGCCTTCTCGAGCGTCCAGTAGGCCAGGAACGCTCCGAGTGCGAACAGCGCGATGCACGACCCGATGAAGGGGATCGCGTACCGCTTCTCCTTCTGGTGCAGCGCCGGGACCACGAACCGCCAGATCTGCCACAGCAGCACCGGCAGGGCGAGCAGGATGCCGCCGTAGGTGCTCACCTGCAGGCGGGTGCCGAAGCCCTCGAGCGGGCTGGTGAACACGAGGTCGCAGGTGAGGTCGGGGTTGCGGTCGCACAACCGTTCGTAGGGTGCCCGGAGGAAGTCGAGGATCGGGTTGTAGAACGTGAGCACCACCACGATGCCGACCACCACGGCGAGCAGCGCGCGGATGATGCGGGTGCGCAGTTCCGCGAGGTGCTCGACGAGCGTCATCCGGTCGTCGGGTGTCTCGACCTTCGGCTTCGGTGGCTTGTCCCGCCCGAGGGAGAGCTTCATGCCGGGCGCTGCCCGTCATCGGCTCCGTCGGCCGCCGGCGGGTCGTGGTCGGCGAGGCCGGTCGGGGCGTCGGTGGCGCCGGCGGCAGGGGTCGCGGGGCTCGTGGTGCCGCCGAACACCTCGTCGAGCGTGCGCATGCGCTGCACGTACTGGCTCGGCACGGCGGCGGGCTGGGCGGCGGTCGCGGCCGAGTCCGTGGTCGCCGCCTCTGCCGCGGCGGCTGCAGCTGCGGCTGCGGCCGCCTCGCGGGCGAAGGGCTGGTTGGCCGAGGCGTTGGCCTGCGCGATCTGCGACACCCGTGGCGGTGCGGCGCCGCTCGGGTCGGTGGGATCGGCGGACACGGGAGCGTCGTCGCCGGCCGCCGGCGAGCGCGACCCGTCCGACGCATCGGACGAATCGGAGGTGTCGGACGTGTCCGGTGCGACGTCGGCGCCGGACGCGTCGGTGGCCGCAGATCCGGCCGTCGCGGACGCGGGCGTGGCAGGGGCGGCGGTCGGGGTGCCGGCCGGGAAGGCGCCGATCGCGGCCTTCTTGACCTCGTCGGCCGGGTTGACCACGTCGAACGTGGCCGCCTGCTTGAGCATCTCGGCCGTCTCACGCATCTCGCGGACCGGTTCGTCGAGGGCCTGCTTGAGCTCGGTCTGGAAGCCGGTGGTGACCTTCTTGAACTCCGCATACGTGGAGCCGAACTTCCGGATCGCCTCGGGCAGCTTCTCCGGGCCCAGGATGATCAGCGCCAGCAGGAGCAGGAAGACGATCTCGCTGCCGCTGAAGTTGAACACGCGCGGCAGTCTAGGAGCAGGATGGAGGCGTGCAGCAGCGTCTCCCGTCCCGCCTGGACGAGCCGATCACGTTCGCCCATCGCGGGGCCCGGGCGCACGCGCCGGAGAACACGCTCGAGGCGTTCGCCCTCGCGCTGCGCCTCGGGGCGACCGGGCTGGAGAGCGACGTGTGGCTCACCGCCGACGGCGAGGCGGTGCTGGATCACGACGGGGTGGTGCCCGGACGGCTGCGCAAGCGCCCGATCGCCGAGATGCGCCGGGCCGACCTGCCCGACCACATCCCCACCCTGGCCGAGCTCTACGAGCACTGCGGGACCGCCTACTCGCTCTCGCTCGACCTCAAGGGTCCGGGCACCGGTGAGGCGGTCGTGCGCGTCACCCGCGAGGTCGCGCCGTCGATGATGGAGCGGTTGTGGCTCTGCCATCCGAGCTACGAGGCGCTGCTCCCCCTCCGCGGCACGGGCCCGAAGCTGCTCGACTCCACCCGCCTCGCCCGGATCAAGGAGGGTCCCGAACGGCGGGCCGCCACTCTCGCCAACGTCGGGATCGACGGGATCAACCTCCACCACACCGACTGGAACGGCGGCCTCGTCGCGCTGTTCCACCGCTTCGAGCGGTACGCGTTCGGGTGGGACCTGCAGCACCTCGACGACCTGCGCCCGGCGCTGCGGATGGGGCTCGACGCGATCTTCAGCGACTGGGTCGACCGGATGGTCGACGCCTACCGCGCCGAGATCGGGCGGCCGTCGATCTGACCGGCGCGCCGGCCTGGCGTCAGAGCCAGGCCCAGTCGCCGACCGGCCAGATGATCACGAAGGCACGGCCGATGAGGAACTCCTCGGCGACCGGACCGAACGCCCGGCTGTCGCTCGACTTGCCGCGGTGGTCGCCGAGCACGTAGACGGCACCATCCGGCACCACCGTGGGCGCCTGGTCGCTTCCGCACCCGTCGCGCTGCTGGACCTCGGGATCGAGGTACGGCTCCACGAGCGGACGATCGTCGATGTACACCACGCACGAGCGCACCTCGACGGTCTCGCCCGGCAGTCCGACGACCCGCTTGATCAGATCTCGTTCGGTGGCGCCGCCGCCGAACCGCTTGAGCACCACGACGTCACCCCGTCGGGGGTCGTGCAGTCGGTAGCTCAGCCGGTTGACCAGCACCCGGTCGCCGTCCTGGAGCGTGTTGATCATCGACTCGCCCTCGACCGCGAACTGCTGGACGACGTAGGCGCGAACGAGGAGCGCCGACGTGATCGCGACCGCCACCACCACGATCCACTCGACGATCGGGTTCATCCTCTTCGCCGGCGCCGCGGGGCGCGGCGGGAGGGCGTCGGCCAGGAGGTCGCGGGGCTGGACGCGATCCGGGGAGGGTTCGGGCTCGACACCCAGCTGCTCGGTCATGCAGGCTCACACCGTACCTTGATCGGGTGGACGGACGCTCGCGGCGTGCACCGCCGCCGCTGCGACCGTCCGGAACGACAGCGGGTCGCGCTCGGGTCCGCGACCCATGGTGGTCACCCGCAGCCCGGCACGATCGAGGAGGTCGGCCACGTCACCGGGCTCGACGACGTGGACGTGGTGCGGTGCGAGCGACGGGGCGTGGTCGGCGAGCTCGGGCGGGAGCGCCACCTCCACCGCGCAGGGGGTGAGCGCCAGCGAGGTACGCGTGTGGTGGCTGAGCCCCCGGTGTCGCGGCCGGGCGTCGGCCTCGCTGGCCCGTGCCACCACCACGGGTCGGGCGCCGAGCCGCTCGGCCGCGGCGGAGACGGCCGCGACCTCGACGGCGGTCGTACCGAGCGCCCGTGCCGTCCCGACCACACCGGGACCCATCGCGACCACCACGACGTCGGCGTGCTGCTCCTCGACCGCCAGCTGCAGCGCCGACGGCACGCTCACGGCCTCCAACGCGCCGCCGAACGCGTGGCCCGCCGTCACCGTGCCGGTGATCCATCCCCGGTCCGTGAGGTCGGCGACGAGGTCGCTCAGCGCGAGGGGCAGGGCGGCGCCGTCGGTCATCACGTAGCTGATCCGCCACGCAGGCTGCAGCGACCGCAGCACGGCCACGCACGTCCCGAGCTGGCTGTGCAGGCTGCCGACGAGGACGGGCACGCCTCCGAGGCGCGGCAGGCCGAGTGCCTCGGCGTCGGACGGGAGGTGCTCCTCGGCGGCGCCGGTGTCGGCCTGCAGGCTGGTGTAGCGCACCTTCATGATGTGGCCCGGACCGGGCAGATCGAGCGAGCGTCGCGACAGGTTCCAGTGCACCACGTGCCAGCCGCCGGTGCCGAGACCGAGCTCGACGGCGGTGGTGTTCACCACGACCTCGTCGCCGGTTGCGACGTCGCCGGTCAGTTGTGTGAGCACGTAGGCGCGGCTGGCGTCGTCGAGGCGCACACGTTGCAGCCCCGGGCGCTCCTGCAGGATCTCCTCCACCCGGTGCGTGCGGAACGACGGCATGTGCAGGTGGTGGCGCGGACCTCGCGGTCAGAGCGAGGCGATCAGCTTCTCGACGCGCTCGTCGCGGCTCTTGAACGGGTCCTTGCAGAGCACGGTGCGCTGCGCCTGGTCGTTCAGCTTCAGGTGGACCCAGTCGACGGTGTAGTCGCGCTTGCGCTCCTTCGCGCGCTTGATGAACTCGCCGCGGAGGCGGGCCCGGGTGGTCTGCGGCGGCACGTCGACGGCCGTGTCGATGTCGGCGTCGGTGCAGATGCGCTCGACCATGCCGCGGTCCTGGAGCTTGTAGAACGGGCTGCGGTCGCGGCTGATGTCGTGGTACTGCAGGTCGAGCAGCTGCACGCGGGGGTGGCCGAGCGGGAGGTCGTGGCGGGTGCGGAACGCCTCGATGAGACGGTGCTTGATCACCCAGTCGACTTCGCGGTCGAGCTTGAGCGGGTCGTTCTCGATCGTGGTGATGCAGTGCTCCCACATCTCGAGCGCCTTCTGCTCGAGCGGCGGGAACCCCTTCGTGTCCGCGTACCGGAGGGCTCGATCGAGGTACTCGCGCTGGATGTCGAGGGCGCTGACCTCGCGACCGTTCGCGAGGCGCACGCGCCGCCGGCAGGTGATGTCGTGGCTGATGTCGCGGATCGCCCGGATCGGGTTCTCCAGCGTCATGTCGCGCAGCACCACGCTCGGGTCCTCGAGCATGCGCAGCATGCACGCCGCCGAGCCGACCTTCACGAAGGTCGTGTACTCACTCATGTTCGAGTCGCCGACGATCACGTGGAGGCGGCGGTAGCGCTCGGCGTCGGCGTGCGGCTCGTCGCGGGTGTTGATGATCGGGCGGCTGCGGGTGGTGGCGCTGCTCACGCCCTCCCAGATGTGCTCGGCTCGCTGGGCGATGGAGAACAGCGGACCCCGAGCGGTCTGGAGCACCTTGCCGGCACCGGTGAAGATCTGCCGGCTCACGAGGAACGGGATCAGCACCTCGGCGTAGGTCCCGAGCTCGTCACCGCGGACCGTGCAGTAGTTCTCGTGGCAGCCGTAGCTGTTGCCCGCCGAGTCGGTGTTGTTCTTGAACAGGTACACCGTGCCGCGTATGCCCTCCTCGCGGAGGCGCTGCTCGGCGGACACGAGGAGGTTCTCGAGGATTCGCTCCCCCGCCTTGTCGTGCA
>Ga0315901_10002086_pt1 | contig 28120 bp, 25 predicted proteins | sample LakEriMetagenome_10_FD_203761 | JGI IMG/M metagenome (GOLD analysis project Ga0315901, IMG submission 203761) | Freshwater fungal communities from buoy surface, Lake Erie, Ohio, United States - Buoy 2 MA116 | ecosystem: Environmental > Aquatic > Freshwater > Lake | place: USA: Lake Erie, Ohio...
CCAGCAGAAATCCGCTAATTTCGCGCCGATTTGCCGGCCACGATAAGGTAAGGGCATCAACAGAGATTAAGTAGGGGAGGGCTCGCTATGGGGCGTGGCCGTTCAAAAGCTAAGCAAACTAAAGTCGCGCGCGATCTTAAATACAGCTCACAAGATATTGATGTAGATCGCCTCGCGAAAGAACTTCACGGTGAGGTCGATAAGAACTCAAACCGCGATGATTTCGATCCATTCGCCGAGGGCAATTACATTCCACGTAAGTAAATGCGCCCAACTCCATACGTCGCATCACTTCGTGTTTACGAACCAATCGATACCTTCGAAAAGGGCGATCAAGTTCGTTGGGGCCAGATCTCGTTAACTGAAACCACCGGCTACCAAGAAGAGTTAAGTGCGATGCGCCGCGCCATAATTCCAGAACCGCTCGCCTCGCGAAGCGATGGCGCCCACATAATTGAACATAACGGAAAGCGCTATGTAGCTCCTTGGTCAACCGCTCGAAGATGTTGGGCCGCGCTCGAAGATTTTAAGAGCACTCTTCCATCTAGCGTTGTTAAATTCTTTATTCCGTTTGAAACAGAGAACGCAATTACCGAACATAGCGCTGAATTTGAAAATAAAGTCCCGCATATCCTCACTGAAACTTGGATCATCCCGCCCCGCTGGTTCTCACTCTTTGATCCAGAAGAACGCCTCCGCGGCACCAATAACTCAGGTCTATTTACAATCGCGCGTACCGAAATCGAGTCAGCCAAGAAGCGTTGCGTCAACGCGCATATGGCAGTTCGTAAAGCCTTTGGTCCAGGTCCGGTTGAAGAAGAGTTAATCCAATTACTCAATTGGTTAAATGTCTTTCATCCAAAATCAATTGTGGAACTTGATTACGGCGGCCTTGCGATTTATCTCGATAAAGCGCTTCGCGATAATGGCGAAGGCGGAATTGAAGCTGATACCTCGATTGAAGATGTCCATCACTCAATAAATGGCCTTGCTGCAGGTGATGGCGCGATGGCCGGTGAGGGATACGAACGCCTAGTCACAAGATGGCGTCGCGTTGCCGCTCTCGAACAGGCGATGTAACCGCCCCTTGTATTGATAACTATGAATAGGGGATACTTCAGGTCATATCGTGCGAATTAGGACATTCGCACTCATGGAGGCATCGTGACGAGTCCGACCGGACAAGAGATTTTGTTGACCCCCTCTGAGGTGGCCACTCTTTTTCGCGTTGATCCAAAAACTGTGACTCGTTGGGCGAAAGCTGGAAAGTTAACTGCGATTCGCACCCTGGGCGGCCACCGTCGCTACCGCTCCTCAGAAGTAAATGCGTTACTTAACTCAACGACCGGAGGGAAATAATGGCTGGAGAAGATGACCCGAAGGCAAAGTTCCGCGAAGCTCTTGAAAAGAAGAAGAAGAATTCTGGAATTCGAAATAACAATATCGCCGGCAAATCAAAGGTAACTGGCGAACAGACTTCAGGTGGCGCCCCCAAGATGTTCCGACGTAAGTCAGGTTCTGCTTAATTCATGAAGATTCTTGTTACCGGTGGCGCTGGATTTATCGGCTCCCACCTCTCCGAGGCTTTGGTAAAGCGCGGCGATTCCGTCGTAGCCCTAGATGATCTCTCTACCGGAAATAAAGCAAACTTAAATTCGCTTCAAGACCATCCTAATTTTCAATTTGTTTCTGGCTCAATTCTTGATGAAAAGCTAATTGAATCCTTAATAGAGGGCGTCGATGGGGTATTTCACTTCGCCGCCGCGGTTGGGGTGAAGAAAATTCTTGATGATCCCATCGGATCGATGCGAACAAACCTGCTTGGCTCGGAAATTGTTCTTGGTGCCGCCGCTGGAAAAAATAAACCGACCATTTTGGCTAGCACTAGTGAAATCTATGGAAAGAATCCCGCAGTTCCGCTTACCGAAGAATCAGATCGGGTTCTTGGCTCTCCGCTACTTTCTCGATGGACTTATTCTGAAGCAAAAGCTTTAGATGAATCACTTGCTCGTTCCCTTCACCTTAAAAGTAATTGGAATATAAAAATTATTCGCCTCTTTAATACCGTAGGTCCGCGCCAGAGCGCCGCTTATGGAATGGTCATTCCACGATTCGTCGAAGCTGCTTTACAAAACAAACCACTAACCGTTTACGGTGATGGCCGACAACAGAGAGTTTTCTGCCATATCGAAGATGCAATCTCTGGAATTTTGGCCCTTTGGGATGCAAAATCGGGATCGGGCGAGGCATTTAATCTTGGTGGTTTTGAAGAAATCTCAATTGTGGATCTTGCGGAACGCGTGATTAAAGAGACAGGTTCTTCATCAAGAATCGAATTCGTTCCATACGCAAAACTCACCCCTGGTTTTGATGACATTGCCCGGAGAGTTCCCGACAGTTCAAAGTTGTCGAAATTGACCGGTTGGAAGGCTAAATCTGATCTCGAAAAGATTCTCAAAGACACAATCAAAGAAGTAAAGTCACGCTCATAATGCAAGTTATCCAAGGTAGTGATTACTTCTATCTCTTTGCGACCACCTTTTTTATCGTTGGGCTCTTAACACCACTTATGCGCAAAATCGCCATTAGTGCTGACATCATCGACCGACCAATCCACTCTCACAAAACACATAAAGCTCCGGTTCCTTATCTTGGCGGGGTAGCGATAATCCTCGGAATTCTCATTGTTTCCTACGGCGGATTAATCCTAAAAAATCGCACCGGAGGTGACTTTGGCATCGCTTCATCGCTCTTAATCCCAGCAACGATTCTCGGAATCATCGGACTATTAGATGATCGAAAGAGCTTGCCACCACTTCCTCGATTTATTGCCCAATCAATCGCTGGAATATTTACGGCTGTTTTCCTTATTGCTACCAATACTGTGGGTAACCCTTCCGGAAATTCCGCTATTGATGCTCTCATCACCATTCTCTGGGTAGTTGGAATTACTAACGCCATTAATTTCTTTGACAATTTAGATGGTGGAGCCGCGGGAGCAGTTGCCACAATAAGTTTCGGGTTATTCCTTATAGCTCATAGTAATGGCCAATATTTCTTGGCTGCGCTCTCAGCAACTACTTTCGGGGCGATGCTTGGATTCTTACTCTGGAATAAGAGCCCGGCTCGTATTTATATGGGCGATGCCGGCGCGCTATTTTTAGGAATATTGATTTCAGTTCTCGCACTTCGCTTAAATCCAGAAGTAGATGGAAAGTTCACTTCTTTCTCAATTCCAATCTTGCTACTTGCCATTCCTATTCTTGATACCTCGGTTGCTGTTTTATCAAGAATCAAAAGAGGAGTCTCCCCTTTTCAAGGTGGGCGCGACCATCTATCTCATCGCTTGATGCGACGTGGTTTTACTAAACGAGGTTCCGCTTATGCGCTCTGGTCACTTTCAGCAATCTTTTCTGGAATTGCCGTAACAGTCGCCACAACAGATTCAGATACAAAGTTTTTAATCGGAATAGCAATTGTCTTCTGGATTGCACTCTTTACACTTTTTATTAAATCAGCGGATACAGAATAGAAGTGGCTGGGGACGGGATCGAACCGTCGACCTCACGATTTTCAGTCGCACGCTCATACCAACTGAGCTACCCAGCCAATAATGTAAGTCGCGACCCAGACGGGACTTGAACCCGCGACCTCCGCCGTGACAGGGCGGCGCGCTAACCAACTGCGCTACTGGGCCTTCGCGTCCCCAACGGGATTTGAACCCGTGTTACCGCCGTGAAAGGGCGATGTCCTAGGCCCCTAGACGATGGGGACTAGAGGAGACATTAGGGTATCGGTTCAATTCATTTGGGCAAAACCAACAAAGGTAATCTTCAAGAAACCAATAGATTTTTGCTGTGATTTTTAGTCTACAGCCTTCGCTTCCAAATGCACCTCGCACAAGACGAGTAATTCAAGTATCAGCGGAGAATAGAATCACTTGGTTCTATTGACAAAAAATATTTCAATGGTTCTAGTATAGAGCTTTGAGGCTTAAACACAAAAGTTTTAAACCAAACTTTGTAATACAAATGAATCAATCCATTTCATGCATTTTCTGAACTTGTTTCCTTGATATTCCAAATAGTTTGTAGAAAAACAGGATTTCAAAGAAATTGAATAAGTTAACGATTTTTATAAAATATATTTTGAACATTACAGTTCGTATATTCAAGATTTTCTTAAATATCTTGCCTTCCGGAATACTAATATCGCTAAATTCATCGATACTTCCATGAGTATATAAAAATTTTACGTGTCTATCCATCTTTTACTATTAGGGGCATTTGTAATTAAGTTCGAACGATAGGACAAGATAGATTAAATTAGGTTGAATTTTTGATTAATTCATTTTGGAAAATATTTTTCTTAGGTGTTGAATGACATACTCAATTTCTGTAGTTGTAAGCTGATCAGAAATGGGTAAACTTAGGAAGCTCTTCGCAAGATTTGCGCTCGTTTCATCACTGAATTTATATTGTATAAAAGGTAACCAAGGTTCTATTTCATTAATAGCTTGTGGATAGTGAATTCCTGTTTCGATCTGATTATCGCCAAGTAATTTTTTGACCCGATCGCGATTCGGCACACTAACCGCATACACATGGTAAACATGCGAATGACTCTCAGCAACCTGGGGTCGCTGTATTTGTATTTCATCAAAAAAATCATTGTAGACTCTTGCTAACTCCTGTCTACGTTTTATCCAATTAGGTAACTTAGCTAATTTAATGGATAAAAATGCAGCCTGAATCTCATCCATGCGAAAGTTTGAGCCACGCATTTCATGAACGTATTTAATTTTACTTCCCCAATTCCGAAGCAATTTAGTATTTTCATGAATAGTTTTAGAATTTGTGGAGACGCATCCACCTTCACCGAGAGCACCTAAATTTTTTCCAGGGTAAAAACTAAATGCTCCAACATCGCCTATAGTTCCCACCATTCCAATTGGACTTGTTGCAAAATGCGCTTGTGCCGCATCTTCAATCAAGAATAGATCAAATTTTTTAGCAATTTGACTGACTAGATGTATACCGCTCGGGTTCCCGTGCAGGTGCACGAAAATGATTGCCTTTGTCTTAGCTGTTATTGCTCCCTCTATAAAACTTGGATTTAGATTCCAGTGCATTTGATCAACTTCAATAACAACTGGAGTTGCGCCTACTTGAACTACTGCTTCAATAGTAGCGATAAATGTCATATTGGGAACAATCACTTCATCTCCGGGACCAATACCACAAGATTTCAAGGCAAGATACAGAGCACTTGTTCCGGAATTACATGCAACCACATATCGTGCACCGATTGCAGTTGCAAATTCCGATTCAAATTTTTCAACAAACTTTCCACTTATGTATTGGCCCGAGTCAATGACTTCGGTCACTGCTGACATTAACTCCTCTTTAACTTCCGAATTTTGAGCAGCTAAGTTGATAAATTTAATTTTCATTTAGTACAATTTCTACGGGCGCTCCGCCATTGGCAATACTAGTTTTTAAGGCTTCAAGTACCTTTCCTGTGCGCAAAATGTGATCACTGCCCGTTTTTGTCTCAAGTGAATCTAGGGAAACTAAAACATTTTTCAAGTAATTTAATTCGTTATTGATTGCCTCAGATCCAAAAATTGATGGAATCCTACCCTCACCGAGATGATAAGAAATTCGCATTCGTTCATTTGAAATCTCATTATCAATTCTGGAACTAAAAATCTTAATTTTGTCAGATCCATGTGAATCGTTCCAAGTTATAGCACCAATAGAACCCGAGATATTTATATCGCGAACTTTTACCGGAGAATTCCAACTCACAAAAATACTAACCAATAATCCGTCGTTATATTTCATTTGAATAGCTGCGGTACTGATCTGTTTTGAAGGTGGAAAAGCAGAACCAGTGCAACTTACAGAAATTGGTAAATTTGGTTTTAGAGCGTCCAGAATTGCTAAGTCATGAATTGCTAAGTCTTCAACTACTGAGATATCCTCTTGAATAAGACCAAGGCCTGCTCGAGTTGATTGGTAATACTGTAGTTCACCAATTTCATTCGAGTCTAATATTTCTTGAACTTTGAAAAATTCAGGTGTGAATAAATATGTGTGGTCTACAAATATCTTTACGTTCAAGTCATTTGCCATATTAATCAATTGCATTTTTTCTTCTAAATCTAACCCGAAAGGTTTTTCAAGCAACACGTTTTTTTTTCGAGAAATTGCCGTGGAAGCGAGCGTAAAATGTGTTCTCGCAGGAGTTGCAATCACGACAAAGTCGGATTCAATCGAATCCAACATTTTTAAGAAGCTATTAAACACCGGTACATGACTTGCACCAAATTTTTCCAAATTTTGTTCTGCTAGATTTTTATCGAAGTCGCATACGCCCACTAAATCAAATGCAGAATTCAAATACACATTACGTGCAAATTTTGGACCCCAGTAACCCATTCCAACAATTACGGTCCGAATCTTTCCCATGATTGAAGGTTATCAGGAGCTCACTTTTGTTTGGCAATCGGGTTTAAATCCAGTATTAATGTCATCTTTTTAGTAGCAACAGCGCCTAAGTTTGACTTGAATCGTGCTAAACCTTCGTCCAGTACACCGTTAACGGTTGAAATTCCAAGATCAAGAATTTCTACGTTATTACATAGCGATTGATTTACTATGAAATCATAAATGGCCGCAACAGGACTTAAACTTCGAAATTCTGGCAACTCTCCCCAGTACAGCACATACCAATAGCTAGGTAAGATTTTTACGATGTATGCGGTAGCAATTATTTTCCCGTGGACAGACGCGCGAATCAATGAAAAGCAATCATTCAAGAGCAATAAAGATCTCTCAAAGTCTTGATATGTCATTGATAATGAAACTTCTCTTCGACGTCTATTTTGGACAAGTACCTCATAACATTCAATAATGTCGCGAGAAGAAGCGTATGAAATACTCCCCCCCAATTCCATAAACTGTCTAATTTTTTTTCTATTTCCCTTACTCAAGCGCTTTCTTGACCAATTTTCAATCTCAACGTGGTAATTGATATCGACGATGCAATTTCTTAATTGAAATTCAAGAAGTGCTTCTCGTTGAGGGTTGAACACCTCAGGTACAAAGATTTCAGGGGGGAGAACAATTTTAAATTCTTTCTGTAGGGGAAACTCATTAATGAAATTCGTGTATGCCAATAAAGCGTTTTCCTTATCAACTTTTTGATTTCCCACCGATGGCCAAAATCCGCCGAAAGTGGCTCTGCCAGGACTCCGAAAAAAATCAGATTGGGAATACGCGAATGTCACACCACTCAGATTTGAAACTTTAATCGAATAGAGCAGATGGGCATCTCTATGAAGTTGGGAATATTTCGCAGTCCAAAACAACGGGATTAGCGAATTAAACTGATTTGAAGGCACGATTAATCGTAGCATTATAACCAAGCCAGATTATGTGAAAATTTAATGGCATAATGTACTCGTGAGTAGAGATTTCGAACAATATTTTAAAAACTTTCTTGAATTACCCTTTGAAAGAATTCTTGAAAGATATCGCTTACAAAAAGTTTTGGAATTAATAGACTCAGAGCATGTGGGTAATGTCGGCAAAATTTTAGAAGTTGGACCTGCCCTCAGTCCCGTATTTGACAAACTTGATGAATATGAATTAATTCATATTCTAGAACCGATTTACAAGTGCTATCAAATGAATTTGCAGAAAACTAAAGAAAGAAATTCATTACATATATTTAATTTAACATTAGAAGATTTTTTGGACAGTCCACAAAGATGTTCAGAGTATGACCTTATTTTACTTAGTAGCGTTTTACATGAGATGCCAAACTACAGAAAAGCACTGAAGTCATGTCATTCATTATTAGCTAAAGATGGAAAAATACTAATTGTTGTACCCAACAATGAATCTATACATCGATTAATTGGCGCTCGAAACGGCATACACCCAATTGGAGAAAAACTTACTATAAATGAGCTTCTAATGCAACAAAGAATAAGCTTCTCAGTAAAAACCGCAAAACATAACTTTGAAAAACATGGCTTTAAAACAATCTTTATGAAAACGGAATTCATTAAAATATTTTCTAATTCCGATATGCAAGATTTGCTCAATCAAGGCATTTTGAATGAAGACATAATAAACATTTTTTCAAAAATCAGTTCATTACTGCCAAATGTGGGTGCCGAGATATTTTATCTGGGTCAGAAAATATGAAAGTACACATAATTGGTAATGGTCTAGATGCCCTGATTTGTTCTAAGAGGCTGTTGGAATTAGGCCATCAAGTTACGCTTTTTAGCACCACAGAAAATCTTGGCGGACATTTTTCAGGACATACGATTGGACATGGCAATTTTGATCTAGGTATGGTTCTGTTGGAAAACGATCATAGATCAGTTCCATCATTAAAATTTAAAGAATTCAAGAATCAATTTGGAAGAAATTTGCGCCCGTTCCTATCGGAAAGCTTTGAATGGTTAACCAAAATTGTAGGTAGTTTAGAGAAAGAAATCATTGTCACTAAACTTCCTTCAGGTGATGAAATTCCAGATTACTTCATAGCAGACAATCTAAATTTTTTGGATTTTTTGAATGAGGAAACGCGCAACGATTTGATTCAGAATATCAAGAATTTCCTATATGAAACTGATCATGAGGCAAAAATTAAACCTGAGAAAAAGATGATTGATGATAAATTCAAAACGCTCTCCCTTTCTGAATATTATACTCAAATCTTCGGTCGAAAGTTCTTTGAAGAGCATTTTGAGAATTTCCTTACGTGTGTTTCAGCTGAATTCTCAAGAGTTCTAGCTCGCGACCACCGAAAGTTCTGGCTCCCTCTCTATTTCCCAGAATCTATATATTTTGCTCTCACTCATGATTTAGAATTTAAAGAATATGCATTGTCTGAATTGAGGTTCGATAAACCTAAAGATATGATGATTTCTGATCTTGTGTCGAAAATTGCCGAAGATTGTTTTGCCAATCCTAATTTTCAACAAATGACTGTAAAAACATTTTCAAACTTGACTATAAATCAAGTTAGATTTGAAAAGTGTGTGCTTTTTTTGTCTTCAGAACAAATACATAAATTGTTTCCTGAGAATTTGCGGCTCAAAGAACTTCATGATGAGGTTGTTAAAGCAACGGAGACTCTGGGAACGCATTCAATAAACATAATTCATGCTTGCATTCCAACTAACAGAAATATGACAGTCATGTTTAAGAGGGATTATCATGGACTTTTTCGATATTCGATATCTCAGAAAAAAAATAATTTGGAATGTTCCGTGGCAAGTTTTGAGTTCAAGAATTCAAATGATTTTAATTTTGTCGATTCAATAAAAGTTATACGCTCACTCGGTTTCGACGTTCTATGCGATGGTGGTCATGTGCGAGTTCCCTTTAATGCGAAATGGCTTAACTTAACTCAGGTACAATGGCAAGAACTCAGCTTAGATTTTACATTCGAATTACAAGCGTATAATGTCCAAGGATCAGTAATTCATCCGGAGGCCACCACCTTCAATGATAATCTTGTTCGCGGATTGGCGTATGCAGAACAAGTTCATCTACGAGAATGGGAGAAAAATGCTAAAATTGGATGAAATTGCTGAAAATTATCATCTAAATTCAAACATACCTGACATGTATATTGAAAATATTTGCCAAAAATTCGAATTCAATTGGATAAAGAGTTTTATTTCCGAATCACATCACATATTAGATCTTGGATACGGCGACGGGTTATTTCTTGATTTTTTGCCGAAGCATAACAACTTAACAATATTAGAGGGATCTAAAAAATTATTTGAAAAAGCTAATGAAGAGGTCAGAAAACTAGCTTCTAATGCCAAAATTGTTTTATCACTTTTTGAAGAATTTGAGACTGAGCAAAAATTTGATTTAGTTATTGCATCTCATGTTCTTGAACACGTGGAAAACCCAACAATTTTACTTCAAAAAGTAAGAAAATGGTTATCGCCAAATGGGAAATTGATTGTAGTTGTCCCAAATTCCGAGTCTTTTCATAGAAAACTAGGCGTAATTCTTAAATTGCAAAATAAATTAGACGATTTATCACCCCGAGATCTGGCAGTCGGACATCTACGCGTATTTAATTGCGATTCCTTAAAACATCTTTTAGATTTGAACGGATTTCAGGTTACACATGAGCGGGGATTTTTTTTAAAAGTATTATCAAACGCGCAAATGCTTAATTTAGATTCTAAAGTTATTCACGGTCTTTGTGAACTCTCTACAGATCTTCCAGTTCAATTCGGAGCAAATATAGGTATGGTGGCTGTCAAAAATGATTAATCAATCAGTTGTATGCCGATGCGGTGATGCTTGGGATAACGAGTCAAACACTCATTTTGAAGCCGTAATACCGATGTACAAAAGTAAAAACGAAATATTACCTCTATTAGAATACCTAGATAAATTAAGCGAAATTTTACCTTGTGCCCTAAATTTAGCATTTGTCTTGGACGGAGATGTTGATGGAAGTGAAAACGAACTAAGAAGTAATCTTCTAAAGAGAAATTTTAGGTGGCGGATTATCACCTTATCTCGCAATTTTGGCGTTGGACCCGCTCTTTTGGCTGGATTTGAAACTTCAGGTGCATGTATCGTGGCGGCTTTTGGAGCTGATCAGCAAGAGCCATTGTATCTTTTTCGCGATTTCGCGGAGAAGTTAAGTAATCCTGACATACACATTGTGCTTGGCGTAAGAATGTCTCGAAAAGATGACTTCTTTACGAAATTGTTTGCGAAAATCTACTGGTATCTATACAGAAAACTCATATCTCCAAATATGCCTTCCGGTGGTTTTGACGTTTGCGCATTGAGTCGAGAATCAAGAAGCGCCCTAACTAAATTAACGGAAAAAAACAGCAATATCACTGCCCAAATTGATTGGATTGGATTCAAAAGAATTTATGTTCCTTTTAATCGTTTGCCGAGATCACAAGGAAGATCCAAATGGACATTCAGTAGAAAGGTTAAGCTCTTTTTCGACAGTTTTTATGGTTTTACTGATTTACCAATACGGATTATGCAACTATTCAGCGCTTTGAGCGTACTGGTATTGATTTTTTTTGCGGCCACTTCCTTTTTTGCCTGGCTTCTTGGATTGATAAATATACCTGGATATTTAACTATCATTTTCTTACAGATATTGACTGCAAATATATTAATTCTTGCAATTAGTATAACCGCTGGTTACGTAACACGAGCATTTGATAATTCAAAAAACAGGCCAATCTACATAATTGAGAATGAGATACATTCAGACGTCAAATAAAGTGCGAAAACAATTCTTAGAACCTCAAATAAAATAGCCACCACTGCCCTTAGGCAAATGGTAGCCTGTACTCCGTGTTGAAAAAAGTAAATGCTGAAAAAACAGCAAGGAGATTTTTCAGTCAGAAAATAACTATAGTCTGCATAGTTTGTTTAATTGTCGCAAACACATTAGCTTACTCGTTTTTTCCCTTAACAAAAAGTGGATACCCACTTCTCTCATTCATGACTACAAGGGGGCGATTCGATGACTTTTATAACAGCACATACTTAGAGTTCGGAAGTTTTATAAATACAAAAGGCAATCTGACTTTACATCCATTATCTGTATTAATTGGCAATCTTTTCTCCGTTCTGACTCCGGATGTTTCCGCCATCATATTTTTTGTTTTGTTCTCCGGATTGCTATTCTACGCCATTGGCAAACTTAGTAATTCAATTCTTATTCCAATTATGGTATTTGTGAGTTACCCATATCAATTCACAATTGCACGTGGAAATAATGAGATCATTCTTGTTGCAATTGCGGCATTCATGTACTTATTAGTTACACAGAAAAGATTTAAGCAATCATTCAAGACGCTAATAATTCTTAATTTAGTAGAACCGTATCCACTTTATTTTCTTCAGTACATTTCATTTAAGAGTCAAATTATTAATCAAGCAAAAAAATATATAAAATATGCTTCAATTTTGATTGTTGGAGCACTACTCACAAAAAATGGTCGGACATACATACTGGAATTAATTTCAGAGGGTCGGGGCAACGTTAATGTAGTTTCGGCGGGAACAACTTTGCACTCGTCAAGTTACGGTGGCACTATGGAGTTTATCTGGTCTATAGTATCAGATTTATCTATATTTGAATTCAATTACTTAAGCACGTTACTTTTGGCAGTTCAATTTATCGCATTCTCACTTCTCTTTTTGTTTTTGTTGAGGAAAAAAGATGATTTAGATCTCGTAACTAGTTCTATCCTGATCATAAGCTTTTGGACACTATTTAATAATCCTTCTTTTGACTATAGGTTGCTGCATTTCTTTATTCCAATAAGCCTAATGTTTAAAGAAAACATTAATAGAAAGGACCTGCCAATTATTATTATCATGATTTTGATATTTATTCCGAAGCCCTACATTTTGTTTATTCACCCAAGTAATCTTTTGGGAGTAACGCTTGGGTCAATTATGAATCCTATTTTGATTTTCTCATTGATTTTTTTCACGCTTAGACGATTAAGTAATAACTCTGTATTATTGAATTAAAAGTTTTGACGCTTATCGGTGAAAAAATTGCAACATGCAATTTTGAACAAAATTGAGGTTTCTGATATCTTTTTTTGGAAATTAGTCGTATGTTTTTAGAAATTCATGCATCATTAATTTCCCCACAAGAAGCTAAACTTAATTTTAAAGATGAAAAAGTTTTATGCTTCAAGTGTTTCCGATTCTGAAACAGACTTGCTTCAAGCTGCTCTCGGTAAAGTAAACCATGCGAGCCATAAAGATTTGAATGGGCAGACGCAACATTAGGTAGATTCATTTCAATTACGGCCGAAATACTCCCATTCAAAAATCGATTCTTCTCAGTTTTTAAGCCTTCTACACTGATAAAGTCGAACCAGTAAATTGCAACTCTACCGGTTGGGAGCCTATTCGAGTCCAGCGCAAAAATAGGCATATGCGGATATCCAATAACCTCGCCTTTACACGAAAGTAAACTTAAATTTTCACTTATTTCACGAAACTCTTTATAACTGCGTTCTGAGAACTTTAATCCTCGAGTAAGACCATTGGTTGATGGAAATGTAGAAAAATAAATAGAAGGTGTAGCGTATCCCCACCAGCTATAAGGAGTTTCGTATTTGTTTAGTATTTGTGATGAGGAAAAAAGTAAACTGACGATTAAGAACAAATAATTTAAAAATCTAAAATTCAAGTATTGATTCAGCCAAGCAAGAGATACAACAATATTCATGAATATCCCATATTCAGTCAATCCGGCTGACATCCCTGTAGAGCAAGTCATGGCAAGGGCTAACATTAAAATTGGAAGCCACTCATATCTATACTTTCTTTGTGTCCAATATAATAGAAATAGCATTATCAGTAGGGGTTCAAGATATATATAAGGTGAGATTTTTGTATCGATATTCTCTAAGAAATTTCTTAAAGTATTATCCGAAGAATAAAATCGTGATCTTATTGTTTCAATAGCTGTTAGTAAACCTACAATTACAGTAACAAACAAAATAAACTTGTTAAAGTTGAAATGCAAATGTTTTTGTTTAGCTAGCCACTGTAAAAAAAGAACCAATAAAGTGAGGAATAAAACATGTCTTATTGCATATCCAAAACTAAATGGTTCGTATATTCCTTCAATCCAGTTTGTAAGGATTGACGCAGTACCACCTTTGACGTTCGTAGATTGAACAAAAACTTGTTTGATCATCGGCGTAAAAGCGCCTATTATGATAAACATAATTGAGACTAACGCGAGTGGAACAAAAAATCCTAAAAAGATTTTCAACCATATACGCAGTTTTTCACATTTCAAAAAGCTTTTATCGAGAAACGGAATTAGAAAAACAAAGAGAAAAAGACTTAGACCGGTAGATTGCTTTATTAAAAAAACAGCGGCAATAGAAATTCCGGCAAAGAAAGGCCAATTTTTTTCTTCAAGAGAGTCTTTTTGCAAAAAATAGATAGATAATACAGCAAAAAAAACTGCAAAATAATTGTAGTCGAAAGAAATTGATGCTGTTCCCGAATAGAGAAGTGTTGTGCCTAATGTTGCAAGACCTGCACTTGTTAACTTTGAGACATGCTTAGATAGAATTAAAAACAGCAATAACGCAATTCCTGCCTGAAATATCAAACCAATTAGGCGTAGGTGTAAAAATTCCTCTCCGACAAGGTGTTTAAAAAACCAAGTTATGTATGGAAATCCGGGAGTAACTAGAAGCTCGAAATCTCTATAAGGCACCCTTCCTTGATCGATCCAACGAGCGTAAACATGCCACCATCCTTCGGTTAATGGTGCATATGTATTCACGGTTAGCAAACCAATGCTGAAATTTAGTATGTAAGTCAGGAGACCATAAATACTCTTTTCTGAAACGGAGAATAGTTTCAATATCTTGTCCTACAAAAGTTGAGGGTGTATTCCTCATTGCTTTTAACAACCCTACAATCGTAATTCCTATCTAAAATAGTAAGTAATTGTGTATGCCTTTCGGGAAAAGAATCTTTGTTTGCAGATATCAAATATCCGTTCGATAAGCTATTTTCGAGAAATCTATTGATTATGCGATCTCGGATTTCCGGCGATATAGGATCTTCCAGCAATCCAAGTGGTGAAGGGATCCAAGCTTTGTTTGTATTCACCTTGCTTTTCAAATTTTCAGGCAATACTGGCAGCACGCCCGCCCACCCTTCAAAGACAATTGATTCTCTTGAACTAAACGGCACTTCCGATAAAACCTCAATCATATTTGAGTTTGCTTTTACAGTAGAAAGTTGAACAGGCTTATTCAGTGAATCTTGAGACAACACCGTACCAATAAATCTTGGCTGGGAAATCATTGAAGACAGTATTATTCCAATAAAAGTACCCGCAATTGCCCAAGAAAAAAGCTTCAAATCCGTGGTGTCTTTATTGGCATCCGACAAATTATAAGTGATACGTATAATCAATAATAAGCAAAAAACGATAAGTGGGTACTCTGCAATGAAATTATCTGGAACTGCTCTTCCCAGGTAGTAAGTTAACCAACCTGTAAGACTGCCTATTAAGGCCGCTAGAGAAAGAGTAACTGAAAAATTGTTATCAATCGCTCTATACTTGAGGTATATAAAAAGTATAAACAAAATGATTAAACCGAAAATCCAAGCAGGAGAAGCTATTTGTAAAGGCACCGATCCGAAACCTTTCGAATAGTTCATTGCAAACATCACATACATTTGTAAATCAGGAAAGTGACCAACTCTAAAAAGAGTATAAATTGAAGCACTTATCCAAGCCCCAAACAAACTAGCGATAACCAAAATAAAAAACTTTAGAATACTGCTAAGAAAAACACTAAAAGAGAAGCCTTTTTCACCCATCCAAATTACGATTAAGACCAAGAACATAAAACCAGTTATTGAAAGTGAATACAATAGTGCTTCGGCTGACCAGAGTGCCCCAATGAATAAACCAAATGAAATTGAAAAATACAATCTTCTATAACTAAATTTCTGCGTCCGATTGCCCAACAAATTTAGTAGCAAAATAACGAGGTACAAAATACTTGGCCCAAATCTCATTGCCGAAGAAGAAGGATATGGTTGTGGTCCGATCAACTCGGGATCAGCGAAGAAAAAAATGAGAAGAAAAAAAGTTGAAGATATTAAGAAAAACATGGTGTGATTCATTAAACGATAAAAAAGGTAAATTACAGAACAAGTTGTCAACAGAATTATCATTGCTTGGCCCACATAAACGGATTGCCTACTATTTTCAAATGGGAAAATAGATAAAATCAAAATATTCAAGAATCCATATTGTGAAGGCGTATCCCAAAGAAGTGTGCCACCACTTTTGAGTGTTTTTACAACCTCTGAATAATATCCCACATGAAAATAAGACCCAGGGATATTATTCATTGAGTCAATTCGAAAAGAGAGCCATAAGATAAAAATAAACAGGCTGAGATTAAAGAAAATTATCCTTTGCCGAGTTACCACCTCCTTTAAATATTCAAAACGCAAAACATGGAGTGTAAGTAGGAAAGCAGCGACGAAAATTGGGAAAGATACAAACGGAGAATTTTTAATTGTGCCTAGAGCAATCTCTGAAGTTCTGGTAGTTAGCATCGACGAAGCAACTATCGCGGCCGGAAAAGAGACCAAAAAAATTCGAGATAAATCCGAAAATTTGAATCTTTGACCATTTTTAACTCTAAATGAATAAATGACTAAACACACTATTAAAAATGTAAAAAATAGACCTGTTCTATTCCTAACAATCTTACCCGTGACTCCTGGCAAAGAAGCGGAGTAGATCAATAGGAATGGCAAAAGATATTTAAAAATTTCACCTAATTGAAAAAAAACTAATTGAATTTTCGAGTGTGAATCTTTTCTCTGTCCTAGAATAACATATGTTGAAATTACCAAAATATACAGAATTGGAAACCACCTTGAAATGAATGGTTGAGAGTCTAAAAAATTAATAGCTAGTATCAAAACAAAAGTAAATGCAGAGAAGAAAGAAATAACCGATCGAATTTTGTCGAAATCTAGAGCCTTCTCCTTCGCAAACACTCTTCCTCAATTCCTTGTGCTTAATGAAGGTACATTTTCTCACATTTAGATAAAATCAGGATATCATTAGCCAAATAATTTAATGAAATTTAACTTATAGACTAGATAAGGAGACTAAATGCTCCTACCTATATTTTATGCTCTTATAATTTCATTGCTGTTTATTTTTATAGCCTTGCCAAGCATAGCATTAATCTTTAAGAGAATTGATTTCGATTTGATTATTATTTCAATAATTTTGGGATTAGTTATTCAAATTACGATTGCAAGTTGGCTAGTTTCTTTTGCCTCATTGAATGAATCTTTTTGGACTTTCCAGTCTGTAATACTGATAGCTACGTATTACTTGCTTATCACAAAAAAGCCTAATATTAAACTAAGTCTTCAAATTTCAACCTCGAAAATTCCAATTTTTTCTTCGTTAGTCTCAACTACACTTTTCTCATTTTTATTCTCAGATAAATTTTTTGGAAGCAAAATAGCCATGCGAAACGGTCCTGATCTAATTGGATGGATTTCGTCAAGTAGATATTTTTGTCGTCATGAAAGTCTATTAGACCTGGAAACTCAGATAACTTCAAACTTAAAGATTCTAAGCGTCCTTGATGCGTTTAGGAATCCAATAACGCATAGCGAAACTTCAGTTTATCGTCTTGCTTCTGTCACTACACAAGTAAATGGAGAATTTTTAATTGGAGCACATCGTATAGGCCTACCAGGACTTCAAGGACAATTCTGTCAAATTGTTGGAGAAAATGATCTTCTCCCGTTAGTTTCAGCATTTGCTTTGATTGCAATTTTTGTATCAAGTTACATATGTGGAATGATAATTCGAGATAGAAACATAAAAAAGATATATAAATTTCTAATACCAATACTTGCAATTATGAATGTTAATTCAGTATCAGTTTACCTAGAAGGTGGATATGGTCAATTACTGGCAACCCCATTTTTGCTTTATGGAGTTTATAGTTTCACGCAAAGCAATAAAGATAAGAGTCACATAGGATTTTGTTCTTCACTTATAATCTTGTTTAGTCTGGGCACTTACTTTGATCTTCTTATAATCTTCGGATTCTTTGTATTCGTTCTTTGGATTTGTAAATTACTTTTTATAAAAATGAATATTCTTAAATCATTCAATAAATTTGATATAAAATTAGTTGGTATGAGCTTATTCTTGGGCATTCCGGGCCTAATGCACGCTCCTAGACTACTTTTAGATCGCCTTGGAAGCGGAACATATGGTGGCTGGGATCAAGGTAGAATACCAACTCCCGCAAATTTCTTTGGATTGATTAATTGGTTACCCCCGAACGGATTTATGAACAATCCAAGAAGTATAAGCACAAAAATTATCGAAGTTTTGATTTCAATCATCATCATTGGATTTCTTTGGAAAAATCGATCAAATAATCAAATGCAACCTATTCTAGCTGTATTTCTAATTTATCTAATTGTAATGTTTAATACATACTCAAATGGAAGAGAAGGTTCAAATAACTACATAGTATGGAAAGCCGCTGCTTATTTCTCTATGCTATTTATTTTGTTTGCAGTTACGGGTAACGAGAGCAGAGAATACACTAAAAATAAATCGCTCAAGATCATATTTTCTCGATTAGTTGTTTTTGCTTCTTTAATTTTGACAACAATGTCTTCTCTAGCATGGACAGATACTTGGATCAAAACACGACAATTAAATTTTAACGAGCCGGACAAGAAAATGAGAGAGATAATTGATGATTACGATTTAGTTATGCATGGTTTTGAGGGGGCTGGAAGTTATAAATTTTTACTCCTTGGAGACGTTCACTTTTTGGCAGAAAGTAGAGGCTTCTCAGTATCAAGTTTAAGGAGTAAACCTTCTCGTGAGCTTGCGTTCGTATTGCCTAAAAATTGCATGAATTTAGATTGTGAATTGAAGAAACTCTCTTTGGATGCAAGCCGTAAGTTTAGAATTATCTATTCAAACGAAGAATATACAATTTATGCTTAAATATAAATCAGAAAAATTTTTCATTATCTCTGTAATCTTAGCTACCTTCTCCGTTTTGTCACTTTTTACCATCTCTAATTTTTTGATTAACTCAAAAATTGACTGCTCATCAAAAATATGTGGTCAGATTTTTAAGGATGATGATGTTATCCAATACGTTGATTTTTCATTCGATAATAAAGATTATAAAAAGAAATACCAGAATGCACAAGCTAACTCAATTAGAGTAGAAAAAATAGGCAATACGATAATTGTTGAAATACCCCAATTAAAACCCGAGTTATCCAGCTTGAGAGCGGAATTAGTTAATGTGCGGGATGATGCAACTATAAGAGTGATAATAAGTGAGAGTAGATCAATCTATATCTTTGTAGATTCTAAGATTGCATATACACATAGATATGAATTACCAGTTTTCCAGATTAATCCAGAAAGATTGGTAACTTTTGAGGGTATCGACGCTGAAACCTATTTTGTGTCTACCAATCAATTGGCAAAGAATCCAGAACCTTTAGAAACTGGTCGAATCGTATTAGTTTTATTTCTCATTACATTATTAACTCTTTTGATTTCACAAATATTTGAAGTGCAAACTTCTGATTATGTTCATCCCGAAGTTTACAAACGTCCATATATATTTGGAGTGATATTCTTTTGGATAGCTTCATTTATGTTCTACTTTCTAAAGCCGTTTGACCCCGTAGGGGCCCAGAATCCTGGTTTATTTGGACCTTTAGGTGCTGCATTTTCTGATTACTTTCAAATTGCTCAGATTAGTCAATTCAATAAACCTTATGATTTAGGCGGCGTGAATTATCCGCCGGCTTCCTTATTTTTTGGAAAATTAGTTTTTTATGTTCTTCCAGGTCTACCGGGTTTTATTTTATTTATTGGAGTCTCACTTGGACTAATTCTTACGTTGATCAGAAAAAGTGGCGTTATGCAATCTCCACGAAAAGCATTAATTTTTATTTCTTTTTATCCACTGATTTTTGGTTTGGTTCGTGGAAATCTTGATATCCTAGCTGTTTGTTTAGTGTTCTACTCAGTAAGTTTACTTGATAAATTTAACGGAAGAGTATCAACTGTATTGTTGGCATTTGCGATTTCAATAAAAATATGGCCTATTGTTTTCATTCTATATTTAGGCAAGTGGAAAGATAGAAAGTTATTGTATGAAACACTAATTTATGTAGTCATAATCACATTAGGTTCTGGCTATGCACTTGGATATAATAATTTTGATGAGATTTTAAAAGTAATTTCTACCTCATTCAACGCTGCTGATAACATAACTACTCAAGCATTTCGTTACTGTTTTTCTCTATCATCACTTGTTTTCTTTTCACATTTATTTGTTACAACCGATTCTCCTTGGAATCCAATAAAGTCTGAGATAGAATCATCAATCATTTTTGCAGATAGTATTTTTGCTAAAGCAATTATTTTATTCTCATTGTTACTTTTGCTAATCGCATTAATTAGGTCTAATAGCAAGAAGCAGTCATTCTTATTTATGTCTGGAATAGTTCTGTTACTTCCAACTCCATCATACACATACAGAGGAGCAATTCTTTTAGGATATTTTATTTTGTTTAACAAAGAGAATGAGTCGAAGAGATTCAAAAATCGCAGAATTGACAGATTTTTGAGGAGGGTGCAATTAAGCATGTGGATACCAATATTTGCTCCAAGTACGTTCTATTTCGCAAACAATTCTGAAATTTCAACTGCGTCATTGATTCAGCCGCTGTCATTAATGACTATTTTGGGCGTAGAGCTGTATTTTCTTTTTTCTCAAGGAGGCTACTTTCAAAGTAGGCGTCCGTTCTCTAGGATTCGATCATGAGGGTTGTTTTGCTTGCAGGAGGTTTGGGAACTCGTCTTCGCGAAGAAACGGAGTTTCGTCCTAAACCGATGGTTCCTATCGGTGGTAAACCTATGCTCTGGCACATTATGAAAAACTTTTCAACTTTTGGAATCAATGAGTTTATTATTTGTGCTGGCTACAGAGGCGAAGTTATACGACAGTACTTTAGGGATTTTGAAACGATGAATTCCGATTTTACAGTGCGAATAGGCTCCAAAGCAGAGATAATGGGTCACGGAAAACTGGAAGAAACCGGTTGGGTTGTAACCGTTGCGGAGACAGGTCAAAGCACGATGACGGGAGGGAGACTATTCAAAGTCAGAGAATACGTAGGCGATGAAACTTTTATATGTACCTACGGAGATGGATTGGCTGATGTTGATATTTCTAAATTGCTTAAATTCCACAAATCCCATGGCAGAATAGCAACCGTAACTACTGTTCGCCCTATCTCTCGTTTTGGGGTGTTAGATTTAAATTCTGATGGCATGGTTGAAAGGTTTCGCGAGAAACCACAAGCTGACGGATGGATTAACGCTGGATTCTTTGTTTTTGAGCCAACAATATTCGATTACTTGAGTGAAAATTCAATCTTAGAAACTGACCCACTATCTATACTCGCAGAAAAAAATCAACTTTTTGCATTTAAACATGAGGGTTTTTGGCAACCGATGGATACATTTCGAGAACTAAATTTATTAAATGAGATGTGGGATAAGAATGTAGCGCCATGGAAAGTTTGGAAATGAGTTTCTGGTCTGGCAAAAAAGTTCTTGTAACAGGCGCTACTGGGCTCGTTGGTTCTTGGTTAGTTCGTGAATTACTGTCACAAGAATCCAAAGTTTCTTGTCTAGTTTGGGATAGGGATCCGAAATCAGAGTTAATTTCCAGTAAATTAATTGATAAAACATTTGTCATAAATGGAGATTTAGCTGATATAGCGTCTTGTGAAAATGCAATCAGAGCAAGCCATTGTGAATATGTGTTTCATCTTGGGGCTCAAACTATTGTTGGCGAAGCTTTGCAAGATCCAATTAGAACATTTCGGTCAAATATCCAGGGCACTTGGAATTTAATGGATTCGATTCGAAATTCAAGAAATCCAATCAAGAGTGTGGTCGTAGCCTCCAGTGATAAGGCTTATGGAACTGCAAATACCCTCCCATATAAGGAAGATTTTCCTCTTCACGGTGACGGTCCTTACGACGTCTCAAAAACTTGCACAGACTTACTCGCACAATCTTATGCAAATACCTATAACCTTCCGATATCAGTGGCCCGATGCGGCAATATCTATGGTGGTGGAGATTTAAATTGGAGCAGAATTGTTCCCGGAACAATTAAGAGTTTACTATTGCAGGAGACTCCAGTGCTTAGGAGTGATGGCACATTTATTCGCGATTATGTGCATGTCGATGACATTGTTGGCGCCTATATGTTTTTAGCAGAACAAACAGAGTCAAAGAAGATTAAAGGTGAAGCTTATAATTTCTCTAGGGATGAACCACATAGTGTTTTGGAAATGTATAAAAAAGTTTGTGAGGTGGTTGTCGGAAAATATGTAGAGCCTAAAATTCTCTCAACGACCACAGCTGAGATAAAAAACCAGCATTTGGACAGCTCAAAGGCACGAAAAGATTTGGGTTGGAAATCAACTGTCAATTTAGAAGATGGAATAAAGAAAACTTATGAGTGGTACGTCAATTACTTCAAGGGAAATAAATGAGTAAAAAACTTATCAGCATCATAATTCCCGCCTATAACGAGGAGGAATGTGTTGAAGAGCTGGCGCGCAGATTGCAGCAAGTATTTGAAATAGAATCTGCATATGATTTTGAAATAGTTATAATTGAAAACGGGTCGGTAGATTCGACTTGGCAGAAATTGAAGGATATTGCGAATGCGGATGCCCGTTTCAAAATTATTCAACTCTCTAGAAACTTCAGAATGGACGGCGGTTTAACTGCCGGTTTGGAAAATGTTTCCGGGGAAGCGTGCGTGTTGATGACAGCTGATCTCCAAGATCCACCCGAAGTAATTCATCAATTTTTGAGGTTATGGGAAGAAGGCTGGGAAAATATTTACGGTGTTTTGACTAAACGGGAGGGCACGGGGCCTATCCGTACCATGAATTCAAAATTGTTTTATTGGGTTGCGGGAAAGTTAACAGATGGAAGAATTCCTAAAAATGCGTCTGATTTTCGACTCGTAGATAAAAAAGTTTATGAAACTGTACGAAAAATGGGAGAGCGTAATCGATTCGTGCGCGGATTGTTTGCTTGGGTCGGATTTCGGTCAATCGGCGTTCCGATGGAGAGGCCGCCCAGATTTGGCGGAAAATCGAATGCACACACTTTTGGGGTAATTGACTTGGCGTTTAAAGGTATTTTTGCCAATTCTTATAAACCCTTGAAGCTAATTTCTATTTCCGGAATACTTCTTTCTATAGTTTCTTTCTTCACACTAATACCACTTGCATTCTTATGGATATTTAAAGGAGTACCTTTTGCAGGATTTGGAACAATTGTGAGCTTTTCTCTTCTTGTACTTGGGTTTATAAGTTTGATGCTTGGCATATTGAGCGAGTATGTCGGATTAATTTATGAAGAAGTAAAGCAACGTCCAAATTATGTGATAAGCAATCGATATTCAAAATCTGAGAAGAAATAGGTCGCAAAATTAAGTATTCGGATTATTTTATGGAGGCATTAAAAGACGCCGGTTACACGACCTGTTTCTTTTTAGGCGGCGGAAATTCAATGCACTTACTCGAATCAGCGAGTAAGAAATTCAATTGTATTCCAGTAGTTCACGAAGTTACTGCCTCAATTAGTGCCGAATATTTCAACCAGATCAATTTAAAGAACGAAAAGGCTTTTGCTTTGGTAACCGCCGGTCCAGGAATGACCAATCTCGTTACAGGGGTCGGCGGTGCCTGGCTTGATAGTCGTGAACTTTTAATCGTTGGTGGTCAGGCTAAATCCTCTAACTTGTCTAGAAATCTCGTTCGTCAAATGGGTCACCAAGAAATCGATGGTCAGGCGATTCTTCACCCAATTACAAAAGTTTCCAAAAGGATTGAATCTCCAATTTCAGCACAAGAAATTTATGATTTAGTTTCACAATCCTGGTTAGACCGACCAGGGCCAGTTTTTCTCGAAGTTTGTCTTGATGTGACAGCAACCGAGGTAAAATTATCCAAAGCTATCGAATTACGAAACAACGTTTCAACGAAAACTCTAAGCGCTCAAGATCTAGAATCTTTGACTAATTTACTAATAAATTCAAAACGGCCTTTAGTTTTGCTCGGCGGAGGAGTTAAAAAATCAGCTGCTGTTGCGTTCGAAAAGGCAATGGATGGAATAACTGTACCTATTGCTTGTACATGGACCGGTGCGGATCGTGTTTCGTCGGAATATAAAGGTTATGCCGGAAGGCCAAACACCTATGGAATGCGATGGGCAAATATTTTTCAGCAGCAAGCGGATCTAATAATTGCTGTGGGTACTAGTTTAGGCTTTCAGCAAACTGGCTTTAATATTAAAGATTATGCGCCAATGGCAAAACTAATTCACGTCGATATCGATAATAATGAACTTAAGAAGCTAAATCCAAGTTCGAGAATAGGATATATCTGCGACAGTACCCTTTTCTTAGAAATCCTCGCTGATTTATTGGCGAATTTACGTCCAAATATCAATGAATGGTTGGCTTTTTTACAGGAAATAAGAGCCTGCATTCCGACATTAGAAGATTGTCAAAAAACTCAGAACAGCTATTTATCTCCCCACGAAGTTATTTCTCAAATATCCGCAATTGCGGAATCCGATGATGTAGTGGTTGCAGCAAGCAGTGGTGGCACGTTCACTGCAACTTTGCAGCAATTTGAAATATCAGGTAACCAGAGGTTGATTTGCAATAAAGGTTTAGCAAGTATGGGCTATGGACTCGCTGGCTCCATTGGGGCAGCTTTAGCAAAAAATAGTCGAACGATTCTTTTTGAAGGGGATGGTGGATTCGCACAAAATATGCAGGACTTGGGCACGGTGCGAGCGCAACATTTAAACATCAAGATATTTATAACTTCCAATGATGGTTATGCCTCAATTAAAACTAGTCAAAAAATCTATTTCTCAGGCAACTATATTGGATGTGATCAGTCTACTGGTCTTCATTTGCCAAATTGGGAAGAGTTATTTAGATCATTTGGAATTCCGTGTGTAATTTTGGAAAAAGATTTTGTTAATCAACCTATATTTCAGGAATTCTGGAATTCATTTGGCCCGGTAGCCTTTATTATTATTGCAGATCCCGAGCAACTTTATTTGCCGAAAATATTCAGTAAAGTAGATACAAATGGAGAAATGACATCTACTGCTTTACATGACATGTCGCCTGCACTTGATGCAGAAATAACTAAAAAAGTTTTCAAATACCTACCAACGAGCCTAATTCCTAATTCCTCGTGAAAGTATTAATAACTGGAGCAACTGGATGGTTAGGACAAGCCGCTCTTCAGGCGGTCAAGAAAATATTTCCTGAATTAAGCAAAAATGATTTGTATCTATATGCGAGCCGAGAACGCCTTCATTCGGATCCTTCTTATGGTGTTGTTAAAATCAACGAATTAACATCTAGCAAGAACTTACCCCAAAACTTAGATATGTTTGTTGCCCTAGCATTAAAAACTAGAGATTATGCTCAGAAAATGGGTAAATACGAATACCTAGAAATCAATGAAAAACTTATCCATAAGCATATTGAACTACTTGAATCTACAAATCCGAAAAATGTTGTTTTGATTTCCAGTGGCGTTGTCTCTAAGTTTTTTGAAGGAACTGGTGCGCTAGACTCTTATACAGAAATTAAGTTATTGGAAGAAAAATTATTTAATGAATTTGCCAAAAAAACAAATGCGAAATTGATTGTTTTAAGATTGTGGGGCGCTACGGGCGAATTAATGACAGAACCTCTTAAGTACGCAATTGGCAATTTAATATATCAAGCAGAAACTTCTGATCAAATAGTGATTGATAGTGAATTTGAAGTCTATAGGAGATACATAGATGCCACTCAAATGTTTGAGGTTCTAATTCACGCACTTCAAAAAAATGTAAGTGCAACATTAAATTCAGGTGGAGTAACGGTAGAAATTGGAGCTCTCGCCGAACTTATATCAAGTAAGCATAAAAAGACCAAAAGAATTGTCAGACATCTAGATTTAACAAGAGAGCCAGATTTATACATTCCAACAGATTCTGATTTTGATAACCTGGCGAATAGTCTTGGGATTAGTATTTTGGGCTTACAGGACCAAGTTGCCTTAACTACCAAGTCGGTAAAACAAGCAATGAAAAACCGGACTTAATTCTATATACTTCCCAACAGCGAACAGGAGACAACATGAGAAAAGTGTCCGATCACGATCGAGAAATTTTCGACAATCTATTTGTTCTCGAAGCTGCTAATAATCATTGGGGTGACACCGAGCGCGGGAAAAAAATTATTCAAGAATTTGGAACAGTTGTTCGCTTCAACAATGTAAAAGCTGCAATCAAATTTCAGTTTAGAGATGTAGAAAACTTTATACACGATGACTTCAAAGGCAATACTGATATTAGATACATTAAAAAGACAGAAGCTACGAAAATGTCACATCAGCAATATGGTGAACTTGCAAATGCTGTCCGAAAAGTTGGATGCATCCCGATGGCAACGCCATTTGATGAAGTTTCCGTTGATCTATGTGTTGATTTAGATTTCCCAATCATGAAAATAGCGAGTTCCGATATCAATGACTGGCCATTACTTGAGAAAATAGCGTCAACTAAAAAGCCGACGATAATTTCATCCGGCGGCGCATCAGAGAAATCACTTGACGATGTTGTTTCTTATTTCGAGAAGAGAAGTATTCCTCTTGCAATCAATCATTGCGTAAGTCTTTATCCGAGCGAGGACTTTCAATTGGAGTTGAATCAGATTGATTATTTAGTAGACAGATATCCAAATCATGTGATTGGGTTTTCATCTCACGAATACCACAGTTGGGATGCTTCAATGTTTATTTCTTATGCTAAGGGAGTTCGAACGTGGGAGCGACACATTGATATCAACTACAATTCAGTTCCAGTTTCGAATTATTGCTCATTGCCAGAGCAAGTAGATCAGTGGTTTAAGAGCTTTCATAAAGCAAGAGAAATGTGCGGTGGAAGTTCTTCAGAACGCAGAGTAATCCCTGAAGATGAAATTAGATATTTGGATGCCCTGGTACGCGGTATTTACGCCAAACGTAATTTACCGGCGGGATACAAGATTGACAGCGTAACGTTTTCTCAAGACTTTAAACTTGCAGTGCCGCTAAGAAAAGGACAATTATCAACTCGCGAAGTTATAAACGGTCTAGAATTGACGAAAGATGTAGAAGCAAATCAAGCATTAAGTATCGATGATGTTAATGGTCCGTATAACGAAATACCTTCACTTAAGAGCCAAATTCTAGACCGCGGTGTTTAGATCATGGAAACTTATAAGAGTGAATTATCAGCTCTCGTTACTGGCGGGAATAGAGGAATAGGACTTGGTATATCAGAAGTATTACGTTCAAATGGTTGGAAAGTAATATCTACAGGTAGAAATGATTTTGAATTAGAAAATAAAGATTCGGTATGTTCTTGGATCTCATCAAACCCAGAAGTAAACCCTTACCTTTTAGTTTGTAATGCCGGAATAAATTATCCAAAAAGAATAGAATTTCAATCAGATGAAGAATTTTTCAGAATAAACCAAGTCAATTACCTCTCTAATATTTCGTTAATTAAAACAATCATTCCCAGAATGATTAAAAATGGGGAGGGAAGGGTGATATTTATTTCAAGTGCATATGCCCTTAAGTCTAAACAAGGAAGGTCCGCTTATTCTGCATCTAAGGCAGCGATGGAATCATTCATTAGAACATGTGCGGTGGAATACTCTCAACAGAACATTTTATTTAACTCGATTGCGCCAGGTTTTATCGAAACAGAATTAACTTTTGCTAATAATAATACAAAACAGATCAAAGAGATTACTGACCGAATTCCATTAGGCCGTCTAGGTTTACCCATAGAAGTTGCTCAGCTCGTTAATTTTTTAGGAAGTCCAAATAACACGTACATTACTGGTCAAACCATAAACATTGACGGCGGGTTTTCGATAACGTGAAAACTAATGAGATAACAATTAAGTCAGGTCAGGGCGATTACTCCGTAAAATTTTTGCGGGAAATTAAGGAAATTAATCTCGCTTTGAAAAAGTACGAAGAGGACTATTTTTTGATTTGTGACGATAAAGTCTGGAAAATTTATGAAAAGTATTTCAAAGCTATACCTACAAAAAGCAAAATCGTCCTCAAGGCTGATGAAGAATTGAAAACTGTGAATGGTGTAAACAAAGTTCTGGAATGGTTGAGCATAAATGGAGCAACAAAAACTTCGCAAATATTAGCTATTGGCGGAGGAGTTATTCAAGATATAGCAACTTTTGTTTCACACATCTACTATCGGGGCATCAAATGGCATTTTATTCCAACAACATTGCTGAGCCAAGCCGATAGCTCAATAGGTGCGAAATGCGGCATAAACCTGCTATCGCATAAAA
>Ga0315901_10002094_pt1 | contig 28073 bp, 33 predicted proteins | sample LakEriMetagenome_10_FD_203761 | JGI IMG/M metagenome (GOLD analysis project Ga0315901, IMG submission 203761) | Freshwater fungal communities from buoy surface, Lake Erie, Ohio, United States - Buoy 2 MA116 | ecosystem: Environmental > Aquatic > Freshwater > Lake | place: USA: Lake Erie, Ohio...
TTGACTCATATTACTTGTTTTTTAGTATTTTTTTAATTCATCTTCTAACCATTCTTCTTTACTTTTCGGTTCGAATAGTTCTGCTGCTTTTGCAGCCTTTGGAGAAAGTAAAGCAATTAATTCAGCTTTATCAGCTTGATATTTGCTTATAAATTCTTCGTAATACTTATCAACATTTTCTAATAACTCTTCTTTTGTTATCATATTACTTGTTTTTTAGTTATTTCTAATATTTTTGCTATTGCAGCTGCAAAGTTAATTTCTTTATCTGGTACTACACCTGCTCTCCAAATATGGTCATCTAATATAACTGATAATTCAGCATCGTGACCATAACTAAATTCAGATAATTGCTCAAACATATAGCGATAAGCAACTTGAAAATCGTCTACTTGCGCGTCAGCTACAAGTTGGCGAGCTTGATACCAAGCATCTTTATCGCGTTTTTTCAATATTTGAATTAGTTGTTTAGTCCAGTCTACATTAAGAGCAACCCATTCATATTTCCCATCTTTAACACCTGCTTGTAAATTCTTAATAATTGAACGAACATCAGGATAAAATTCCTTAACTAGTAATGCTACATTTTGAAGATCATATACTATACCTTCAACATCAAGGATATTAGTGCAAACATGCCTTGCAACATCACCTTTAGATGGTGGTTTTAGAATATGAATTTCACAGCGTGATTGAAGAGGCTCAATCAAACGTTCAATGTAATTACAAGTAAGTACAAAGCGAGTTGTGATTGAATACTCTTCAATTAGATTACGAAGCGCTGCTTGTGCGGGCTGAGTTAAGAAATCAGCCTCATCTAGAATGACAACCTTAAGCGGTTGGAATGTTGATGTGGAGGCAAATTGTTTTACTTTATCTCTAATAATATCAATACCATTTTCATCACTAGCATTAATGTAAAGATAATCACATTTAATGTTTTTAACAATTAATTTTGCTAGTGTGGTTTTACCTGTACCTGCTGTACCGGTGAAGATGAAATGGGGTATATCGTTTTTAGATATACAATCGGAGATGCGGTTTTTAACCGCATCATTTCCGATGTATTGTTCTAATGTTTCTGATCTATATTTCTCAATCCAGAGAGAGTGTTGCTTCATAACTATTATTTTGTTTTAAATTACATTCCAAATTGTGACAAATCAACCTCATCTTTCTTTTTCTCAGCTGGTTTATCATGGATAACACATTCTGTCATTAGGAGTGTAACCGCAGCTGCTGCTGCGTTTTCAAGTGCACAACGTACTACTTTAGTAGGATCGATAATACCTGATTTGAAAGCATCTACTGTTCTTTCCTCGTTGATGTCAGGAACAGCGTTTTTTTCTTTTAGCGCTTGGATCCACTCATAATAGTCTTCACCAGCATTAGTTAGAATTTTTTGGAGGGGTTGGTTACATGCTTTAAATACAATTTGACCTCCCAATCCAAAATCACTGTTATCTCTATTTTTAATTACATTTTTAGCATTAAATAGAGCCATACCTGCACCTGGTAAGATACCCTCTTCAAGTGCTGCTTTAGTTGCTTGGAGAGCATCGTCAATGCGGTCTTTTCTTTCCTTCATTTCTACTTCAGTACCTCCACCTACATTGATAATAGCTACACCACCTACAATCTTAGCAAGGCGATCTTGTAAACGCTCGATTTCGTATGGTGAATTTGCTTGATCGATTTGAGCTTTTAATTCATCAATGCGAGCATCTATTTTCTCAGTTTCACCTTTACCATCAACAATTGTAGTAGTATCTTTACCTACAGTGATTGTTCTAGCACTACCTAACCAGGACATATTAAACTTATCCAGTTTCATTCCTTTTTGTGGTGAAACCAAAGTACCACCAGTTACAATAGCAATATCTTCAAGGATAAGTGTTCTACGATCTCCAAAGTCAGGTGCTTTGACAGCTACCACTTTTAAAATACCTCTCATTTTATTTACAATGAGTGTTGAAAGTGCTTCACCATCAATATCTTCAGCTACAATCAATAACGACTTATTATCTGAGGAAATGCGTTCGAGGATAGGGAGGAGATCTTTTACAGCGCTAATTCTACCATCAAACAATAAAATAGAGGCATCAGTAAGTACTGCTTGCATTGTATTATTATCAGTCACCATATAAGGTGATTTATAACCTCTATCAAACTGAAGACCTTCTACTACTTCAAGTGATGTTTCACCTGAACGAGATTCTTCCACTGTTACAATACCATCTCTTCCTACTTTATCAATTGCTGTAGCAACTAATTCTCCAATTTCCTCATCCCCATTAGCTGAGAGTGTAGCAATTTGTTTAATTTGCTTTTCATCAGTGATATCTACAGATGATGCTCTCAATTCAGATACTACATCCTTAACTGCTTCTTCAATACCACGTTTTACTTGAGTAACATTAACTGATGGTTTTGATGTTGCCTCAAGTGCTTGGTCAGCAACAGACCATGCTAGTAGAGTTGAAGTAGTGGTTCCATCACCTGCTTGATCAACTGTTTTTTGTGCTGCTTGTTTAATTACAGTTGCAGCCATGTTTTCAATTGGATCTTCTAAAGTAATGGTTTTAGCAACAGTAACACCATCTTTAGTTGATGCTACTTGTCCATGATCTTTTTCAATCAATACATTACGCCCAAAAGGACCCATTGTTACTGTTACAGCATCGTGTACTTTTTTAATACCGGCTTGTAGTTTTTCTTTCGCTTCACGATCAAATTTAATTATTTTACTCATATTTTATTTTTCTAAAATTGCCAATAAATCTTGTTCTTTCATTACAATGTATTCTTCCCCTTCAACGGTCATTTTGGTTCCACCAAAGGCAGGAAATACTGCTGTTTCACCTACTTGAACTCCAGTTGCAAGCCAAGTCCCCGTAACTGAATAGATTCCAGGTCCAACAGCTACTATTTCACCCATAAGTGGTTTTTCTTTTCCCATATCCGGTACTACAATGTTTCCGTACATTGTTTCAGTTTCGTCTAATTGTTTAATCACAACGTGATTATAAAGTGGTTTTATCTTCATATTTCATTTTTTGTTTGTGTGCAAATAAAGCATCTTCTAAAAGCTCAATAGGAAATTCAATTGGACCATATTCGCCATCTGAGCAGTCAAATATGACTTTATCTTCATAAAGATCTAGATGAGCTATCCTACTATAGCGAGCTTCTGTCCTGAATACTGTTGTTAAATTTTTTATAAATCTATTCATAACTTGAAGATAATGACAGGTCTTCGGTTTTCAAAACTTATTTAATTGTAACCTTTTTAGGTGCTTTTTCCTCTGCATAAGGAATATCTATAATAAGCAAACCCTTATCCATATTGGCTTCTAATTTAGCTAAATTAAGTTTAGAAGCTACCTTCCATGCTAAATCAAAAGAGCGACGAGTAATACCTCTTTGTATATAGGATTTCTCTACTCCTTCTGTTACTTGTTTATCGTGGGTAATTCTTAATATATCGGACTCTACTAGAATTTCTATATCTGATTTGTTAAGTCCTACTACTGCGAGTTCAAATCGTAAACCTGTTTCTGTTTCGTAAATATCAACTGGGTAGTTGATTTTGCTTTCAATTGTGTTAAATGTTGAGTTAGTGTCTAGGATATTTTTCCAAACGACATCAAATGGATCGAATGTCCAATTACTGTTCCAACGTGTTAGTTGTGTCATAGTTTTTGTTTTGTGCATCCCTAAGGTATGCGGTTAATTAATAGGTGAAGACCTGTCATGTATCTTCGATAATAAATATATACGGATTAGTTTTTAGGTGGGAGATAATATGTGCTTTTGATAGAGTTTTCTGTATTGAATTCTAGTTTCAAAATACCATTCTCATCAAAATAGCCTATTCCTTCTGCACCTTTATTTTCTGTAAATATTTCAAATAAGTAGTTTGCATTATACTGGAATTCAGATGATGGGAGTTCCATTTCAGCATTTGGTGTTTGGAAGCTAATTTTATCATCGTGTGATGTTTTGCCTCCTAATGTGAAATAAATACCTTTATCTCCTTCACCATTAAATAATGCTTGTATTTTCACTTCATCGCTACCTAATGCTTTCTTTGCTTTATTATATCGCTCAATAAATTCAGAATCAATATTAAATGAATATCCGAATGTGATTTGGGATTCATCTAACACCATTGTTTCCATAGGCATCATTCTTAGATCAGCAAGATGATAAGTCAAATCATATTCCATATCAGCAATATTCAATTTAGTGGAAGTGTTGTTTTTAGTTTCAACGTTTAATTGAATGAATTGGTTTGTAATACCAATTAATTTAAGGAGTTTATTTGTATCATAAATTCCTAATGTACAATCGTCAAGATCAAAATTATCTGCTTCAACTGACCCTGCTAGATCTTTAGTTGCAGATGTAAATAATATCTGTACTTTCTTATCTTTAATTGTCCACTTTACCTTTTCGTGTATTCCATTCAAGTAATACTTCTCAATAACCGATACTAATAGTTGTTTTTCCATATTATTTCCAAAATAATTGTATTAAAATTATGCAAACTCCTAGGCCCAAACAAGTAAGTGTTTTAAGTGTTAAAGGTTCTCTAAATAAATAATGAGACATAAATGTAAATACTACTACTCCTATTCCAAAGCCTATTAAACGTGATGGCCATATTGCACCGTCATATGCTTCTACAAAGTTTCTTACTGATGCCATAAAGACGTATGATATAGGGACTCCTAAAAATGCAGTTAAAATTGGATGATTTTTAAACCATTCTATTTTTAATTGTCCTTGTAACTGGACAAATGTAAGTATTTGGGCTAAAGTTCCAAGTAATATTCCGTATAGTATTTTCATTATATAAATTTAAAGAATTTATTTACTTTATCATTTAATGAGGGGAAATTCCATCCTAAATCCTCATAAATGCCTTTTAGTTTATTTAGTAGTGCTGATTCAAATCCCTCTTCCCTATCAGCAAATTCATCAATTAATTTAACAATGAAATCAGGATCATTGCCTGTAAATCCAATTACATCAATATTGTATGGATTGGTTTTTAATTGAATATATTTCATTTTATCACCAACAGTAAACAATGGATATTGTTTTTGTACTTTTCTAAATTTAAGTAAGTCGTTATAGTAGATAGCTGCTTTAGTATTGATTGGGCATTTTAATTTTAATGTTGAAAATATTTCACCTGTTTTAGGAGCACGCTCAATATATGATTCTATATTCTTTACTCCTGTTGGTTTAGCTACCTCTTCAATAGGCATTGTTTTAACATATTTTTTAAAATCAATTATTTGCTGGTCGATTTCTGCTTTGGGTTTACCAAACATAATATCTTGAATTAGTTTCTCTCCAAATTTAGAATACATTGGAGTCATATTTGATTTCATCAAATCTAATCCTTTCATATCTAATTCATCAACAGTAACACCTTCTTTATTTACAATGTACATTGCATAACGACGTTTACCTGCGAAATATCCCCTTTCAATAATTACCTCTTGCTTTAATTCAAAATAATGATCACGTTTACCTACATTAAAGTATTCTCTAGTTACACGATTAATATTATCGTTTGCTGCTTTCTGTATTTCAGTAGTAATTTCTAGTGTTGCTTTAATATATTCATCCTTAGTTTTAGTTTCTGGGTAGCGTTGTAGTACTAGATCCTTAACTTGAATGAATAGTGAATCGGTATCTGATGTTACAACGTAGTCTTTATCTTCAGTACCTAGTTGTTTATTCATCCATTCATTACAGAATTTAATTGATTCTTGAGTTACACGTTGACCTGTTAATGTAATGGCTTTAGATATCATTTTATGACCATCAGTATAGCGCCAACCATTAATAGCATAACAACCATAAACGTCATTTAATTTAATTTTATATGCGTGTTGTCTACGATTATAGAATTCACCTTTAACAGCATCACCTGATTTGTATGCTTTTTTCATTGCATTTTTGTATTCAACGCGTTTGTTAAACCAATCCGTTAATACATCACATACTACTGATGAGCGATCTGTTCTAAACATAGCACCTGATGCTGCTAGTAACCAATTGTTTTCTTTAATAAGAGCAATTAGTGTTCCTACTTTTACAGTTGCTTGTTGTGTAGTTTGCTTTGGGGTTAGTTTTTCAATTGTAATTACATCTTCAGGATCCATTTGTTTTAGATCATCTAATGTCCAATTATTATCGTATTTATCTTTATTTACAATACGACCAACGAATGTCTCAATTCCAATATTTAAAGAACGAATAATAGACGGATACAACGAGGTAAAGTCCAAATCAATAACCCACTCATATAATCCTGGTACTGGGTCTTTTAAGTAGCCTCCAGCATATTCTTCATGTGCTTCTTTTAGTGATGGGTTTGTAGTTGTAGGTTTATTTGGTGAAACTATACCTTGGCGTTTTAGATAAGTAAGGATAGCTCCATCATTTAATACAGTTGATAGGTAGATCATTTCATAAGGCACATGACACAAATGACAAATAGCAACTGTTAATTCAATAAATTTAAATTTCTTTTCTAATTCAATAATAATTTCTACGTCGCGAAGATTATATTCGATAAATTTATTTGGGTCTTCTCTAAATAATCTATCAAGATTACCTTCATAATCTATTTTACCTAAATTAACATATTTAGTTCCTATATCATTTAATTTATAGGATGGCTCGTTTTTAGGATTATATTTTTTATATAATAATAGATAATCAAGATGATTAATACCTCCTAATTCAATTGGTTGAGATGTATCCCATTCAGTAAATTTAATTTTGCGAATTGGAGATAAACGAGCAGCCTCATCTCTACCTAATACATTACATATTCTGTAGTAGAGATATGGTACGTCAAAGAACCCACTATTCCATCCTGTAATAATAGTAGGGTCAACTGATTCCCATAATTCAAGAAATAGTGATAGTAATTCTTCCTCACTGCTGCAGGGTACTACTTGTCTATTATCTTCTTTTATTGCTTGTAGTTGCTTTTTCTCATCTAGAATAAGACAATAATATACTTTAGTTGTAGCATCATACAATGAAATTGAAGTAATTTTCATTGGTGCTGTCTTAATATATTCAGTAGTTAAAGCACCACCAATTTCACACTCAATATCAAAGTAAATAACATTTTGCCACTCAGGAGTGTCGTCACTATCTTTATACTTATCAATTAGTACTGCTGTTAGACGATCAATGTCTGATTCGTATAGATGGTTGTCATTCCATTCATATTTGGTAACTACTTTTGCTAGTTTACCGTCTAATGTTGGAATAGTACCATTACTATCTATTTGATAGCGAGGGATAGTGTATTGAAATTCACTCCATCCATTTTTATCATCACGTAAATGAAATTTGTAGTTCGGTTTCCCGTCGTAGTAGATTGCTTGATACATAACCCTTAAATATACTAAATTACTTTGACAAAGCCAAAATATTAAACTTCATCTACTACATTAAAGGATATACCTGAGTTAGCAAATATATTTCTAGACAATTCAAAGATTGTAGTACCGGAGGAAGGACAAGCATCATTTCCAGATGCCCAATAAAATCCATATTGTGTTGATGTATTATTAGGATCTACTATTCTAACACGAATATTATTTACACTAGTACCTTGAGAAGCTTCTAAAGTACAAGTAAAGTTATTAATTAAACTACCTATTAAATTAAATGTACTACCATTATCTACAGATACATAGAATTGTGGATCTATGCCTGGAGGATTTGTTGAGTCTAGTCGGCCATATAGGCTCACAGTATAGGTTACAGCAGCAGGTTGTATCCATATTTTAAAAGGCATAAAGATATAATTTAAGTATAATCAGGTAAAATTACAAAATATAGATATTGTCCTTTATTAGAATCATAAGTATAGTTGTAATTAAAATTTAAATTTAATGGAGTTGATAAAGATTCTGTTATTGTTGTGGCAGATCCTGAGCCACTTCCATTATTGCTCCAGGGTTTTCCATAAAAAACATACATTCTCGATACACCGTAATTATTACTCCCAGATATATTAATAGACCATGTTGTATTTGAAGTACCAGCATCTATAATCAACATTGTTGATGGAATAATAGAAGTATCATAAGTAAAATGGGATTGTAAAGTACCAGTTACTGAAGAGGAAATATAGAGTGTACGGTCATACCCATACCAGGCGGACATTGATAGATTCTGTTTACTCATAGTAACAGGATTGCCGGAAAGAGACCATCTAGAACCAGAGGAAAGATAATTTATAGGTGTATAAACACCAGAATTAGGGTAATAGGTACTAAATTGACTTCCAGCAGCCCATTCACTAAAGGCATAATTAGATAATGAACTTTGAGACATCTCTGTCCTTACATCATTAAATGATATTTGTCCGCTATTTGGTAATGCCATTTACCTTCAATTTTAATTCATTAATTTGTGTTTGTTGTTCCTTAATTGCTTCAACTAACAAACCTACCATTTTAGAATAATCTAACGCTAAATATCCATCTTCTCTTTCTATTACTATCTCAGGTAATACTTCTTGTACTTCCTGAGCTATCAATCCTATGCTTGGAGTTGATTTGGTTACTTCACCTGCATTATCATTCCACTTCCATTTAACACCATTTAGTTTTAATAGTTTATCTAAGGCGTTTATAATAGGAGTGACATCATCTTTTAAGCGTTTATCTGAGGAGGAGAAGGCTGTTATGTCACCGGTTGCTGTAATAGCTCCTGTTACTGCTAGTGTAGACCCATTAAATGTTAAGTTAGTTTCAGCAACAGCAGCATTTGAACTTCCATCAGAAGTTAATACTCTATTATCACTAGCATTTGATATTGTAGTAAATCCAGTGCCGCTTGAACCGCTTGAACCGCTTGAACCAGGTGAACCAGGAGAACCCGTGTTACCACTAGTGCCGCTTGATCCACTTGAACCAGGTGAACCAGGAGAACCCGTGTTACCGCTAGTACCGCTTGAGCCACTTGATCCACTTGAACCAGGTGAACCAGGAGAACCCGTGTTACCGCTAGTACCGCTTGAACCGCTTGAACCAGGTGAACCAGGAGAACCCGTGTTACCACTAGTGCCGCTTGATCCACTTGAACCAGGTGAACCAGGAGAACCCGTGTTACCGCTAGTACCGCTTGAGCCACTTGATCCACTTGAACCAGGTGAACCAGGAGAACCCGTGTTACCGCTAGTACCGCTTGAGCCACTTGATCCTCTTGTACCGCTAGTACCACTTGAACCACTAGAACCTGTTTGTCCACTTGTTCCACTAGAACCAGCTGAACCTGCAGAGCCACTAGTACCACTTGAACCGCTTGATCCAGCAGTACCGCTTGAGCCTGGTGAGCCAGGAGAACCTGTATTACCACTAGTACCGCTTGAGCCTGGTGAGCCAGGAGCGCCATTAGCACCGCTAGTACCACTTGAGCCACTTAAGCCACTAGTACCGCTTGAGCCTGGTGAGCCAGGAGAACCTGTATTACCACTAGTACCGCTTGAGCCACTTAAGCCACTAGTACCGCTTGAGCCTGGTGAGCCAGGAGAACCTGTATTACCACTAGTACCGCTTGAGCCACTTAAGCCACTAGTACCGCTTGAGCCTGGTGAGCCAGGAGCGCCATTAGCACCGCTAGTACCACTTGAGCCACTTAAGCCACTAGTACCGCTTGAGCCAGGAGCACCATTAGCACCGCTTGTACCACTTGATCCAGGAGCACCATTAGCACCGCTTGTACCACTTGAACCACTTGTACCACTAGTACCGCTTGATCCGCTTGAACCGCTAGTACCGCTTGAGCCACTTAAACCACTAGTACCACTTGAGCCGTTTTGACCACTTGTACCGCTTGAACCGCTTGAACCATTTTGACCACTTGTACCGCTTGAACCATTAACTCCACTAGTACCACTTGAGCCAGCTGAACCACTAGTACCACTTGAGCCACTTGATCCGCTTGTGCCACTTGAGCCGTTTTGACCTGAAGTACCGCTTGAACCGTTTTGACCTGAAGTACCACTTGAGCCATTTTGGCCGCTAGTACCGCTAGAGCCAGATGAGCCAGCTGAGCCTGAGGTTCCACTCGATCCGCTAGTACCGCTAGAGCCATTAGCTCCACTAGTACCACTAGAACCAGAAGTTCCTGAACTTCCACTTGTTCCTGATGTTCCAGAACTTCCACTTGTTCCTGATGTTCCAGAACTACCAGAGGTGCCACTACTTCCGTTTTGGCCTGAAGTGCCACTTGAGCCATTCTGACCTGAAGTGCCGCTTGAACCTGATGTTCCAGATGAACCGGGTTGACCAGGAACACCTCCTACATTTATTTGCCAATCAGTATAAGGTCCACCAGATCCAAAAGTTGTTGTAACATTTATAATTAATTGATTAGTACCTGAAGTATAACTTGTAACAGTTCCTTCCATTCTAGTAGCATAATCTGCTGCTCTTGCTGCAATTACAGTTTGGCCATTTGTGTATGCTAAACCAGCTGTAGTTACAGTGAATGTTTTACTTCCAGTTCCTATTGATTGAGATGTAGTAGAAGTTGTAGCGTATTTGTCTCCGTTCTGACCAGAGGTACCAGCTGAACCTGATGAACCACTAGTTCCTGATGAACCACTAGTTCCTGATGAACCTGAAGAACCTGAGGTGCCGCTTGAACCGCTTGATCCGCTTGTGCCGCTTGAGCCGTTTTGACCGCTAGTGCCGCTTGAGCCATTTTGACCTGAAGTACCGCTTGAGCCACTTAAGCCACTAGTACCGCTTGAGCCAGCTGAGCCACTAGTACCGCTTGAGCCAGCTGAGCCACTAGTACCGCTTGAGCCACTAGAACCACTAGAACCACTAGTACCACTTGAGCCATTTTGGCCTGATGTGCCGCTAGAGCCATTTTGACCTGATGTGCCGCTTGAACCATTGGCTCCACTAGTACCACTTGAGCCAGCTGAACCGCTAGTACCGCTTGAGCCATTTTGGCCTGATGTGCCGCTAGAGCCATTTTGACCTGATGTACCACTTGAGCCGTTAGCCCCTGATGTACCGCTTGAACCGCTAGAGCCATTAGCTCCACTAGTACCGCTTGAACCATTTTGACCAGAAGTACCACTAGAGCCTCTTGTGCCACTTGAACCGCTTGAGCCGCTTGATCCGCTTGTGCCGCTTGAACCGTTCTGGCCTGATGTACCACTTGATCCATTTTGACCACTAGTACCGCTAGAACCGTTTTGGCCTGATGTGCCACTTGATCCACTCGTACCGCTTGAACCACTTGAGCCGGCTGAGCCGTTGGTACCACTTGAACCACTTGAGCCACTTGTTCCGGATGAACCATTTTGACCTGAAGTACCGCTTGAGCCATTAGCTCCTGAGGTACCTGATGAGCCGTTTTGGCCGCTTGTGCCGCTTGAGCCGTTTTGGCCGCTAGTACCGCTTGAACCACTTGTTCCACTAGTACCGCTTGAACCACTTGTTCCACTAGTACCGCTTGAGCCACTTAAGCCACTAGTACCGCTTGAACCACTAGAACCACTTGAGCCAGATGATCCATTTACTCCACTAGTACCAGATGAACCACTTAAGCCACTAGTACCGCTTGAACCACTTGAGCCGGCTGAACCGCTAGTACCACTTGAGCCACTTGATCCCCTAGTTCCTGAGGAACCACTTGAGCCAGAAGTGCCACTTGATCCACTTGAGCCACTGCTACCACTTGTACCTGATGTACCAAATGATAAACCTGAGGTGCCTGAAGAACCTGTAGAACCAGCTGTACCTGATGAACCAGCTGTACCAGATGATCCTGGGGCTCCTTGGCCTACTAATACATTTCCTAATACTCCGTACACGCGTAGGCTATAGACTGCCCAAGTACCAGCAGTAATAGAAGATACTGCTATTGTAACGTTACCACCTGAAGTTAATGCTTCAGAATATTTTGCAGGTGCTCTGTATATTGCAGTATCACCATTACCAGAAGCCAAGTGTTCTAACGTAATTGTTTCTTTAACAGATCCACTATATGATAATGTAAATACTATTGTTACGTCTTGAGCCGAGGTTGCTGTTAATCCTATCTCAGCTTCAGCTATAATATTGGAATAATTGTTAGAAGGTACAGTGTATGTTTTGATATTAGCATTTGTGCCTGTGCCTGTATTAGTTGTTTCATCAGCATATAATAATACAGTTGAACCTGTTAAGTTAACTGTTGTTGCTCCTACAATATATGAAGCAGACACTGCATATGATGCTGTGTTTGCAAATGATGCTGTGCCAGATAAAGATCCTGTAAATCCTTGAGTTGAAGTGGTTGAACCACTAACAACTAAACTACCTGTTATAGTTGCAGAACCAGTATATGGGAATGAAGCACCTGCATTTAATGCATAAGATGATGTAGCAGCATATGAAGATGTACCTAATAGGCTACCTGTAAAGCTATTAGCAATTATAGAACCTGTTATATTAAAGGTGCCACTTACAAAGCTCATACTAACAGAAGCGGTTGCTGCATTTGTGCTACCATCTGACAATAATATTCTTCCAATAGCTGGGGTGTTGATTGTTTCAAATCCTACACCGCTTGTGCCACTTGTACCACTTGATCCTCTTGTACCACTTGAACCTGAAGATCCAGCAGATCCAGATGAGCCGGAGGTACCGCTTGAACCATTAGCACCGCTTGTTCCAGATGATCCAGATGTACCGCTTGATCCGCTAGTACCAGTAGAACCACTTGTACCTGTAGAGCCGCTTGTTCCACTTGATCCACTTAAACCGCTTGTACCACTAGAGCCAGTTTGACCACTAGTACCGGATGAACCGGTTTGACCACTAGTACCACTTGAACCGCTTGTACCAGATAAACCACTTGTACCTGTAGAGCCGCTTGTTCCACTTGATCCACTTAAACCGCTTGTACCACTAGAGCCAGTTTGACCACTAGTACCACTTGAACCGCTTGTACCGCTTGAGCCACTTGAGCCACTAGTACCGCTTGAACCTCTTGTTCCACTAGTACCACTAGAACCACTAGTACCACTTGAGCCACTTAATCCACTAGTACCACTAGAACCGCTTATGCCGCTAGAACCACTTGAACCACTTGTTCCGCTTGATCCACTAGTACCGCTTGATCCACTTGAACCACCTGTTCCGCTTGATCCGCTTGAGCCACTAGTACCGCTTGATCCGCTAGTACCGCTTGAGCCACTTGAACCACTCGTTCCAGATAACCCACTTGTACCTGCTGAACCACTTGATCCGCTAGTGCCGCTTGAGCCACTTGAGCCACTTGTTCCGGATGAGCCAGATGAGCCTGAAGTGCCAGATGAACCTGAACTACCATTAGCTCCTGAAGTACCAGAGCTACCTGAGCTACCGTCACCACCAGAAGCGCCTGCAAGGTTTACTTCCCAGCTAGTATATGTTCCTGATCCTATAACTAAATTAGGAGTTCCGTATGTTAATAATCCATTAGATGGATTGTAAGATTCAACAGGAACTTCTTGATAATTAGTAAGATTATATGCAAGAATTGCTGTTTGAGCAATTGAATATGCTAAATTAATTCCAACAGTTAAACTTCCACTTAGTCCTAATGTTACAGAACTTGTAGATGATGTTAAGTATCTATCTCCTGATAAGCCAGCTGTGCCTGAGGAACCAGATGAGCCAGAGCTACCGCTAGTTCCTGAACTACCTGAAGTACCATTAGTACCACTTGAGCCGGAGCTACCACTAGTTCCTGAGCTTCCACTTGAGCCTGAGGTGCCGCTTGAGCCATTTTGGCCTGAAGTACCGCTTGAGCCACTTGATCCAGAAGTACCTGCTGAACCAGATGTACCTGCTGAGCCCGAAGAACCAGTTGAGCCTGATGTACCACTTGAACCACTTGTACCACTTGACCCAGATGTACCGCTTGAACCGCTTGAACCTGAGGTACCGGTTGAACCAGAAGTACCGGATGAGCCCGAAGAACCAGTTGAGCCTGATGTACCACTTGTACCTGATTCTCCTGAAGTGCCTGAGGAGCCACTAGAACCTGTTGTACCACTTGAACCTGAAGAGCCTGAAGTGCCTGTTGAACCAGATGTACCTGCTGAGCCTGAAGAGCCAGTTGTACCAGATGAACCGCTTGTGCCTGATTCTCCTGAAGTACCTGTTGATCCGCTAGTACCACTAGAGCCTGAAGTGCCGCTTGAACCTGTAGTACCACTTGAGCCGCTAGAGCCACTTAAGCCTGATGTACCACTTGAACCACTTGTACCACTGGTACCGTTTGTACCGCTTGAGCCACTTGTACCTGATTCTCCACTTGTACCTGATTCACCACTAGTGCCAGAAGAACCTGCAGTACCTGAAGTGCCTTGTACTAATAATTCCCAGTTAGGATTAGATGTAGGAACAGCACTTCCTGCTGGTATATCTATAGTTGCTATATATGAAGATTCATTGTAGTAGGTAAGATCATTTATAATATAGTTAGTATAATCATTCCATTCTCCTTTCCATGCAAGTCCAGTACCTGCTGCACCCGGTATACCTGTTAAGCGAATTGACCAGTTACAACACTCACCTGTTCCTTCAAAACTATATGGTTTAAAATTAAGATTTCCCGTTGTTGGGTTATAAGATATAACTTCACCTGTTATTACATTACAATTATCATTACAGATTAATTGAATAAAATCACCAGCACCAAATGAAAGATCTGTACTAGTAGTTATTGTTAAATCACAATAATTACTAGTTTCACAAGATCCAGAAGAAACACAACAATCATCTATAATTCGGGACATCTATATTGATTTTTATTTTACATTACTTTAAAAAGGTGGAACATCACATAATGTTTTTGATATTATTTCACCACATCCTCCTGAAACTGTATAACAATAGGTACCATCTGAATAGAAATTATCTGGTACAGGTGAATTAAAGGAAGAGTCGGTGTATATAAAACTACCAACATTAAGTATTATAGATCTACTATAAAAACATCCATAAATTGGAACAAAAATAGGGCCCATATTTATATTTTACAATAATTATTTAAAGTTTATATATTTAACATCCACAAGGATTATTCCAAGTTCCACATTGTGAGTTGGGGTAATCATTAAAATAATCACTATTTACTATATCTGCGGGTGGTTGAATAGGAGGAAGTATATTTTGTGTTGTTATAGAACCATATCTAACACAATCTGAAAGTGTATATAGATATAATTGCCCCTCAGGTTCAAAAGTTGAATTTTCTGTTGTTATTAAACCATACTGTGTAGTTCCACTACAATCAACATATTTAAAAGATCCTGTTTCAGCTGCATATAATAATATATTTTGGAAACATCCATTAAATGCTTTATATACTATACAAGCTCCTGCACAATCTGGTGTAACTAAAGGACCAACTGCTGAGTCTCTTCTTGCTAAACAGTGTGCAACTGGAGTACAAGAGCCTAGATCAGTAATTACACCACTATCATTTACAACTAAACAATTAGTACCATCATAATAAGTACCAGTATCTGCTATTGTTGTTAAAGAAGAGTCTGTGTATAGGAAGCATCCAACTTCTAGATCGCAACAATCACTGTATATAGTAGGTGATAAAGCTTGAGTTGAATATGTTACTATAACAAGTCCATTTCCACCAACACCACCATTTCTTGTTGAAGAACCTAAATCAGTATTTGCTCCTCCTGATCCACCACCCCCAAAGCTAGCTCCTGGATTTCCATTATTTCCTGGGGTTACTCCATTTGCTCCTAATCCTCCATAAAAATTTGTTGCTGATCCTCCAACATTATTTACTGCATTGCTTCCACTATTAGTAGAACCGGCACCTCCTCCTCCTCCACCAGACCCTGCATCTACTCCATTTCCTCCATTTCCACCTTTAAATATTATATCACCAACACACCCTGCTGTACTACCAGAAGCTCCAGTAGCATATGCTGGCGTTGCTCCAGTAGCATTATTGCCATTTATCCCTCCTTTAGCATAAACTACATTAATATTATCAAACCAAGAATCTCTATTACCCGCTCCACCTTGACCAACAGTAACTGTATATCCTTGTCCTGGGTTAACAGGATAATTCATTTTTTTAGCATATGCACCTCCAGATCCACCACCACCACGACCTCCAAGGCGAGTAGAAAGTCCACCTGATCCCCCAGCTCCCCATGCTTCTATAGTTACATGATTAACATTGGCTGGTACTGTAAAGGTTCCATTTGTATAAAAAAATTCTTTTTGTCTCATATAAAAACTAATTTATTAATATTTTTAACAACTAATACAATTAATTACATCCTTCAACACATCCTCTTGCATAGTTATCTTCTGCTTCACAGCAATCACCTGGTGTTTCTGATGTTGGAGTATATCCTACACAGAATGAACAATATATTGGGCATTCTTCAAGTGGGAGAGTAATACAGGTAGTACTGGTTCCTGAGAGTTTAACTGAAGTACCACTTGTACCTGAACTACCTGATGTACCAGATGAACCGGAGGTTCCTGAACTACCACTAGATCCACTTGTACCTGAACTACCTGATGAACCTGAAGTACCTGTAGAGCCTGATGTACCTGTTGAACCAGATGTTCCTGAACTACCACTTGATCCACTTGATCCTGTTGTACCTGATGAACCTGAAGTGCCAGTTGATCCGCTAGTACCTGATGAACCGCTAGTACCTGATGAACCCGATGATCCACCAGAACCACTTGTACCTGCTGAGCCTGCAGATCCACTTGTACCTGTTGAGCCTGAGCTTCCTCCAGTACCTGAACTTCCTGAGCTACCATTTGCCCCACTTGTTCCTGAACTTCCTGATGTTCCGCTTGAGCCACTAGTACCAGAAGTACCACTTGAGCCTGAATTGCCAGAAGTACCTGATGATCCTCTTGTGCCGGAGGTTCCACTAGAACCTGAAGTTCCACTAGAGCCTGAAGTGCCGGATGTACCAGAACTACCATCAATTCCTGATGTACCAGATGAACCAGAGGTGCCATTAGAACCCGAAATGCCGGATGTTCCTGAACTACCATCAATCCCTGATGTTCCTGATGAGCCTGAACTACCTGATGTACCTGAACTACCTGATGTACCAGATGAGCCAGATGTTCCAGAGCTACCATTTGTGCCTGAAATACCAGATGTACCTGAACTACCAGATGTACCAGATGAGCCAGATACGCCGGAAGTACCAGCGTCTCCTGTTATACCACTAGTACCTGAGGTACCATTTGATGTGCCTGATGTACCTGTTGTGCCTGATGTACCAAATGAATATCCTGAAGACCCAGCAGTTCCTGAAGTACCAAATGATATACCGGATGTACCTGCTGAACCTGAAGAACCTGTTGTACCTGCTGTACCATTGCCTGAGGTTCCACTTGTACCAGTTTGACCACTTGTACCGCTTGATCCACGAGTACCACTAGTACCACTTGTACCACTAGTACCATTTGTTCCTGAAATACCTGAAGTACCGCTTGAGCCTGTTGTACCTGAAGTACCAGTTGTGCCTGAAGTGCCATTAGTACCATCTGCACCTGAGGTTCCAGAAGATCCATTAGTACCATTTATTCCTGAAGTACCATTAGTACCTGAAATACCAGAAGTACCATTTGAACCACTAACACCTGAAGAGCCAGAAGTACCAAAAGTACCATCAGAGCCAGAAGTGCCAGAAGAACCACTTGAACCGTCAACTCCGGAAGAACCAGAACTACCTGATGTACCATGGGTTCCACTTGATCCTGAACTACCTGATGAGCCTGAAGAACCAGCTGACCCAGCTGATCCAGCTGTTCCTGATGAGCCTGCAGAACCTGCAGAGCCAGCAGTACCTGCAGAGCCGGATGAACCACTTGATCCAGAGCTTCCTGAAGAACCACTAGAGCCAGCTTCACCACTTGTTCCTGAACTTCCATCTTCTCCGTCTACTCCTGATAATCCTGAAGAACCAGAACTACCACTAGTACCTGTCTCTCCACTAGTACCGGAACTTCCTTCAGTTCCTGATGTACCTGAAGTGCCATTTATTCCTGATGAACCTGAAGTGCCATTAGATGTACCTGAGGTACCTGTTGTGCCTGAAGTACCGTATGTGTATCCAGAAGAACCAGCTGTGCCGGAGGTACCAAATGATAGACCTGAAGTGCCTGCTGAACCTGATGATCCTGTTTCTCCGCTTGTACCTGAAGTACCTGTTTCTCCGCTTGTACCTGAAGTACCTGTTTCTCCGCTTGTACCTGAAGTACCAGATGTGCCTGAGGTACCTGTTGTACCACTTGTACCTGCTGTACCACTTGTACCTGTTTCTCCACTAGTACCAGAGGAACCAGATGTACCAAAAGTACCTGATAAACCTGAAGTACCGCTTGATCCTGTTGTACCTGAAGTACCAGTTGTACCACTTGTACCTTGTGTTCCACTAGTGCCGCTAGTACCTGTTGTGCCTGATGTACCTGTTGTACCGCTTGTTCCAGCAGTTCCATTACCTGAAGTGCCTGATGTACCAGCAGTTCCGTTACCTGAGGTACCACTTGTACCTGCAGTTCCATTACCTGAAGTACCTGAGGTACCTGATGAGCCTGAAGTACCTGTTGTACCGCTTGTTCCAGCAGTTCCATTACCTGAAGTGCCTGATGTACCTGTTGTGCCTGATGTGCCTGTTGTGCCTGATGTACCTGTTGTGCCGCTTGAACCTGAAGTGCCTGATGTACCTGTTGTGCCTGATGTACCTGTTGTGCCTGAAGTGCCAGCAGTTCCGTTACCTGAGGTACCACTTGTACCTGCAGTTCCATTACCTGAAGTGCCAGAAGTACCTGTTGTACCTGAAGTACCGTTTGATGTACCTGATGTACCTGTTGTACCTGATGTACCGTATGTGTATCCTGAAGATCCTGCTGTACCCGACGTACCGAATGATATACCTGATGTACCTGCTGAACCTGAAGAACCTGTTGTGCCTGATGTACCACTGCCTGAAGTACCACTTGTACCTGTTTCTCCACTAGTACCACTTGATCCTCTAGTACCACTAGTACCGCTTGTACCTGCAGTTCCATTACCTGAAGTGCCTGATGAGCCTGATGAGCCTGTAGTACCAGAAGTACCTGAAGTACCTGTTGTACCGCTTGTGCCTGATGAGCCTGTAGTACCAGAAGTACCTGAAGTGCCTGTTGTACCTGTTGTGCCGCTTGTTCCTTGTGTTCCACTGATACCGCTTGTACCTGTTGTGCCTGAAGTACCAGTTGTACCACTTGTGCCTGATGTACCTGTTGTACCAGAAGTACCAGTTGTTCCTGAAGTACCTGTTGTGCCGCTTGTTCCCGTAGTACCGCTTGTTCCCGTAGTACCGCTAGTACCTGTTGTACCGCTTGTTCCCGTAGTACCGCTAGTGCCTGATGTGCCTGTTGTGCCTGAAGTGCCTGTTGTACCGCTCGTGCCTGAGGTACCTGTTGTACCGCTAGTACCTGTTGTACCTGATGTGCCGCTAGTACCTGTTATACCTGATGTACCTGTTGTGCCGCTTGTACCTGAAGTGCCTGATGTGCCACTTATACCGCTTGTTCCACGAGCACCACTAGTACCTGATGTTCCTGTTGTACCTGATGTACCTGTTGTGCCACTTGTGCCGGTTGTACCTGATGTGCCTGTTGTGCCGCTTGAACCTGAGGTGCCGGATGTACCTGTTGTACCAGAAGTGCCTCTTGATCCACTTGAACCTGAACTTCCAGCAGATCCAGATATACCTGATGTGCCAGAAGAACCATCTGAACCTGAAGTACCGCTTGAGCCTGTTGTACCTGAAGTACCTGAGGTGCCGCTTGTACCAGTAGTACCAGAAGTGCCTGTTGTGCCTGAAGTACCTGTTGTGCCTGCTGTACCACTTGTACCTGCTGTACCTGAAGTACCAGCAGCAGAGCGGGCATATTTTGTTAAAATATCAAGAATATTATATATATCAGCATCAGTGAGCCAACCACCTAATGATCCTAGTCTTGTTATATCTCCAGTAGGATCTATAAATATTCCTTTAACTTCAGCTGGGTAGTTTTCAACTCCTGTATATTCAGTAGCATTTGCTAGTATTTGAACATTAGTATCTTCTAAAACACAACAAACTTCAGTTTCAGTTTGAAGAGATATAGAAGCAACTCTATATATTTTCCCATATGCTAGATTCCCTCCTTCAGCATATAGCATTCCAACTTTCACATCACGTCCATCTATTTGACCATCTGTACTACCAGCTGCTTGGTCAGAATATATAGTAAAACAGCATTGAAAAAGATATGATGCTCCATCAAATATACTCCCAGGATCCGAAAACGTTGGGGTTGTTGGGGAACCAGAACCTGGTTTAAGTAGTGCTCTAATTACTAATGAAGAGTTAGCTGCAGTGGGCATACTTTATTTTATATTAGGAAGATTATATAGGCTGTTGTTGTATTTGAAGTAACACTAGTTGCTGAACCAATTCCAGTGATAGTAAACGTTGGGTAAGTTCCAGATGAATGATCTTGATTAACAGAAGCTAGTGCATTATTTGTAGTATACCCTGATGACATTGCTGTTCTTAGATTTACCTGGTTTGGAGATCCTGCTGTACCTATTGAAACAACAGAGCAATAATATATAGGAACTGAACGATTTGATATAGGTCTAGTAGCTGAAATTGATGTTGATGAAGCTACACTAAATGACCATCCATTAGCTGTTAAGTCTTCTCCATTAGGACCAACAGCGCTAGCTATTGAATTTACAGCTCCTGCAACTATATTTAAAGTAACAACATATTTTCCACCTGCAGATGATGTACCAGAAGTACCAGAAGAACCTGTTCCTCCAGTTTGGCCACTAGTTCCTGAAGTACCATTTGAAGTACCTGAGGTGCCTGTTGTACCGGAAGTACCATATGATAAACCTGATGAGCCTGCTGTACCTGAAGTACCGAATGATAGGCCTGAAGTACCAGATGAGCCAGTTTCTCCCGATGTTCCACTAGAGCCTGAGGTACCTGTTGATCCACTTGTTCCACTTGAACCACTTGAGCCATTAACACCACTTGTACCGCTTGAACCGGTTGTACCGCTTGATCCGCTTGTGCCTGTAGATCCACTAGTACCACTTGAACCGCTTGTTCCGTTTGAACCATTTTGACCAGATGTACCACTTGAACCAGTTGTACCGCTTGAGCCGCTTGTACCAGTAGAGCCACTTGTTCCACTTGAACCGCTAGTACCATTTGAACCACTTTGGCCAGATGTACCACTAGAGCCAGCTGTACCACTTGAGCCACTTGTGCCTGTAGAGCCTGATGTTCCGCTTGATCCACTTGATCCGCTTGTACCTGTAGAACCTGATGTGCCGCTTGAACCGCTTGATCCGCTTGTGCCACTTGATCCGTCTATACCTGAAGTACCACTTGAGCCTGAAGTACCACTAGAGCCTCTTGTGCCGCTTGAACCGCTTGAGCCACTAGTACCGCTTGATCCACTAGTACCGCTTGATCCGCTTGTACCACTTGATCCACTTGATCCGCTTGATCCAGAAGTACCACTTGAACCACTTGATCCAGAAGTACCACTTGAACCACTTGAACCATCTACTCCGCTAGTACCAGATGAGCCAGATGTACCAGTAGAGCCACTAGTGCCACTAGTTCCAGATGAACCTGAACTACCAGTTTCGCCACTAGTTCCTGAAGAACCCGAACTACCAGTTTCACCACTTGTACCAGATGAACCTGAAGTGCCAGTTGATCCACTAGTTCCTGAAGAACCCGAACTACCAGTTTCGCCGCTAGTTCCAGATGAACCATTTGTTCCATTTTCGCCACTTGTACCACTTGAACCACTTGATCCAGTTTCACCACTTGTACCTGATGAACCTCTTGTACCACTAGTTCCACTTGTACCTGATGAACCTCTTGTACCACTAGTTCCTGAAGAACCGGATGTACCTGAACTACCATCTACTCCACTTGTTCCTGAAGAGCCGTTTGTTCCTGAAACTCCAGAGGTGCCACTTGAACCTGAAGTACCGCTTGAGCCTGTTGTACCGCTAGTACCTGTTGTACCTGATGTACCGTTTGATGTACCTGAAGTACCTGTTGTACCTGAAGTACCGTATGAAAAGCCTGATGAACCTGCTGTACCTGATGTACCGAATGATATACCTGAGGTACCTGCGGAGCCGGATGAGCCGGTTGTTCCTGCTGTACCATCATTACCTGAAGTACCGCTTGAGCCAGTTACTCCACTTGTTCCTGATGAACCTCTTGTACCTGATGTACCTGAGGTGCCTGATGAGCCTGAAGTGCCGGATGAGCCTGAAGTACCAGATGAGCCGTTTGTTCCAGTTATACCACTTGTTCCAGATGAACCCCGTGTTCCACTTGAACCGGATGTACCAGATGAGCCTCTTGTACCGCTAGTTCCTGATGTACCAGATGAGCCTCTTGTACCGCTAGTTCCTGATGAACCGGATGTGCCACTTGAACCAGATGAACCACTAGTACCGGATGATCCTCTAGTACCGGATGAACCGCTTGTACCGGATGACCCTCTAGTACCGGATGTACCACTTGTACCGCTTGAACCTGAAGTGCCAGCGCTACCACTAGTACCGGATGAACCTCTTGTACCACTAGTTCCTGATGAACCGGATGTGCCACTTGTTCCTGAAGTGCCAGATGTACCAACACTTCCGCTTGTTCCAGAAGAACCACTAGTTCCTGAAGAACCGGATGTGCCTGCACTTCCACTTGTACCTGAGCTGCCATTTGTACCTGATTCTCCAGAAGTACCAGATGATCCATTTGTCCCGGATATACCTGATGTGCCTGATGAGCCGTTGCTTCCAGATACACCTGATGTGCCTGAACTACCACTTGTTCCTGAAGATCCGCTAGAACCTGATGTACCACTTGACCCTGAAGAGCCTGATGTACCTGATGAGCCACTAGAACCAGATGATCCTCTAGTGCCAGATGAACCGGAAGAACCAGCTGAACCACTAGTACCAGAAGTACCAGCTGAGCCGGAAGTACCAGCGGTTCCAGATGAACCACTTGTGCCAGCAGACCCACTTGTTCCACTTGAACCTGATGTTCCTGAGGTGCCACCAGTGCCTGATGAACCTGAGGTGCCGCTTGAACCAGAAGAACCATTAGCACCAGAGGTGCCACTAGAGCCAGCAGTACCACTAGTACCAGAAGTATTAGTGGTAGTGGTTCTATAATATAATTGCTTAGACGTCGTATCGAATACAACGTAATTTGTTAATGCGTTTTCAGTTAGGGTTGCTTTTACACTTCCTGTAATGTCTACAGAACCTGTCATTTTAAATGACCCACTAACACTTAATAAGTTGCCAATTATAGCTGTGCTTCCAGATAGATAACTTGCACTAACTGCTGTTATTGCATTATTAGCCCAGCTTGAAGTACCATATAAAGAGCCAGTTAAATTATTAAGAACAGCACGACCATCAACTGTAAAAAATCCAAGTACAGAGGTAGATCCAGTAATATTAATATTACTACCAGACATGTTAGTAAGAAGGTAGACAAAATTACCATCACCTTCAGGCCATGTTAACTCTGAGCCTTTTATGGCTATAGTGTTTCCCGCGTTGGCCGCAGAACTTATACGCAGTATTAATCCCATGAAAATATATATTTACTACATATAAATATACATCTCTATGGGCAGCTTTATTTATAGTGAACTTCTTTGTTTGTCATTTTGCCACTGACCATTATACTTTTCAGCAGTATTACATTCATGAAAATAGATTTGTGCTACTCTAGCATCTTTTTCAATGAATATTGTTTCATAAACATAAAGTAATGTACCCATATTTTGGGTTTCAAAACCAGGATCAAATACAGGACTATTAATAATTGCTCCATTACGGTAAAGAGATGAGCGTTGTTTAATAAATGCTACTCTATTATCTGGGATTTTACATCCTTCATGGAATGTAATATCATATACACCTTCATAAAGTAGCCATCCATTTACTCCATCTAGATTAATAGATTCGAGGGGGGTATAGGTAGTTAGTTCGGTTTTATCTTTAAGTACCTTACCAATTTTACTGTTATTAGATAAATTATAGGCACCACCTATTTTATTACCTATTTTCTGTACTGCTTTAAGACTAAGATCATAACCAACTTGTGCTGGTTTACCTTGTGTTGTTTCTAGAAGGAGTAAACCTTCATCTACTATTTGTTTTACGTTTAACATATTATAAATGTATTAAAGTTCTTCTACAATTCCAAGTATTTCGGCTCCAATTAACAAACCACCAGCAGCATTAAAATACCATTGATCAGCATACATTAATGCTAATCCAGCTAGTATTCTAACTACTGATTTAATTATACTAATTCTAAAATGCCAATTTGTTTTACTTTCCTTTTGTTGCATAATCTGCTGTTGTTTGTGAGTCTTTTTGTTCCCATGGATATACTATCCACTTATCTCTAGGGGCTAAACTATAATAGAAATCGGGTTTAACGATTGCTGCTTGTTTATAATGGATGGTTGCTGTAGTGAAGAATTGATGGTGTTCCTTGAGTGTTTCTCCTGAATCACATATATCATCTACAACTAGGATATTTTCATAATCACCGAAGTCATTATGAGAATCAACATAAGGTAATCCCAGCTTATGAGAGAGTAGCACAGCGGGGATTAATCCTCCCCTAGGTAAACCAGTGATAGCCTCTATAGATTCATCACTTTGTTTAATTTGATGTGCTAGACTCTCAACAGCAGCCTCAATATCTTTCCAATCTAAATATATCTTATCCATTATTTAAATTTAGCTCCGTTTACTTCAATTGCATGAAGGAATTCTTCACGAATCAAATTATCCTTTTCCATAAACACACCACTGAATTTATTTGTAGTCATTACAGATGGATGTTTAATTCCACGATGTGAGCAACAAGTGTGTTTACAAGCAATACTAACTGCTACTGATGGGCAATCCATTTTAGTTGCAAGATAATCGTGAATTTGTTGAGTAAGTGATTCTTGCATTTGTGGTCTACGAGAGAACCATTCTACAATACGATTCAATTTACTTAATCCAATTACATTTTCACCTGGTACATATGCTACAGTTGCATATCCTGTAAATGCAAGATTATGATGTGCACACATACTAACGATAGGAATACCTGATTGGATTACTAGTCCATCATATCCATCATCGTTAGGAAATACTGTAATGTTAGGTTCATCTGTGATTGATCCTACAATAAGATCTTTCAGCCATGCTTTAGCTACACGACGAGGTGTATCTTCAGTTTGTCTATCTGCTTTATAATCAAATCCTACTGCGTTAAGGAATTCGCCGTATGCTACAGCTGCTTTTTCAATCATTTGCTCTACTTCTTCTGGTGTGCGAGCTAAACTACCATTTGATTTAGTTAGTAACTTCATTGTTTATTAATTGTGGATTTGTTTCTAAAATATTTGCTATTGAATGTACGATCTCTTCTGGTCCAAATGAAGTTTTCCAGTCACAGTCTTCTGTTACCTGGTCTACCCATTGCATGTAGAGTTTATATAGTTCGTCTCTGTTGATTTGCATGTTATACGTTTAATGTTTTTGATTTTACTCCAGAACGAATAGTTGCATCAATGGAATATTTTTTAAGTATTTCAGCTACCAATCTACAATCTTCACTTTTAGTAAATTCATTCATGTTATCGACTGTGGTTTCAAGTTCTATCCAGAATTTTACCTCTATACTATTTTCCATCTTTATCTATTTTATTAGCCCATTTAATAGCTAGCCATAGCATACCTAAAGGTATACCTGCAGCTACTATTATACCTAATATTAGATTAATTATATTATACATTAAGTGTTTTATTCCACGCAGCAATATGAAGACGAGTCAATCCACGGAAACGATATTTCTTAGCCATTTCTAAACAGAATTGAGTACGCTCTTCAAAATCTCTAACATCATCCAACCCAGGCATACAAACTACATTCTTAAGAGGTATATTAAGCGGTTTAACGAAATCTTCAAATATTTCCTTAATATCGTCTTCAGTACTAATAACGAATTTGAACTGGTAGTTTTTATGTTCCATAATGCGTTTAAGAGCGGCTTCGCTAAAGCGCTGAGATTTACTCATGCCTGAATTGGCTAGTTTAGGTGAGCAGTTGATTTGATCAAGCATCACAAATAGCTTATCATCAATATAGACTGTACCATTAGTTTCAATTTCATAGTATGGCTTGACGGTATTGTCAAGGTGCCTTGCAAGCCAATAATTAGTAAAATTAGTGATTGCTTGTTGATGACCTTTGATTGTTGGTTCACCACCAGTCCAGATAATATGAACATCACCATTCAAAATATCATCATATACACCTTCTTCTTTCCAACGATTAATCAAATAATCAAATTCTTTATCTTCACCTCTCCACAACCACTGGCTTGTAGAATCACAAGTCCAAGTTGCTTTACCTGTTGCATGTAAGTCACCTGTGAAGATTTCTCCGTCTTCTAGTTCTTGGTCTTTAGCGAGTTGATTTGTAAATGCTCTACTCATACCGCAAGTTAGGTTACAAATACCTAAACGAACAAAGTAGGAGGGCACTCCCGAGGAGATACCCTCACCTTGGACAGAGTAGAAGTCACTAGATATTAATAATTTGTTTGGATCGATTTTGCTCATTTCAATAATGTTTTTATATAAGTAAAGATAAGACCAATATTTGGCCACTCAGTTATTGCTAGAAGACTAAGGTGTTTTTCACCACATAGTCCTAATGTATGTTCTATAACGTGTATCATAATCAAAAATTAAAAAAGGTCCCAACCGAAGTTGGGACCTTAGGGGTGAAATTAGGCAGTAGCCAATTCACTAGTTTTGGTACGGCGACGGGCCAAATTGTACATCGCATTAGCAAGGGTGTCATTTACACGACGATCACCACTTTTAACGTAGTTTACAAAACGTGTAGTGTAACCTGTTTCTTCTGCGAGACGAGTGGTGTCTCCTTGGCGTTGACGAGCTTTGTAGAAGGCCAACTTTGCTGTTCTGTTCATGTAATTTGCACGAACGTTTGTTTGATAACTCATATAACTGATTATTGATTACGAATTGTGTTCTGCTAATACTTTTTCTACGTGGGCTTTAGCTACTTCCCAACTTACTGGTCCTGTTTCATCTTCATATTGTACAGGATCAGGGCGACCTAATCTAATAAATGCTTCAATACGTTCTACTGATGCAGCTGATTTATAGTCACTGTTTCCTGATAGGAATGGTTTATAGCTTGTGTTTGTTCTCTTATACACTTCATCAAAATTAAGTCTAAGTTTTTGACAAGCTAGCTCTCCATCTTTTAAGATATCAAATTTATTTACTTCAAGATAAGGAGTATAATGTGATACTAGATCAGAATTCCAATTACCAATTTTAAATGCTTCAAAATCAGCATCTCTAAATTCTTGTCTACAATCAGGATAAATTGCATGATCACCAGCATGAATTCCCATTGCAATAACTACTTCTTGGCCTACAGCACAATCATCTGTAATTGGTTTTGTTGCGATTGAAAGTGCTACTGCTTGAATTAATGAACTAAAGATCTTATTGCGATTGGGGACAACAGTATCTTTCATGTTGTCTTGTTCATAGTGTCCTTCAGGAACATCCCATCCACCTTCAACTAACGCTGAATTAAGCAATTGGGTAAGTCCATCTAATTTAATTACTTGGTGGGTTATATTACCATAGATTGGTTTACCGCCACAACCACAATTTTGAGTATTTACATACTCAACTAATGATTTAGCACGCTCGAGTTCAACTCGATGTTTTTGACCATAATCAAACGAGAGAGCGGTTACATCGTAACCATTTGCAAGGAGGTGAATGAGTAATGTTGATGAATCCATTCCACCTGACAGTGATAATACTGCTTGTTTTTTCATTTTGTTTAAATAATTAAAGTTAAG
>Ga0315901_10002098_pt1 | contig 28029 bp, 16 predicted proteins | sample LakEriMetagenome_10_FD_203761 | JGI IMG/M metagenome (GOLD analysis project Ga0315901, IMG submission 203761) | Freshwater fungal communities from buoy surface, Lake Erie, Ohio, United States - Buoy 2 MA116 | ecosystem: Environmental > Aquatic > Freshwater > Lake | place: USA: Lake Erie, Ohio...
CTTTGGTCGCATGGCCATGAATGACGAAGAGACTGTTGCATTGATCGCCGGTGGCCACACTTTCGGCAAGACTCATGGTGCCGCTGATCCCAGCAAATATGTAGGCAAAGAGCCTGCAGGAGCCAGTATTGAAGAGCAGGGACTGGGTTGGAAGAATACCTATGGAACCGGTAATGCCGGTGATACCATCACAAGCGGATTGGAAGGTGCCTGGACCACCACGCCAACACAGTGGAGCAACAATTATTTTGAGAACCTTTTCGGATATGAGTGGGAACTGACCAAGAGCCCTGCTGGTGCACACCAGTGGAAGCCTAAGAATGGCGGCGGTGCAGGAACCGTTCCTGATGCCCATGATCCTGCCAAGCGTCATGCGCCTACCATGCTTACTTCTGATATTGCGCTTCGTGTAGATCCTGCGTATGAGAAAGTATCCAGGAAGTTCTATGAGAACCCTGATCTTTTTGCTGATGCTTTTGCCCGCGCCTGGTTCAAGCTGACCCATCGTGATATGGGTCCACGCAACCGTTATCTCGGTGCAGAAGTGCCTGCTGAAGTATTGATCTGGCAGGATCCTATTCCTGCTGTTACGTATAAGTCCGTCGACGACAAGGATGTGGCTGACCTCAAAGCGAAGATTGCCGCATCGGGACTCACTGTTTCACAATTGGTGAGTACTGCTTGGGCTTCTGCTTCCACCTTCCGCGGATCGGACAAGCGCGGCGGTGCCAATGGCGGTCGCATTCGTCTCGCTCCCCAGAAATACTGGGCTGTGAACAATCCTGCTCAGTTGTCGGCTGTGCTGGATGTATATGAAAAGATTCAGGGAGAATTCAACGCCGCACAGACTGGAGGCAAGCAGATATCTATTGCAGATCTGATTGTGTTGGGAGGTTCAGTGGGTATTGAATTGGCAGCCAAAGAAGCTGGAAAAAATATCACCGTTCCCTTCACCGCTGGTCGTGCCGATGCTTCACAGGAAGAAACAGAAGTGGATTCCTTTAGCTGGCTAGAGCCCTCTGCTGATGGCTTCCGCAACTATGTGAAAGGACATTATGCTTCTGTTGCAGAAGACATGTTGATAGATAAAGCGCAGCTGCTGAATCTTACAGCGCCCGAGATGACTGCACTCGTTGGTGGCATGAGGGTGTTGAATACCAATTTTGATGGTTCCGCCCATGGTGTGTTCACCAAGCGTCCTGGGGCATTGACCAATGATTTCTTCACCAACCTGATCGACTTCAGCACCAGCTGGAAGGCTGTTGGTCCCAAGCAGGATGTATTCGAGGGAACTGACCGCAAAACCGGATCGGTTAAGTGGACGGCAACCCGTGCAGATCTGGTCTTTGGTTCCAACAGTGAACTGCGTGCCCTTGCTGAAGTTTATGCTTGCGAGGATGGTTCAGATAAATTCCTGCATGATTTTGTAGCAGCATGGGTGAAGGTGATGAATCTGGATCGATTTGATTTATTGTGATACAAGGTTGAGGGAAGTTGAGAGAAGTTGAGGGAGGTTGAGGGGGTTGAAGTGGTTTAAGCAGTTGAAGCATTTACTTCAACCTCTTCAACTTCTTCAACCCCTTCAACTTTTATATGAACAATTTCCGCTAATCAGGTGTCATTCTAAAAAGTTAATTGTCTTCTGTTTTTCTAATATTCCCGCATCAGCTATTCAAGGATCTTTCTCCACTGAAGAAAGCCAGTAAGATCGTGATGATTGAAGAAGAGCTCTTCTTCACGCAGTATGCTTTTCATGAAAAAAAGATTGCTTATCATAAGGATACGATGCAATCGTATTTTCAACTGTTGGTAAAAAAAGGGTTTGATGTTGCATACATTGAAGCACACGATAAAAGGTCACCGGTAAAACAAACCATTGCTTCCCTCAAAAAAGAAGGTGTAGCAACCATTCATGTTTATCATGTGCACGACAACTGGCTGGAGAAGAGACTGATCCAGTCATCATCAGCTCAGCAGATCGATCTTGTATGGCATGAATCACCGATGTTCATGTTGAATCAGCATGAAATTGAAAAAGAATTTTCCGGAAAGAAAACATTTTTTCAAACTTCCTTTTACATACAACAGCGAAAAAGATTTGCCATCCTTGTAGATGACAAGATGGAACCCTTTGGAGGAAAGTGGAGCTTCGATGCTGATAACCGGAAGCCTTATCCCAAAAACAAAAAACCACCTGCCCTGCATCAACCTTTGTATCCTATCACGCATGCAGAAGCAGAAGCGTGGTTGGATGATTTTTTGCAAAATCGATTTGCTGAATTTGGGATCTATGAAGACGCGATGGTAACGCAAGAACATGTATTGCATCACAGTGTGCTGACACCCATGCTGAACATCGGACTCCTTACACCCAAACAGGTATTGGATCGGGTGATTTCCTTTTCGCAGGAACAGGAAATCCCGATGAATAGTATGGAAGGTTTTGTGCGACAGGTATTGGGCTGGCGTGAATTCATCCGTGGGATTTATCATGTTGCAGGGAGTAAACAGAGAACCACCAACTATTGGGGATTTACGCGAAAGATCCCAAAATCATTCTATGAGGGAACGACGGGTATTGTGCCATTGGACAATGTCATCCAGAAATTGGTCAAAACCGGATACAGTCATCACATTGAGCGATTGATGGTGCTCAGCAATTTCATGCTGCTCTGCGAGTTCGATCCGGATGAAGTGTATCGTTGGTTCATGGAAATGTACATCGATGCCTATGATTGGGTGATGGTACCCAATGTATATGGCATGGGGCAATTTGCTGATGGAGGACTGATGTGTACGAAGCCCTATATCAGCGGCAGTAATTATGTGCTCAAGATGAGTGATTATAAAAAAGACGGTAAGTGGACGGAGATCTGGGATGGTTTGTTCTGGCGCTTCATGCATGTGCACCGTGATTTTTTTCTGAGTAATCCGAGGATCGGTATGTTGGTGAGAACATTTGACAAGATGTCTGAAGAAAAAAAGCAACAGCATCTTGCAATCGCAGAGCAGTATCTTCAATCATTGGATGCTAAATGAAAAACAACAAGGGCAAAACGATATCAAAGGATAAGCTTCCCCAGAAAATGTGCATTGTTTGTCAGCGTCCTTTCAGCTGGCGAAAAAAATGGGAAAAAAATTGGGATGATGTGAAATACTGCAGCGATAGATGCAGAGGTAAAAACAAGTCCATTATTTCCTGAACAAATCTTGCAGTGCAGTAATCTGCTGCAGCTCCGGTTTGTTATAGAAAATGCCGGTACTATTTGTTTTTCTTACTCCACGGAGAAACAAATAGATCACACCACCAAAATGTTGATCATAATCAAAACTGGGCAACCTTGATTCAAGAAATTTTTTCAATGCCAGGGTGTAGATTGTGTACTGTAAATGGTAGTTATTATCAGTCATTGCCTGTAACACTCCTTTTTCATCATAATCTGACAGGTTGTAACCCAGATGATTGGATTTCCAGTCAAGAATATAATAACGACCATTCTGCATGAAGAACAGATCAATCTTCCCATTCATGATACCTTCCAGTTCATCATGTGATCTCAGCATCAACGGATGACCGAATCGACTTAGTTTTTCAATTTCTTTTGTACCAAAAGGGGCTACTCCAAAATCAAATTCAAGCTCGTTGATCCGTTCATCCCTTTTCACCTTTGAAAGCGTGAATGTTTGCTGCCCGGGTATTTGCAAAGGAAGATGGATGATATGATCCAGCATCAGAAGAAGATTTTGGATGTTATCTTTTCCTACATTGACCGATAATCTCTTGGCCGATAACTCAACTATCGATTCCCATCCACCGGGATCGACAAAATCTATCCTTTCAAAAATATAATGCAGCAAATTACCTGTATGGGCTCCCTTTTTCAGATCGTGAAATATAAATTGATCATATTCATTTGTAATTGCATTTCTTTCCTGATTTCTGATCGGGGCATGTTCAGGATTAAGAAAAGAGTAACTCATTTTTTTCCAATGGGGCTGCAGTAGAACAAATTGATCGGCTTTGGCGAATTCGACCGGAAACATTTGCGTTACCGGTTTATATTTATAATCAAATGCTATGGATGGAGCCTCGGCGCGGATGATCCCGAATGATTGGGCGGTATACAGATCTTTATCAAGGGCATTCAGAAATTTCCGTAAGGCAGAATGTTGATAATAATGATGCGTATGGCTGCCAACATAAAGTGCATATTTTGCACGGGTCATGGCTACATAGAACAATCTTCTGTTTTCTTGTTCAGCATCATCACGATACCATTTCATTTGTTCGTTGCTGATAAGCCCACTGTTGATAAAATAGTATTCTTCCTTGTTGGGATCTCTGTAATTGAAAAAATCAACTTCGTTTTTTACAACTAGATCGAGGAATGGTGCAATCACAATGTTATATTCCAATCCTTTGCATTTGTGGATGGTGATGATCTGAACAGCATCTCCATCACTTTCAATTCTCTGTTCAAATTCATCTCCTGTTTCCTCGGTATTTTCCATCGATCTTTTCAGCCAGTTCAACAATTCTGCAGGAGCATATTGTTGCCTTTTTTCCATTTTGTGAAAGAGCTCAATCAGCTGAATGATGTTCGACATTTTTCTCTCGCCTTGTGTTGTTTCCTGCGAAAGCATTCTGCTTCTTATACGGAAATCAGCCAAGAATTTGTTGAGCATCACATAAATACCTTCCTTCTGCCAGGATTGCTGATAGAGTCTGAAGTTTTCCAGCAAAGCTGATTCATCCAACTCCATCAGTGTATTGATGTTGATACCGGTAAATGGTCCAACCAAAGCTTTATTCACACTGGAGGCACTGATCATATAAGCTGCTTCCATCACATATAAAAACATACGGGCCTCTTCGGAACCCAGCACTTTGGTATCATCAATGGTTACAGCAGGAACATTGAATCGCGCGAGAAACTGCTTTACAGCAATACCCTGGTCTTTGGTTCTGACAAGAATACCAACATCAGATGGACGGATACGACGTCTGTTATTACCATCTGGTAGTGTAAACAATGGATCTTCGAGCAGATTGACAACTGTTGATATGGCATTCAGGGTTATGTGATCGTTTGTTTTTGCAGCCTGAATGTTCACAGGAAAAACTTTCTTTCCATCATAAAGAAGTTCTCCTTTTTTGCTGTCGGTAGGAGCATCCACACTGATATAGTCAAGCTCAACAGGCGTGTCCTTGAAGCAGAATGTATCAAACCCTGTTTCTGGTACGAAAAAATGGTTGAGGGCATTGATTACACTTCCGCTGGAACGAAAATTTGTATTCATGCTGTATCGGTTTTGTACCGTTACAGCAGCTTTGAAATAAGTATGTATATCAGCCTTTCTGAATGCGTAAATTGATTGCTTCGGATCACCGATATAAAATAAAATATTGCTTTGTCCGAAAACAGTCTGGAAAATCTCATATTGGAGTTTATCTGTATCCTGAAACTCATCAATAAAAGCTGCTTTGTATTTTTTCTGCAAAGACTCCTGCAGGCCCTTGTGATCTCGGATGACAATGGCATCGTGCAGTCGGGTAATCATATCATCAAAACTCATCCATCCTCTTTCCAGCTTGGTATGATGAATTTCGCTACTTATCTCATCCACAGCAAACTGTAGCAGCTGGTTTACAAATACATGAACTCCTTTTGCAGCAACTGTCCTCAGCTGTTCGACTGCTTCAATAGAACTTAGCTCTTTTGAAAACAAAGCCTCAATGTATTGCGGCGGTTTTGAAGCTTTTTCAAAAAGCAGATCATATAATTTCTCTCCAGAAAAATCATCAATAAATGTCTTGAGGTTTTTGGCAGCTATTTTATTATTCTGAATGGCGTTGATGATTGTTTCTTTTCGATCTTCGAGATCAGAGACAATATCTTGTTGCTTCTTCTCCGCTTCTGCACGCAGATTATCCAAATATTCGATGGTAGCTTTTTGTTGATCATCACCCAGAAAGCCAGTTGTATATGGAACAGTAGCACATAGTTTTTTACCTTGTAAGGAGAGTTTTACAACTTCACGAATCATTTTTCTGCTGAACTCAGTATCCATTACTCTACTTAGCAACTCAATGTGCATTGTCGTAATGTGCTTACGCCAGAATCTGTTCAGTGCATCATGCAGCATATCTACTGAATCCTGTTCGGTAATGATATTGGATCCGAAGATCTGCCCGGTTTCAAATGCATATTCAGTTAGGGTACGCTGACAAAAACCATGGATAGTTTGTATTGAGGTTTCATCGAGCAGCAAAACGGCATTCTTAAGTCTGTTGATACAAATCTCATCACCATATTCATCAAAGGCCGATTTTACTATTTTCTTGATCATGGGATCAACATCCTTTCCATCAACTGCATGATCCCTGGCTTCTTGCACAAAACTTCTGATTCGCGTTTCGAGCTCCAGAACGGCCTTGTTGGTAAAGGTCACCATTAGGATCTCCTTTACAGTAGTGCCAGACAGGATCAGTCGCAATGCCAGTATAGCAATGGAATATGTTTTGCCCGTACCCGCACTGGCTTCAATCAGGTTTGAACCTGAAAGTGGAACTGTATCAACTTGAAAGGGAGTAAAACTCATGTATATTATTTCTGAAACAGGTTCGGAATGTATTCGTTAATGGTTCCAAAGAATCCTTGCATCACAGTCTGGTAGTGTCTGTACCAGCTTTCATTCATCAATCCACTTTCATATATTCTCAAAAAATATTGATCATTCACTGTAGCATCTTTTGACCTTCCGGTTTCATCCAAACGTTGTTGAATATCACCAATGAAATCTTCATACTGTTTATTTAGTACATCAATCATACCAGGAAGGGCAACCAGATCAGGATAGAATGGGAAACATTCTTTATAGCCTTGAATGTATTGATCTTTGAATCCCAGCAATAATTTTTGTGCTTTGGGAACAGTAAGCTCGCCCTGAGGAATATGAAATATCTTCTGTGTTGAGATCAGAATGAATTCAAGAGAGTGCCCGGCAGCTATTGCCGCAACATATTGAACGAAGGCTGATGCAATGGCTTTGGTGATCTTGGATGAGGTAGTAATACATACAAATTTTTGTTGATATATATTTTCAAGCCTTCCATCAATGATATGTTTTCCGACTTCTACCATCACATCAACAGGAGTTGGGGTAAGATCTCCTACAATCTCATTTATTTGCTGTTTGAAGCCTGCTATTATGGCCGCTTGTTGTTGAAGTGCAATCTTTCCGATATTTCCTAATGGCAAAAGACCCGCTCTCATACGATGCTCTCGCCAGTGATCGTATTCTTTCTCTGGTATAAAAACAAGTGCATCTCTAATTATCCATTGATCAAGTCCATCGAGTTCAAAGGTTTCTGTTTCCGGTAAAAGTGTTTCTTCGTCTCTATAATAGATATTCAGTGCTTTGTTCAGATACCATTTAAATGGATCCTTGAAAAAAGTGGAGAGATCATGAATATTGATAACATCACCCTCAAAGCCGGGTAGTATTTTTTCTGCCGATGGCAAAGAAGCAGAGCCCGACTGGTACTTTTCATCACTGAGATAGCTGATCAGTCCGCTTCCATTGAAATAACGCTGACTGAATCCGTGAAGAGGATGTCTTGTGATGAGTGAATCTCGTTTGGGTTTCTCTATATCCTGAATACCCGACACCACATATTCCAGTAATTCTTCCACCAGTGAAGAAGGAGGCTTTTCAGTATTGTCTTTGGTACTGTTTCCCAGATAACTGATGTACAGATACTGCTGTGCGGCAATCACACTTTCCAGGAACAAATGTTTATCATTATCCTTTACATTTCGGTCTCCTCGTTTTTGTTCTTTCTCCAGCAGGCTGAAACTCAAACGTGACTCTTTGCGCGGGAACTTATCAAAATCCATTCCCATCAAAGCGATTACTTTGAATGGAATGCTTCGCATGGGAATGAGTGAACAAAAGGTGATGCCTCCTGTGGTAAAACTCTGACTTCTTTTTTCCTGAGAGATGGTATCAGAGAAACTATGCAGGAAGACCTCAAATGGTACAGGGGCTCCGGCTTCCATCTCCAGCAATACAATTTTTTCCAAATAGGAAATGAGGCGATGAAAATCCTCATCATCTGATTCGCCCGATTCGAAAAGAAGATCATCTACCAGTTGCTGAATGTATTCAACCCATTCCTTGAGCGTACGCGCCTGATCACGTTTAGACAAATAATGATGCAGGACTTCCGTAAAATGTCTGAACCTGATCAATTGAAGACCGGATTGACCTTCAACTGCATCCAGCAATTCAACCATATCATCTCCGGTATCATACAATCCACCACCTGCCATGCACATGCCCATCAGCATTCTGTCGAACCCGTAGGTCCAGCTGAAATATCGGGTATCATCTTCTCGTGACCCTTCCCATCCAAATCGGATGCCAACCAGTTGTAATACATTCCTGATGTTATCGGTTTGAGTGATCCCGAATCGATTGCGGATGTAGGGTGATTCCAGAAGTTCGAGAACCGCTTCCGCCTTGAACCCTTCGGAATCAAAAGAAAGTATCTGGAGCAGGGCAGAAAAGAGATTATTGCCCGAGGAGATGGTTTCATCAGCAATCGTATAGGGAAACTCATGAGGTGCATTGTCGAATACTGCTCTGATATACGGGGCATATCGATCTATATCACTCACCATCACTACAATGTCGCGTGGCGACAACATTTCTTTTTTCTGATCGATGAGGGAAACAAGATAATTGTATAATACTTCAGTTTCTCTTACGGGAGTATAGCAACTGTTCACCGTCAGACTTCCATCTTTCAGATCTTCGTGAAGAACAGGCAGTCTATTGCGTGGATCTGCATTCAGAAAAATATCTGTTTGTATCTTATGCAGCAGACTGGGTTTTTCATTGTTTTTTCGAATCGAAAGTATCTCCATTGAATTGATGACTTCTTCATCCTGAAAAAGGAGATAAAAGCTGTCTTTTATGATCTTTCCCCAATTGAGCAGCAAGCTGTTACCAATATTGCCGGGAATCTTTTTTCTGTTTCCATTACGGGTAAGCCTGGCGATTTGTTCTTCTGAATTGTCTTCCAGCCAATACTGTTCAGGCGATGGATTGATCAAATAAAAATGAATATCAATGAACTCACCCAGCCGGTTGAACAGCTGCATGTAAAAAGGAGTGATAACAGCAATGCCAAAAAAACAAAGCAGAGGAATTTTTTTCCTCAACATTTCCTGTTTCTCGGGTAATGCAAGTGCACTCAAGATCTCATGTACCTGTTCCGTTTTATCTTGCATCCGATTGATCATGATATCGCGTATCCTGATCCATACCCACTGTTGCCAGTTGCCTTTTTCCTCATCTCCTTTGGATAGCTGATTCCACCGATTGATCTCTTCGGGACGGTATACCTGGTATTGATCAAAAAGATCAGAGAGTTTTCCTGCAAGTGAAATCCTGTTCAGTTCATTGTCAAGATAATATCCTGCGATATCCGGAAACTGAAGTTTAAAATCAGTTGCATCAAGCAGATAAAAGAGATTCCATTGTACAAAGTCGAAATTGAGGGTGCTTCTTTTTTGACCATTCAGCCAGAAATGGATCTGTTGCACGAGATCATTGGGCTTATTGAATTGAAGATTGGCAGCTATACCCTGCTCCTCAGCAATTCTTACTTTCAGCCAATTGTTTACTCCATCGGTTTGCGTTACAATATGTTGCCGACTGAAAACACCGGTGGTTTTCTGTTTCAGGTCTTTCGCAAGCTGAACAGATAATTGATGAAGATTATGAGAAGAATATAATTGAACAGGCATTGATGTTTTTTTAGCTTTCGGGTGTTTCGGATGGCTTTAATCTTTCTTCAATGCCTGAACCCCTCTGTACTTCAGCTGCTGCGGTTGAAAGAATCATCTTTTCACGGGCCTGGATGATCACATTTTTCCTGGCTCTGGTGACCGCTGTATACAAAAGTTCACGAGTGAGCATAGGGTTTTCCGAATTATCCGGAAGCATGACCAGCACGCGGTTGTACTCAGAACCCTGGCTTTTGTGTATGGTCATTGCAAAGACAGTTTCTGCTTCTGTAAGATATGCGGGGATGACGCTCCTCAACTGTCCGTCACTGTCCTCAAACCAGGCTTTCAGGTTTCCATTGTCATCTTTTCTGATGATCCCGATATCACCATTGTAGAGATGCAGGTCCTTATTGTTTTTGGTAACAATGATGGGACGATGTTCATAGAATATATTGTCTTTCCTGATCAGTCCTCTGCTGCGTAGTGATTCTTCAATTCTTGCATTCACTCTATACAGACCCTGTTCTCCTTCTTTGACCGCCACCAGTACCCTCAGTGATCCGAGTTTTTGCAAGGCTGCAGCGATATCTACCTCCTGGATATATTCTTCATATCCTTGCACAAAGGCATGAAAAATATTTTCATCATATACTTGATCAATGGTGATGCCAGGGTCTGTATTTTGATGAATGATATCTTTCAATACATGGCTGTTGTTTGTGATGATGGCCTTGCTGAGTTTTCCGATACCGCTATTGCTGGTAAAACGATGACTTCTCTGCAACTCAATGATATGTCCTGTTAGTGGATGCTTTGAATCGGTCTGATATGCATCTGACACCTTTCTTTCTCTGTCGGTGATGAATGGGTTGATAGTTTGTATACTATGCGCCGAAAGACCGTTCACCTGATCCATACACTTGCACAGATCACTCAGCAGGCTTCCTGCTTCAACCGAAGCCAGCTGGTTTCGGTCGCCCAGCAAAATGATGCGTGCCCCCATTTTGATTGCATTGAGCAACTTTGCGAACAATGGCACATCGATCATTGAAGCTTCATCCACAATGATAACATCATAAGGCAGCGGATTTTCTGCATTGTGTTTGAAATGCACCGAATCCGGGATGAACTTCAGAAGTCTGTGCAGTGTACTGGGCATCAGCTTTTCAAAAATATTTTTGATGGCGGGGTCAAGGGATAGAGTGGTTTGTTTCAGTGATTCTGCCATCCGTACGGCAGCTTTCCCTGTAGGTGCCGCCAGTGCTACTCTTGTTGTTGGGTCATGGGTGTATAGAATGGAAAGTACTTTTGCAACAGTAGTTGTTTTCCCCGTTCCCGGTCCACCGGTAATGATGGAGAAACTGTTCATGAATGCCTGAATGGCCGCCACCAGTTGCCAGTCGATTTTCTCATTTTCATTAATACCCTCCAATGATCCGGTTGCGGTAAGGCTGCTCACAAAACTTTGCAGATCCGATAAGGCTTCTGATCTTTTTTGATACAAGGATCTTTCCTCTTCCAGCAAACGATGGATGGACTTAATGATCTCTGTTTCGTAGTGAAAATACCGATGCAGGTAAAGTTTGTTCTGAAATAAAATGAAAGGCTTGGGTTTTTCGGGGTCTGTGCTGACATGCTCATAGCATTTGAATAGACCAGCACTGTCTGATGGAACTGGCCATGGATTGAGGTTTGCTTCTTTCCAGAGGTCTGCAATGGGTATGCAGATGTGACCTTCTTCCATGCGTTTTGACAGGAGCCATGCAAAGGGCTTCAGTTGTTCATCTCTAAAAAAAGACGAGAACTGCTGGTGAACATCATTGTAGGTTTGCTTTGCCGTCATTTTTGCGACCCTGATTTATTGTGCCGTCTGATGATCTGATGAGTTCTGATCTACTTTATCTTCTGTTTCGTCCAGATCATCTTCACCTTGTTCTGCAGATCGAAGAAGTTGATCACCCAGTTGTTTGTTTGCTTTGGCCCCCATTTTTTTCAATTCTTCAATTCTCCGGATGATATTTCCTGACCCGCTGCTCAGTTGTTTGAAAGCTTTGTCGTATGCATCCTGACTTTCGGTGATCCTTTTGCCAATGAGTTCCATGTTGGTTACAAAACCATGGAATTTATCATACAGACCGCCTGCTTTTTCTGCAATTTCGATGGCATGTTTACTTTGTTTTTCCACCTTCCAGAGATCGGCAATGATCTTCAGAACTGCCAGAAGGTTGGTAGGGCTCACCATAACGATCCCTTTGTCGTAAGCATATTTCCAGAGATCCCGATCTGTTTTCAGGGCTTCGAGAAATGCCGGTTCAATCGGAACAAACATCAGTACATAATCCAATGCCTCTGCATATTTCGGATAGTTCTTGGCGCTGAGTCCGTCGATATGTGCATAAAGTGAAGCAATGTGTTGATCAAGACTGGATTTCTGTTCATCTGATGATTCGGCATTGACATATTTTTCCCAGGCTACGAGGGAAACTTTCGAGTCGGCCAATACTTTTCGCTGATCAGGATAGATGATGGTAGCATCCGGCTGCAGTCCCCTGCCTTCCTCGTCTTTGATGATATTTCCTGCATTATCCCTGATAAATTGCTGCATGAAAAATTCACGATCTTTCACCAACCCGCTGTTAGACAGGATTGTTTCCAGGATCCATTCGCCCCAGTTGCCTTGTTTCTTAACATCTGTTTTGAGGGCATTGGTGAGGTTATTGGCTTCAATACCAACTTTGGCGCTGGTTTCAACGAGGCGTTGAATTTCATTTTTGAGACTATGTCTTTCCTTGCCTTCATTGTCATATACCTCATCCACACGCTTTCGGAAATCTTCCAGTTGTGTTTTGAAAGGATTCAGAATATTTTGCAGGTGTTTGTCGTTCGATTCTGTGAAAGCTTTTTCTTTTTGATCGAGGATCTCCTGGGCAATGTTTCGGAACTCACTTCGATTCTGTTCGTGCATTTTCTGCAGTTCAGCTTTTTGCTGATCAAGGGATGCTTCTGCCTGTCTCAGTTTGGACTCCAGCGTTGACAATGATTTTTCGCCGGCAAGATATTGTTGCTGCAGTTCATGATAACGTTTTTCGGTATCCCGAAGCACTTCCATGGCTGATTCTGCCTTGAGGGCTCTTTCGGTTTGGACATTCAATTTTTCCTGACTGATCTCGATTTCTTTCTTTTTGGAAGATTGTCCGATCCAGACTCCGATGATCAGTCCGGCAGCGAGGCATATCAGATAAACAATGAGAGAAGTAAACATAGAAATAATTGAACTGTAAATTTACGAATGCCTTTCCGCAACCTATTTGCGGAGCTGTTTTTTTATTGTACACATTTTGAATGATCGGTCAGGTTCGTACATTTAGGGAATCCAAAAGAAAACGATATGAGCAGACCATCAGGGGGGGATTTCGGAGCATTTTATCAGCATTATGTTGCTTTGGCGGCAGGACAGAGTGCCAGGGAACTTATTTCCCTGCATGCACAGGATATGCTGGATTTTATTTCGAAAATTCCGGAAGAGATGGGGGATCAAGCCTATGCAGCAGGGAAGTGGACCATCCGGCAGATGCTGCAGCACATGCTGGATACGGAGCGGATCTTTGTCTATCGGCTGATCTGGATTGCCAGAGGGGATGATCGTCCATTGCCCGGCTTTGATGAGAATAAATTTGCGGCTGAGGCGCCTGCATCTCATCGGAAACTGGAAGACCTCAAGAGTGAATTTTTAGCACTGAGAAAGTCCACTGACTTTTTGGTTCAATCGCTTACCGAAGAAGAGCTATCCCGAAGAGGTGAGGCCAGTGGTTATCCTGTAACAGTCAATGCGCTTTGTTTTATCATTTTCGGGCACAATCTCCATCATCTGCAGGTGCTAAAGGAAAAATACCTGGTTTGATCATATTTGATTACTAAATTACCAACATGAGAAAAGCAATTGTTTTCATTGGACTCATCCTCTTGATTATTACAGAGATTCTGAGGGTATACTTCATCATGCCATTCCCCGGAAGCCAGCACAATGAAACGCTTGATATAGCGTATTGGATTGGGGGAAACATTATCTGGATCAGGCTGGTGTTGGGTTCCATCACTGCATTGCTTTTCATTTCATCATTCAGGGCATCAAAAAAAGGATACAAAATTGTGTCGGCACTGTTGATGGTTTTGTATGCAGTTGTCTTTTATTTTTTCAATTTTCGTTTTCTGGCTGAGACCATGTTTTATCAGCCAAAGAATCTGGAATTTTCAATTGTAGCTGACAATAAAATTGCCTTGGATAAACAGATCCTGGGTATTGAGATCAATGGACAAGCCAAAGCCTATCCCATTCAACTGATCGGGTATCATCATCAGGTCAGGGATAGTGTTGGTGGCAGGCCGGTAATGGTGACATATTGTACGGTGTGCAGAACCGGTCGTGTTTTTAGTCCTTATGTAAATGGACAAGCAGAAGATTTCCGTTTGGTTGGTATGGATCATTTCAATGCCATGTTTGAGGATGGGGTTACCAAAAGCTGGTGGCGACAGGTATCCGGGGAGGCAGTTGCCGGTCCGCTCAAGGGTACAAAACTTATGGAGATTCCATCTCAGCAGATGACACTGGCATCCTGGCTGGAGCGATATCCCTCTTCACTCATTATGCAACCCGATTCGGCATTCAAAAAGCAGTACGAAAAACTTGACGGCTACGACAAGGGTAAATTGACCAACAGTTTGGAGAAAAGAGATTCCGGTTCATGGAAGGATAAGTCCTGGGTGGTTGGCATCAAGTCTGGAAATGATGCAATGGCGATTGACTGGAACCGATTGATTAGGGAGAGGGTTGTGCAGGATTCCCTGCCCAGACTTCCGTTTGTAATTATCCTTGGAGAGGATTCATCATCCTTTTTTGCATATACCAGAGAGTTGAATGGAAATATTCTTCAATTGAAGAGGAAAAATGATACCAAGCCGGTATTGATGACCGATGAGAATACCCACTCTTTGTGGAATCAGCAGGGATATTGTATTGAGGGAACGATGAAAGGTTCAAAGCTTGTAACAGTTCAGTCCTATCAGGAGTATTGGCATTCCTGGAGAACATTCAATCCCCGAACAACGAGATAGGATTCACTGATAATCCAGTTCATAATTTTCTGTCTTATTATTCATAAATAATTTTAATGAATAACATCATAATTATAAATGGTAAATCATGGTGAAACCTCGTCAACTTTGCAATCATCAAAAAAAGAAAAATGACAAAAGTTACAATTGCAAAAGGCGATGGTATCGGACCAGAAATCATGGATGCCACACTGGAGATCATTCTTGCGGCAGGTGCCCAGATTGAGACGGAAGAGATTCAGGTAGGTGAAAAAGTATATCTTTCGGGCAATACTTCCGGCATTTCCAATGAATCTTGGGATGTTATCCGCAGGAACAAGATTTTTCTAAAAGCCCCTATTACAACCCCTCAGGGTGGTGGTTACAAGAGTCTGAATGTAACAACCCGAAAGTTTCTTGGATTGTATTCTAATGTAAGACCTTGCAGAAGCCTTTCTCCTTTCGTCAGCACCAAGCATCCGGTGATGGACATCGTTATCATCAGGGAAAACGAAGAGGATCTCTACGCCGGCATTGAACATCAGCAAACGGATGAAGTGGTGCAGTGTCTGAAATTGATTAGCAGACCCGGTTGTGAAAAGATCGTTCGCTATGCTTTTGAATATGCCAAAAATCAGAATCGCAAGAAGGTAACTTGTTTTACCAAAGACAATATCATGAAACAAACGGATGGTTTGTTTCATCAGGTATTTGATGAGATAGCCAAAGAATATCCTGAAATTGAAAATGAACACTGGATCATTGACATTGGTGCGGCCAAAATGGCGGATACGCCTGAAGCATTTGATGTGATCGTTATGCCCAATCTTTATGGAGATGTGTTGAGTGATGTTGCAGCCCAGATCACCGGGTCGGTTGGTCTTGCCGGTTCTGCGAATATCGGTGAAGAGTGTGCCATGTTCGAGGCTATCCATGGATCTGCTCCGAGAAGAGCAGGACAAAATGTTGCCAATCCTTCCGGACTCCTTCAGGGAGCGATCATGATGCTGAATCATATTGGTCAGACTGCAGTTGCAGAGAAGGTTCAAAACGCTTGGTTGAAAACTTTGGAAGACGGCATCCATACCTATGATATTTATAAGGATGGAACCAGTAAGCAAAAGGTAGGAACCAAAGAATTTGCTCAGGCTGTTATAGCCAACCTGGGGCAAAAGCCTTCTCTCTTAAAGCCGGTGTCCTATGAGGGAGGTTCTGCATTGAACCTGCCAAAATATAAAAGGAAGCCTGCTGCCAAGAAGGAGCTCGCAGGAGTAGACATATTTGTTCACTGGGCAGGAACTGACCCCAATGAGCTGGCAACAATCGTTAAACCTATCGGTAATCAGGATGTGGAGTTAACCATGATCACCAACAGAGGTATCAAGGTTTGGCCTGAAGGTTTCAAAGAAACATTCTGTACGGACCATTGGAGATGCAGATTCAAGTCGCCGACCGGTGGAAGTATTTCCAAGGAGCATATCATCGGTTTATTGCAAAGCGCATTGAGCCAAAACATTGATGTGATCAAGACAGAAAATCTTTATCTGTTTGATGGTGTGGCAAGATTTTCGCTGGGACAAGGTCAATAGATTTTTATGTTCTCCGGAAGAGAGCTGGTCGTTGCCACCAAACATCAAAAGGAGAAGGTTATTGCTCCCATAATCGAGCATGCATTAGGAGTTAAATGTATAGTACCCGGCGGTCTGGACACAGACCTGCTGGGTACTTTTTCCGGTGAGGTGGAAAGAGTTGATGACCCCATTGCCACAGCCAGAAAGAAATGTCTGATGGCCATGGAGCAAACCCATGCCACACTCGCTGTTGCCAGCGAGGGTTCTTTTGGTCCTCACCCTTCACTATTTTTTGTGCCGGCGGATGAGGAGTTTTTGTTTTTCATGGATCGCGAAAATGATCTTGAGATCATTGTGCGGGAGATCAGCACAGAAACCAATTTCAACAAGAAAGAGATCAGTACCCGCGAAGAGCTGGATTCCTTTGCCCATCTTGCAGGTTTTCCTTCACACGGGCTTATCCTGAAATCCAAGGCAAGTGATCATCAGGATCTGATAAAGGGTATACAGGACTGGGATGAATTGTATCAAGCATTTGATAAAATAATAGACAAAGCTTCTTCTGTACATGTTGAAACCGACATGCGGGCTTTTTGCAATCCGACAAGGATGAGGGTCATTGAAAAAGCGGCCATTAAATTGGTTGAAAAGATAAAATCTGTTTGTCCGAATTGCTCCACCCCCGGATTTGGGATAACCGATCATCGGGAGGGTCTTCCCTGCAGCTGGTGTGGATCTCCTACGCGGTCAACCTTAAGTTATATATACAGTTGTACGAAATGTTCCTTTTTTCGAGAGGAAAACTATCCAAACGGAAAGAAGGAAGAAGACCCCATGTATTGTGATCGCTGTAATCCTTGATTTTGGTTAAATTGCTGATATGGATCTTATTCTATCCCGCATTCTGTTTTTTTTACTTTTTTTTACCCTGGCATGTACCAAAAAGGAAAGTCCGCCCCCTCCTGTTCCAACAACACCTCCGCAGCTTACGATCAGCACTCTTCTTACAGGTTATGAGATCATCTGGGGATTTGATTTCCTTCCCAACGGGGATATGTTGTTTACCGAGAAGCGCGGAAAGATCTATCGCTATAGCGGTGGTGCCGTAACCGAATTATCAGGTTTTCCATCGGTGCGCAGCAGCGGACAGGGTGGTTTGCTAGATGTTCGTGTGCATCCTGATTATGCCAGCAATGGTTGGGTCTATGCCTGTTATGCAGCAACTGCAACAAATGGCAGCGGGGAGCTCCGCGTGATCCGATTCAAAATTGCAAGCAATGCCATCCAAAGTGTTGAAACTATTTTTGAGACTGGTGGAGGAAACACATGGAACGGTCATTATGGTTCCCGTTTGGCCTTTGATGTCAACCGAATGCTCTTTGTGGCTGTTGGTGAAGGCGGAACGGGAAGTTATGGTGGGCCAACTGCCAGCAACCGGAATTCTTCCAATACAGCATCCTCCTGGGGAAAGATCCACCGCATGACTGCCACGGGCGGTATTCCATCCGACAATCCCGTGTTACCCGGGCAAAACTCTGCCACTTCGATTTTTGCCTATGGAGTCCGAAATCCCCAGGGCATGGTCATTCATCCAACGACGGGCGCCATCTGGGAATCGGAGCACGGCCCCAAGGGAGGAGATGAAATCAATATCATCAATGCCGGTGCCAATTACGGATGGCCTTTTTATTCGCTGGGCGTCAATTACGACAATGCCGTCATTTCTCAGGGGCACATTGCACCCGGAATTGTCGCGCCTTCATTTGCATGGATACCATCCATCGGTGTGGCCGGCATTACATTCATCACGCACAATTCCTTTAAATCCTGGAAAGGGAATCTTTTGGTCGCGGGACTTGCATCACAACGATTGCATCGGTGTGTTGTCAATGGCACAACCATCAGCTCTACTGAAACGGTTGATGGCATAAATGGAAGGGTGCGCCATGTGGCGCAGGGTCCAGATGGTGCGGTATATGCAGCAGTAGAGGGACCGGGGCGGATCATAAAGATCACGGCACAATAATTGCCACAGGGTATTCTGATTCATGAATTGATTTCCTGGACTATCTTTGATAGTATCAAATGATATTATCATAAAGCCACTGTATACCATCACTCCACAGATCTTATCATTGCTGATGTCCATTTTCGAGAAATTGGGTGAAATCAAAGCTAGTCACTTGCAAGCGCCTCGTGCTGAATTGAGAAAAACAAACAGAATCAAAACTATTCAATCAACGCTGGAAATCGAAGGGAATACGCTAAGTATCGAACAAGTTACTGCCGTCATCAATAATAAAAGAGTAATCGCCCCACAGAAGGATATCCTGGAAGTTAAAAATGCAATTACGGTTTATGATATGCTACAGAATTTCAAGGCTTCCAGTATATCCTCTTTTCTGCAGGCACATGCCTTATTGATGAAGGGACTGGTAAAACAGCCGGGTAAATTCAGGTCTGCCGCAGCAGGGATCGTTAAAGGTTCCCAATTAACCCATCTCGCACCAAAGGCAATTCTCGTAAAGGGTTTAATGAATGATCTTTTCAATTATTTGAAAACAGATAGTACTCCTTTGCTGATCAAGAGTTGCGTTTTTCACTATGAACTTGAATTTATACATCCCTTTGAGGATGGAAATGGTAGAATGGGTCGGCTTTGGCAGTCGGTCATTTTAAAAGACCTTAATCCGCTGTTTGCCTTTTTACCAGTAGAAATGATCATTAAACAAAAGCAGTCTGACTATTATAAAGCACTTGCAAAGTCAGACAAATCAGGCAACTCTACTCCTTTCATTGAATTTATTCTGACAGCTATAGACCAAGCTTTGGCAGAGCAATTACAAGAAAGAAGATTGCCTTTGACAGCTGATGAACGAATCAAGATTTTCAAAGAGCATATTGGAGAAAATGAATTTTCCAGAAAAAATTATCTGGAATTCTTCAAGGATATTTCCGCCCCTACAGCCAGTAGAGATTTAAAAGCGGCAGTAGATAAAAAAATAATAAAGAGAACCGGGGATAAGCGCACTTCTGTGTATTATTTCACATCATAAGAACATACATTGGTCTGGATTGTCTGCGCTTTGCTCAGACTTCCTTTTGGGAGGAGGCTACAATGCCCTTTCCCGCCTTCGGCGGTTTCGGTCATTTTTATTTTTTCGCTTAGGCAAGCGAGCTTGCCCGCTCATAAATAAAAATGCCCTCTCAGCTTTGCTGAAAGGGCATTGTGCCCAGGACTGGATTCGAACCAGCACATGGTTTCCCACGCTGCGACCTGAACACAGTGCGTCTACCAATTTCGCCACCTGGGCAATAATTCAGATCAAATTTTTTAGGAAAGATTTTCCCACTCCACTTTTCAGATATTTTTCTTTCATTCTTGCAAGGTTTCTTGTTTTGAATGTTTCAGAAAAAATTAAAGTGAAAGGCGCATATGCCTTTGTTGATCTGTTTTCACGTTGATTGTGTTCCTTTAATCTTCTTTCAAGATTATTGGTCATACCAACGTAAATATATTTTCTGCTTAAACTTTTAATAGCATAAACAGTAAATTCCAAAGAGCTACACTTTTCCATGCGTCTACCAATCCTGCCTGCCGGCAGGCAGGTTCGCCACCTGGGCAGTGGACTGCAAATATAGTTCAAAAGAGGCAAAAAGATTTTATCGGATGCTGAATTTTGCCTGTATGCTGATGCTCACTTTGATCTTCTCAAAGTTGATCTGTGGCAGCTCTTCTTCCTGCTGGGCCATACTTGCCATTCCCCTTACCCTGATGATTTGCCCGTCGGCCAAACCGCTATCACTTCCACTGTAATCAGCCACATGAAGCAGTAAGCCTAAAGTGGCACCGACAGGTTTTGTAAGGGCAATCGCTTTCTGACGGGCATTGAGAATAGCATTGGATCTGCAGATGTTCCTGATTTTTTCCATATCACTATGACCAACACGATCAATGGCTGAATTAGCTATACCAATCTCCTCCAGCTTGATGAAAACTTTTGTAGCGGTTACTGCATCTCCCACCTTCAATTTATATTCCTTGCTCTTCATCACATCTTTCTGTTTCAACACATAAAACCTAAAATCACTTTGCATACCTGAAGTCACAAGATCTTTTTCTGTGTTGATGCCGAGACCTTTCAATGCAGCTACCATTTTTCTTTCCTGATCCTCCAGCGAAATTTTATTCTTCACATCCGCTTCATTGATGTTTATATTGATCCAGATCTCATTGGGTGTAACCATTGTATCGGCATTGCCATTCACCTCCAAATAAGGCAGATCCAGAAAACTTTTTACCTGTGCATTGATCGTTGTGCTAAGCAACATCATCGTAAAAAAACCTAAAATCATTTTCATAAAATTCAATTTAATTTCTAGTTTCTAATTCCTAATTCCTAACTCCCATCTCCTAGTTCCCAGTTCCCATCTCCTATTTCCCCAAAAACCTTGCCAATGCCTCCACTTTATCTGTATTGATGTAATCTACTCCTAATTCCATAAACAAACGCCATGACGCCTCTGTATCGGGTGTGGCCCAGAATCGGAATGGCTTTCCTTTTTCATGCGACTTCTGAACTGCTGAAAGCAAGGCAGCACGCTCATTTGCTGATATCTCACCCACTCCATTCCAGCGTGCAAACTTGTAATAACTTTCACTGATCAGTCCCACTTTCTTTAACGCTTCCTTATCATATTCCTCAGAAGTTCTGCCATCAAAATAAATGAAGTCGGGATAATTTTTATATGCTTCGGGTTTCGGTCTATTGCCACTGATGACAAAACGTAGATTTTTGTTTTTGATCAAGGACGGATATCTTTCCAATTCTTTCACGATCGCATCCATTGTGGTCAATGCATCAGACTTGATATCGATCAACAGCTGCAAAGATTTTTTCTTATTTCTATAAACCCTACCCTTGTTCTCCTTTAGTTTATTCACCAATGGATCAAGATACAAGGAAGATAAAGTTTTACTGCTGTTGATATCTTTCGCATCATGTGCTACGCATAGCCTTCCATCTTTTAGCCATACATCTGCCTCTATGGATCCGAATCCATTTTCATATGCCAGATCAAATGGTCTTTTTTGTTCATAGTCGTTATGCGAATGTGCATTTGAAACATCCTGCTTCACCTGTGCTGGTATTGAAAGAACTAGCAGAAATGATAATACGATCATCAAAAGTTTGGACATAGTCAACATTTGAAATCTAATGTAGCCAATAAAAAGAAAAGGGCTATCATATCGATAGCCCTTTCATATGCGTTAATTATTTTTCTATTACTTCAGTGACATGTTTCGTAAGGAAACCCGATGTACTTTCATTTTTGCATCATGGGTGATTGCATAATCTGCAGCATAATATTTATTCGCCAAGGGATAATCCTGAGGCTGGTCTATCGCGGTAATAATATTTTGTTTTGAGCGAATGGTTTGCAATGTAACCATTGGTTCAAAAAAGATGAGTCTGTTCTCATGTGAACCATAGATGAATGTATGTCTGAAGCTCTGCTCTCCTTTGATTAAAGGAAGAAATTCATCTTTTTTGATCCAGTGTGTGCCCATCATTTCAACGAAGGGACCTGGGAAGTAGCTTTGGGGTATAGTGATTGGAGGCATTGCGGCAAAGGCATCCGGTCCTGCAGGGTAAGGCATGTCAGCCACAATGTTCATCTGGGTTTCGCTGGGGATCATGTAAAAGTGGATGTCAAAATGGGGAACGTCATACACACCTTCAGGACCGTGTCCCATTTGCGCCCAATCAAGAGATACATGATCGTACGGAAGCGATTTGGTGGCATTCGGATGGAAACGGAGATTATAGGTATTGCAATGCAAACCGGAATGTCTCGTCGGCATATCTACGGTATTGATGGCAGCCTCACTGAACTCTACGCCTACATCAAGCGGTTTGCCTGTTTTATCAACCGTAACGTACGTACGGATATGGCCTTTGCCCATGATTACATTGTTTCCAAAATAGGTAGTTCCTGACAAGGAACCAGCAGTTTCGTTTCCGGCTGTGACAGCGGAATTGGCATTGTTGCCGCTTTCTATAAGTACATCTTTCTGACAGCCGCTGAAAGCGATACTGATACAGAAAAGAACAAGTTTAATTTTTTTCATAAAGTTGTTTTGGTTGGAACGAGGCAACTAATGTATTTCAGTTTTCCTCTGAAAATCAGTCCTGGTCTGATAAATTCTGTAATTCAGTAGTTATACTTATTGCGATTCGGTAATTAAACTAGGAACAATCAACTGTAGCCTATTGAATATAGTAGGGCAATCGATTTTACAATTATCTGTTTATCTAAAAAATCTTTACATTCAATAAAATTAACTATATGAGAAAAAGCTTCTTTTCAGATGTCTGCTCCCGATTGCTGGCAGGCATGCTGATCACAGGATTTTTTCTTGGCTCGGTATTTTCAATGAATGCTTCTGCCAGCGAAACAAAATCCCTTTCCAAACATTTCGATCGTATCGTAAAAGGCAGGATCACCGATGGTTCCAACGGGAACGGACTGGCAGGTGCCAGTGTTACCGTTAAAGGGACTTCCACTTCTACAGTTACCGATCGCCAGGGTAACTACACTATTTCAGTGCCTGACGACAAAGCTGTTTTATTGATATCCTTCGTGGGTTTTACTTCTCAGGAGATCTCAGTTGGAGGCAAAACTACACTCGATATCATGTTGCAATCTCTATCCGGTGAACTGGCACAGGTAGTGGTTGTGGGATATGGAACGCAGAGCAAGCGGGATGTAACCGGTGCTGTTAAAAGCGTAAAGTCAGAAAGTTTTAACAGAGGTATCATCAATGCCCCCCAGCAATTGCTTCAGGGTAAGGTAGCTGGTGTGAACGTGGTTTCTGCCAGTGGCGAACCCGGTGCCAATCAGGGCATCACGATCAGGGGACCAGGTGGTGTGAGAACAGGAAGTACTCCGCTTTTTGTAGTGGATGGTCTCCCACTTGATAATTCATCTACAGGCAATGGTGATCCATTGAACTTCATCAACCCTGCTGACATTGAATCGATGGACGTACTCAAAGATGCCTCTGCAACTGCGATCTATGGTGCAAGAGGTGCCAATGGCGTAATCCTCATTACTACAAAGAAAGGCAAGGCCGGAACTTCCAATATGAGCTATAGCGGAAGTCTGGGTGTTTCAGAACTGGCCAGAAAATTGCCGGTATTCAGTGCGGAAGAATTCAAAAAGCGAGTTACGGAAATCGGTGGTATACTTGATGACAAAGGAGCCAGTACCGACTGGCAGGATGTCATCACCCGTTCAGCCATCACACAGAATCATAACCTCACCATGAGTGGAGGGGCAGACAAACTGGTCTACTTTGCTTCCTTTGGTCTTCAGAAGCAACAGGGTATCATCAAGACCAACGATCTCGACAGATATTCAGGCAGATTCAATGCCACTCAGAAATTCTTCAATGACCGACTGGTTGTGGATGTAAATCTTAGTGCCAACAGCACCAAACAGATCAGACCCAACATCGGCTCTGCTATCGGAGATGCCATCAGCAACAATCCTACCTATGCTGCCTATGATGCTCAGGGTAACATAGCCGCATACCAGCTCATCAATAATCCGTTGCTGACATTCCAGCTTGACAAGGATAATACCATTACCAACAGGGTGCTCGGCAGTATTTCGCCATCGCTCAAACTGAGCAGGAACCTTACCTATAAAATGAATTTTGGAGTCGACAACTCCACTGCTACCCGTGATGTTCAAAGCCTTCCTTATCTTCTTCCACAACGCGACGGAAGATTGGAGAGCTATAATATCATCAATAAGAATACACTGATTGAAAATTACCTGACCTATAATTTCAATTTCAAGGATCATAATTTTTCAGCATTGGGGGGACACTCCTATCAGAAGATCTATCTGCAGGGAAGAGGATGGAGCATCAATAAATTCCCTATCACTCCGGTAGAGCCGATCTATAACCCCGGCACCGGTCAGGAACTTACATTGGCCAATAACAGGCCTTTTGGATATGCCACGATCAATGAGTTGCAATCGTTCTTTTCCCGCGTGAATTATTCATACAAAGGCAAATACCTCGCCACTGCAAATTTCCGTATGGACGGATCCAGTAAGTTCGGCGCCAATAATAAATATGGATACTTCCCCTCCTTCTCGCTGGGTTGGAGAATCAGTGAAGAAGATTTCATGAAGGATTTGCCTTTCAGCAACCTGAAATTGCGTGCGGGTTGGGGACAAACCGGTAACCAGGAGATCCCATCTAAAATTACACAGTCGCTTTATACCGCTACAGTATCTGCATCCAGCAGCTATCCCTTGTTTCCGACAGGGGCCTATCCTGCTGGAATTGTTTACTCTAGACTTGCCAATCCAGATATCCAGTGGGAAGTATCCACCCAATCCAACATCGGTCTGGATTTTGGTTTGCTGGGTGGAAAGCTGACAGGCGCAGTTGATTATTTCATCAAGAACTCCAATAATATTCTGCTGGAAGTGATCCCAGCCGATCCTGTACAGCCTGCCGGAACATTCTGGACCAATGTGGAAGACATGACCATTAGGAACAGTGGACTTGAGCTCGATCTGGAATACAGAAACAAAACAGCATCAGGGCTTCGATATGGTATCGGAGGTAACGTAGCCTTTTTGAATAACATTGTGAAAAATTCACCATACTCTGTTATTCCCTCAGGATCTGCTTCCGGTGCGGGTTTGACATCAGCTACCATCAATGGTTATATCAGCGGACAACCCATCGGAACATTCTATCTCAGGGAGTGGACGGGCTTCAATGCTCAAGGATTGAGCACTTACAATGATGTTGATAAAGATGGTGTGATCGGCGATAAAGACAGGCTTCCGCTAGGATCTGCTTTGCCAAAAGTGATCTATGCTTTCTTTGGCAATCTTGATTACAAGGGTTTTGATCTTGTGGTCAACTTCAACGGTGTTTCAGGAAACAAGATCTACGACAACACTGCGAATGCAAACTTTTATAAACTCAGGCTTTCCAAAAGTGTGAATACTACACCTGAAGCCATTGCATCCAAGGAAGAATCCATCAACAATGCTGCTCCGGTAAGTTCACGCTACCTGAAGGACGGTGCTTATCTGCGCCTGAACAACCTTGCATTGGGTTATACTTTTGATACCCGCAACAAACCCATGGGTAAGCTGATCAGCGGATTAAGATTTTCAGTAACTGCACAAAATTTATTTGTGATCACCAAGTATGACGGATATGATCCGGAGGTCAATGCCGACAGACAGATCAATGGTGTATTGTCATATGGTATTGATCAGCTGAGCTATCCCAAATCTAGGAATATCATCTTCGGATTAAATGTAAACTTCTAAATCAAGCAACATGAAACATATCTTTAAATCACTACTGACAACTGCAGCCATTGGCCTCCTTGCAGGCAGTTGTACAAAGCTGGAGGAGACCATTCTGGATGAGTCGTCAGTTACCGGTCTCACAGAGAAGCAGATCGCAGACGGAACGATAGCTCCGGTTTATGCCAACCTCCCAAATATTTATTTGCATACAGGTTTATTTGCCTTGCAGGAGATCACCACCGATGAAGCCATTCTCCCTTACAGGGGCGGAACTGACTGGGGTGATAATGGTATTTATGTCGACTTGAAAAGACATACCATGAACAGCAATACTGCCAATGTTCGCAATACCTGGAATCCTTTAACCCAAAGTTTATCGCGTGCCATTTCAGCCATCAGCTCATTGCAGGGTAGCAAAGATCCAAATGCAGCCAAGTATATAGCGGAAGCAAAAGGGATGTATGCCTTTTACAATCTGATGTTCCTTGATCTTTGGGGTATCATCTTTGTGAAAGAAGATCCGGGTGCTGTTTCCAAGATCGTGCGTGGAGATGAAGCAGTTGAGTATCTTAAAAAGGTATTGCTGGAAGTTGAGCCTCAGCTTGACAATAGTACCGGCCCCGGTCGTCTTACAAAAGCAGGTGTATGGGGATTGTTGGCCAAACTTCACTTGAACGCTGCCGTTTATCGTGATGTTTATGCAACATCATTCAATTTCAAGCCTGAGGATATGGACAAGGTGATTGACTATTCCAACAGGATCATTTCAGCAGGGCAGTATGCTTTGTCACCTGACTATTGGGCAATTTTCAACGACAATAACAATACCAACAAAGAGTTGATCTTTGCTGTTGATCAGCGTCCTGATCTGAACGGGCATAACAGGCTTGCCTACTTCTCTCTTTCCGGAGATCAGTTTCCATTGCCTGCTTTTACAGGAGCGAATGGAACCGATGGACCTGGCATAACTCCTGATTATTATAGAACATGGGTTGATGCTTACGCACCCCTCGATCCTGCCGATGCTGATCCGAGGTTCTACAAGAAAAATGTATTTGTTGATCCCGTTACCCAGCAGGCCTGCTATGATGCAGCTTCTTACAGATTGGACAGAGGAATTTTGAGGGGTCAGCAATACGGACTGATCAGAACTGCCGGTGTTTTTGAAAAATGTCCGGATGGCAAATTCAAAGTTGGCCGTCTGTTCAACAATACCCGCAACAGGCCAACTGTTCCGGTGATACATACTGAGGCCATCAACTTTACACCTGCGGGGAGTGATTATTTCACCGGTTTCCGTGTGCTGAAATATGAATTCAGTCAGACATCAGTAAGCGGAAGAAATTTTGGAGCTGTTGATATTCCAATTGTTCGTTTGGCGGATGTTTATCTGATGAGGGCAGAAGCCAAAATGAGAAAAGGAGACGCAGCCGGGGCATTGACCGATGTGAATACAGTCAGAACTGCCAGAACCACTGGTAATCTCACAGCAAGGGCGCTTCCTTCTGTAAATCTTGATCTGATTTTCCGTGAGCGTGGTTTTGAATTGTATTGGGAAATGCAAAGAAGAACAGATATGATCAGGTTCGGTAAGTTTGAAGGTACATGGACAGAAAAAACTATCAGTGACAAGAACAAGCGTGTGTTCCCGATTCCTCAAACTGCCATCGATGGTGCTTCCAACCTTCCGGGTTATCTGAAACAGAATGCCGGATATTGATCGTTAGCATAATCCTTGTAAAGGCAGATGGAATTCCATCTGCCTTTTTTGTTTACCTTAGTCGACCTCAACTTAACAGCATGAAGCATTTTGTTTTTTCATTAATCGCAACTGTTCTCTGTTCAGGTCTTTACTCTCAAAAAGCACTGAAGGTCATCAAGGTCAATGAGACTGAACGTATTGAAAGAATACTTTCCTCTGATGAAATGCAAGGCAGAAGAACCTTTACAGCTGGTATTGAAAAAGCTGCCAACTTCATTGCTTCAGAATTTGAGAAGATCGGTCTTCAGAAATGGAACAATGGCAACAGCCATCTGCAGTCATTCAGTATGATCCGCACAAAAACAACAAGCCTTAAAGCCATGGTTGATGGCAATACTGCTGATCCTAAAAAGATAAATGTTGTCTCAGTTCAGCCTGCTCTTAACATAAATGGCACATCAGGTTATGAGGTGGTGAAAATTCCAAAAGGCGCCAACTATGTAACGGA
>Ga0315901_10002099_pt1 | contig 28023 bp, 23 predicted proteins | sample LakEriMetagenome_10_FD_203761 | JGI IMG/M metagenome (GOLD analysis project Ga0315901, IMG submission 203761) | Freshwater fungal communities from buoy surface, Lake Erie, Ohio, United States - Buoy 2 MA116 | ecosystem: Environmental > Aquatic > Freshwater > Lake | place: USA: Lake Erie, Ohio...
CCACCTTAGCCTTGAATGCCGCCCCAAATACCCGCCGCTTCCCGGCCATCATCCTGCTCCTGATAGGGTGCCTCCCACCAACGGAGCTCCACCTTATCAAGGCGCCCGAAAATCGGGGTCCACCTCACAGTCCGAAAGCCGAGGCTGGGTTTGAACCATGCCAGACTGGCCGCCAGGATGGGCCCGCCCGAGTCAGGTGTAGCGCGGCGAGGGCATGCCCATGCCGGTGACTTAGGCAAGAGGCGTTCCACCCACTGCCGGTGGTTTTCCCAGGACCGTTGCGTTTTCAAGAAGCCGCGACCGGTTGGCGTCCGCGATTCCGCCCTTTTAGTGAGGAGCGTCGATCGCAGCCACGCGGCTCGTGGAGATCACCGGTGCGATGCGCGCCGCCTGGTCACGTCATCGGTGCGATCTGCCGCCCCCCGTGGAGAACCCTTCAGATGTCCATTCCAGTGAACTGCTCATGCGGCAAGCGATTCGACCTGAAGAGCGCGTTCGCCGGTCGCCAGGTGGCCTGCCCCTCCTGCGGTGCAACGCTCGCCGTGCCCGTCATCGGCGAGCAGGCCGACCCGGCCTTCGACCGCGACAAGTTCCTCCTGCGGCAAAAGCGGTTAGCGATCAACGAAAAATACTCTGTCCACGACGAGCAAAACCAGGCGATCCTGTTCGTGGAGCGGCCGACGTACCTGTTTCGCTCGCTGCTGGCGACGCTCGGTGTGATGATCGTCATGATCGTGGGCACGTTCGTGACGCTGCTTGTGCCGATGCTGCTCGAACAGCGCGGACCGGCGGGCTCGCCGCTTGCGATTACTCTGCTGGCATTCGCGATTCTGGGTACGCTCGCGGCCACGTTCCTGGCTGCGGTGAACCTTTTCCCCAAGCGTCACGTCTCCTTCTACAGCACCAAGGATCGCACTGGGCGGCTCCTGGAGGTGAAGCAAGATTCCAAGCTCCAACTCGTTAAGGCAACCTACACGGTGGTCGACCCCGACAATAAACCGCTGGCCCGGTTTTCGAAGAACATATTCTCGAACATCCTACGGAAGTGCTGGCGATGCACCACGCCGCACGGCGAGCCCATCTGTTGCGCGTACGAGGACTCGATCATCCTGGCGCTCTTGCGGCGGTTTCTCGGAACCATGTTCGGGTTGCTCCGCGCAAACTTCGTGATCGTCGGGGGATGTGATCCCGGCGGCCAGGTGCTTGGCGAGTTCAATCGGAAGTTCACCCTCTTCGACCGCTACGTCCTCGACCTCTCCCCCGATGCCACGCGGTCACTCGACCGCCGGGTGGCCCTTGCTCTGGGGGTGATGCTCGACACAGGAGAGCGACGGTGAGCGACAGGCGGCTGCCTCAAAACACCGAACCGCGGCCGCTGGTCATCTCGGCCGACATGCTCGTTGCCGACGGCCCGTCCGGGCGGATCGATTTCGAGCACGGGATGCGGCTGGCAGCCCCGGCGACGCTCGGCCTGATCGCCGGATGCGTTGCCGCTTTCATCTGGCAAAGCGGGGCTGGCGTGCTCGACGACGAGGCGGCCCTTGTACGGGGCGGTGCGCTGGTGCAGGAGGGTTTGCTGCGGGGTGAGCTCTGGCGGCTGCTCAGTTCAATGTTCCTTCATGGCGACCTAGGGCACCTGTTGGGCAACATGGTGCCGCTGTTCATCCTTGGCGTGGCCTGCGAACATGCTTTCGGTGGAGCCAAGGCTTCAGCAATCTATCTTGCGGCTGGGCTTGCCGGTGGCGTGGCGACGGCGGTCATCGATCCTCGCCCCACCGTCGGTGCATCAGGAGCGGTTTTTGGCTTGATGGGGTGCCTCGTCGCCGTGCTACAGCGACTCCGGGCGAAGGTGCGAATGCGGGACGCCCGAATCGCTTTCGTCGTGGGGCTATGGGCCCTGTGGCAGATCGGACAGGGGTTTGCGTCGCCCCTCGTTGCCAACTTCGCCCACGTTGGCGGCTTTGTCGCTGGCGGGTTGCTCGGGCTGGTCATCCCGCCGCGGTTGGAGTTCCCGGAATAATCTGAGCCGCTTGGGCCAAAGGTTGCTCAGGCCCATTCGATCGATCCTGCGGCCACGTGACCGAGTGCCGGTATCGAGCCGAAGATCTCGTGCAACGCGGGCGCCGTCGGTGGGGCACGCCCACGGCTCGACGTTGGATATCCGCGGAAAACCGCGCCTGAAAATTTGCCGCGACCGGTTTTGTCCCGCTATTCCGCCTAACTGGTTGCCGGTCGGGCGGTCGACAGTGTGCGGCCTCCGTCGGGCCAATGCACCGATCCCTGCGATCGGGCGACCTCCCCAGACGTTGCCAGGACCCCCCATGAGCTCTTTTTTTCGTCGTTTCTCATTCTGTTGGGCGGCGGTAGCCTTGCTGTCGGCGTTTCTGCCCGATCTGGCCTTTGCGGATGTGACTTGCGGACATTGTGGTTGCGTCATGCATACCGACAGGGCTCCTCGAAAGTGCTGGGAATGCGGGCGGCCGCTTTACACCCCCGCTCCGCCGGCCGGCGAGAATCTCGCTCCGCCTGCCGATGGCGGCTTTGGGCCGATGTCGAGCGGATTCGAACTCGGAGTTAGGTTCATCTCCACGCCCCGCGGGCTCAGGGTGACCCGCGTGAAGCCCGACAGCGCGGCCGCTGGAATCCTTTTCGTCGATGACATCATCGCCGCTGCAGCCTATCGCGATGATGGCGGTCAGAAGCGGCAGTTGCCGACCAGAACCAGCGCCGAGATGGAGACCGTCAAGCACCTTGCTGGACAGTCGAAGACGGCGCTGATGATTAGGCGGCCGAACGGCCAGGTACGTTATGCCTTCGTAGCCTTTCGGCCAATCGGCGACGAGGGAATCCCCGTGGCGGCTGCGGCTGACGGAAGGCCGCGGACCCATACAGGCAGTATTGAACTCGATGACACCGGTGAAGCGGCATCGCTGTTTGACGGCCAGCAGGGTCCGGCGTTCGTGCCTTCGGTCGGCGGCGGCAACGCCGCCGAGGATTTCTTCAACGGCCGCTGACCAATCAGCATGTACGGTTCCCATCGGCTCGAATTAATATCGGCTCTCGGTTGCTGGCTAGCCTGCGCGTGGGCTGCCGCGGCCAGCGCCTCCCAGGTCGTCACGATCGACGGCCCCCGTCCGTCGGGGCACATCGTCGACACGGTTGGGCTGCTGGCGGCGGATGACGAGGCGCCGCTCGAGCGGTTTGCGGCAGGCATCGAGGCTGCCTCTAGGGGTGACCTTGTAGTCGTGGTGATCCACACCACAGCGGGACGGTCGCCCGGGGCCTTTGCCACCGACCTGTTCAATCACTGGCAGCTCGGCTCGGCTGATCGCGATGACGACCACTCAATTGTAGCCCTTGCCGACCGCAAGGCTGAGATCGTGCATGGGGACGGTGTGGACGACCCGGCGGGCCAGTCAACGGATCATGGATGGGGTGTTGATCCCGGAGTTCAAGGCTGGCCGGCCGGCCGCCGGCCTCCGCAAGGCGGCGCTCACTTGTGCCACTGAGATCCTCGCTGCGGGGCCCGAGGCGGCGATTTCAGGCCGGCCCCGGGATAGGGCTGCCCATTCCCATAACGCTTGTGGGCGGAAATCCGCCTGTGGTCGGCCACGGGCGGCAGCGAGGCGGGGCTCTGCGGATCACAAGATGCTTGTCAGCCCGAAATGGTCGCGAAGGTGTCCTCGACCGGACTGCCCTTGGTCACGTTCTTGGCGACCTGCCCGGAGAGCGGCGGGGGGCGGCATAACGATCTTCAGCCAAGCCACGACGAAAACAGCCGTAAAAATATGCTGCCCCAACCGACGGGTTTGGTTGCAGGCGGCCGGGCGGCCAGCCCCGCGCGTTGCCGTCCGATTGCGGCCCGATTTACCGCCCTTCGTACGGATGTCAGGTATGGTGCCGGTTATGCTGTCTCTTTTCGTCCAGCGGGAGGCCAATTCAATGCTCTCATGCCTGTTGCCCCTCTTGGCTAAGCGAGGCGGCGTGCTGTTTGCCCCCGAGTGGATCCTTTGCGGGCTCTTGGTAGGCGTTGGCTTGCCCGCCATTTTCGCTGCCGCCGAAGAAGGCGGCAGCGACGGCCCACGAACCACCATCGCCCTTGCCAAGGAGAATTTCCTGTCCGGCAACTATGCGGCCGCGGCGACCATCTATCGTGACGAGTGCGAGCGATGCCTGCGAAAGCACGGTGAAGCAGACCTCCGTTCGGCTCAGTTGCTCAACAACCTCGCCGTGGCGCTTCACCGCTGCGGCGTGATGGCCGAAGCCGAGAAGAGCATCACCAAGGCCTTCGAATACCGCCGTGAGAAACTCGGTCCCACGCACCCCGACACGTTGACGAGCCAGAACAATCTGGCCCTGATCCTCCAGACGGTGGGAGACTACACCGCGGCCGAGCGGAATCTGCGGGCGGTCGTCGATGGCCGACGCAAGGTCCTCGGCGACGCGCACCCGAGCACCGCCCAGGCTCTCAACAACCTCGGCTGCCTTCTCGCCACACGGGGCAAGTACGACGAATCCGAAACGGTCTTGAAGGAGGCGATCGCCGTCCGCGAGAAGCGGGCCGATGCTGCCGATCCCGGCCTCGCCGCGACGCTCAACAACATCGCCTCCGTGAAGTTCGATCGCCGCGATCCGGAGGCCCGGAAGTGGATCAAGCGGGCGACGGAGGCCGCCGAGAAGTCGTACGGCGGCCTCCATCCCGCCTATGCGATCGTGGCGTCGAACCAGGCGCTAGCCGAAACCAGGACCGTGGAAGCCAGCAAGCTCTTCCAGCGGGCCCTGCAAATCCAGGAGCAGGCGGGGGCGACCGGCGGCCCCGACCATGCGTTGCTGCTCAACAAGGTCGTCGACTTTCACATCAACGCGATGGATGAGCACACGGTCATATCGCTCGCGGGAGACGCCGTGAAAGCGAGCCTGGACGTCTTCGGCCGCCGTAATCCCGCGACCGCGTTGGCCCTCAACAACCAGGCGATCATCGAGCACCTCGTCGGTGACACGGGGAAGGCGGCCGCGTTGCTGGAGGAGGCCGCCGAGATCAACGAGGCTGTGCTCGGCAAGGATCATCCCGCGTATGCCGAGAACCTCGTCAATCTGGCCCGGATCCATCGTGACGCCGGCAATGTCGCCGCCGCCGAAGCCATGGAGGCCAAGGCGTTCGAGATTTTCACGTCGCGGAGCGTGGGCGAAGATCCGCGGCTCATCAGCCTCGAACTCGGCATCGCGGCCTATGCGGTCGAGCAGGGCAACCTTGACGAGGCACAGCGGCTGTATGCCGACGCTTTGGAGAGGAGCACCAAAGGGGGCGAACGGCAGGACCTGCATGCCGCCATGGCGACACTCGGGCTCGGGGCCGTGGCGTGCCGAGATCGCCGGGAACGCGAAGGCGAAAAGCTCCTCGACGAGGCCGCGACCGCCCTCCAAGGCATTCGCTCTTCGACGGATCTGCCGCTGGCGCAGGCCCTTTCGATGCTGGGCACCTGTCGCTGCAACCTCGACCGCTTCGACCAGGCCGTGCCGCCCCTCCAGGCATCGCTCGCGATCCTCGAAGAAGTGCTCCGCCCGGAGCATCCCGCCATCGCCGCAAGTCGCGAGCGGCTCGCGGCGGTTCACGAGAAACTCGGCAACACCGCGGAGGCGACCAGGCTTCGTGAGGCGAACGCGCCGCTGGCCGAGCCACGGCAGCGATCCGTCGTCCCCCCCAACGACACCTGACGGGCGGGGGGCCAACCCGGCCCTCCGGTCATTGAGCCTGCGTGATCCGGCGCTGCTCCTCGAAAAACAGCAGCCTACCGGTGAGCGGCTGCTGCCGCACTCGGCTCTCGTCGGCCTGCCGCCGCAGGGTACGGATCTGGTCCTCGAGCTTCGTCCGTTCGTCGGCCGCAACGCCGGCCAGCTGCTGCTCCGCCGCGCGGATGTCGGCCTCCAGCATGGCCAGGCGCCGCCGTTCCTCGGCGAGCTGCGCCTGCACCGCGGCAACCTGTCCGTCGATCCGGCCGATCTCCTCCCGCTTGATCCGCTCCTTCTCGGCGGCGAGGTCTTGACTGCCCTGCTTGAAGGCCGACAGCAGCGACGACAATCCCGGCACAGCCTTCGCGACTTCCTCGGCGACCGCGGCTTGGATGGCACCGGCGACAAGATCGGGAGCCACCGCTGCCATTGATAGCACCACCCCGATCTCGTCCACCACGTTGCCGGCGGTGCCGCGCAGGGCGCGGGCCTGCAGCTTCCAGTTCGGCGTCCGATCCATGTCGACGGCCGGATGGTTCCACCCGCCGCCACGGTCGACATGCGTCGAGCGCGGCACGAACGGGCCGTCCACGGCCGCGGCGATCGCCACCGGCGACTCCACCGTGGCCGTGACGATCCCGCCATCTCCCCCGCCGAAGTCGAACGGCCCGTGCACCGCCTCGGCCTTGCGACGCCAGGCGTCGTGCCTGGCCCGCACGGCCACGTCTCCGGTGCGCCAGGCGACTCCCCCCGCCCAGAGCAGACCGAGCAGCAGAAACAGCACCAGCGGCAGCACCATCACGAACTCGACGGCGGCAAGACCCCGGCGCGATGAACCCCCACCCGTCATGGCATGACCTCCCGGTCGATTCAGTGAGCGAGCATCCCGCGGTCCCGCTGCAGGCGGTCGACGAACGGCTTCATGGCCGGTGGCGCGACGCCGCGGATGAAGTCGGGATTCACGGGCACGAGTTTCGTCCGCCAATTCAGCATGACGCGATCCGTTTTGGCAGCCGGTTTGGAGCCCCCGAGCAGGCCGGTGAGGTTGCCGGCTGCCTTCGACGGGGGATGGTCGCCCCACTCCCAGGCCACGACCGGCGGACGCCAGTTCAGCGTGTCCCAGCCGGTTGCCGGCTGGGTGAGGCCGCCACCGCCGGGCGGCTCCGTCCTGCCGGTGGCGTTGTAGAGCATGGCCTGGCTGACAGCCTGCCTGCTGCCGGAAGGCATCCGAAAAAACACCTCCGTCATGATCGCCGGCGGGGCCTTGCCGGTCGCGACGGCCGCCACGCAAAAGAGCCGCTCCGCGGCCGCCCCGTCGGTCGTCCAGGGCTCGTTTCCCTTCGTGTCGGCCGTCGATCCCCGCAGGACATGCATGTGGCACGGGCGGTCTGCCCGCGTCCGGATCGCGAACGACTTGGCCAGCGTGAACCGATCGGTCCAATGCACGTAGAAGGTGGCCGTGTTCGAGATCGGGGCGACGGCGCGCAGCAGGTGGACGACCGAGGATCGATAGTCGTCGACATAGGGGTGGGTCGCCCGCACCCACTGCGACTGGCGCTCGACCTGCCAGTGAAACGCGGGCAGCCGGAACTCCGCCGGGGTCGCCTCGTCGAGCAGCGGATTGCCGGGAAAGCCTTCCGGCTTCGGCACGTTGGCCAAGGCCTCGCGGAGTTTGTCCAGTTCGGCGACCGCCTCGTCGAGCGCGTTCTTCACCGCATCCAACCCCGGGGGCGCTTGGAGCCCCGCCTTCTCTGCTCCCTCCCACAACTTCAGGAACGCCTTCACGGGTTGCAGAGCCAAGCCCGCGGCGTCGCCTGTGGCCCGTACCGGCCGCAGGATTTCCCGCATGAACACCGACTCGAAGTCGCCCGACCAGGCGATGGGCGGCTGCTCCCATGGCCCATGCTCTTTCGCGGAACCCTGCTCTGCCGGCGGCGGCGGTTCCCGCTCGAGCGGCAGCGTGATCGCCTCCCACGACGGAGCCGTGTCGAGCGATGTCACGCCATGTTCGTCGGCGAGTCGCTCGAGTGTCGTGCGGATGGCCCGGTTCATCGGCGACGCACCCTGCCCGAGACTGGCGGCGACACCGGAGCCGACCACGCTGTCGGCGTGCAGACTGAGCGCAGGGATGAGCTGGGACTCGATCCGGGCCGGCAGCTGCGTCGCCTTGATGCCAGCGGCCATCTTCTCGATCGCGGCCAGCGCGAACCATTCCTGCAGGCATTTGCCCAGCGCGATGTTCATGGCTTGATGGATGAAAGTCGCGGCGTTTTCGAGCCCCACGCTCAATGTCGGCGCGATGGTGGTTCCCAACGACAGCTTCATCACCACATTGCCGATCTTCTTGCCGCCGTAACACAAGAAAACGCAAAACTTCAGCATCATCCGCCCGTCGTACAAGGCGGCTCCCACCCCGTGCCTCCCCTTGTCGGCTGTGAAGATCCGCGTGACAAAGCTGACAAACGGCTTGTCTTTCACGGCCAGCGCGATCGTCGAAGGAAGTTTCCCGGCCATCATCGGCACGAGCGAGGAGCCACCGGTGATGAGGTTGTTATATTTTTCGCTCTCGGCCGAAAACACCTCCTGACCACTGCCGAGCAGCGGCCCGCCGAAGCCCTCGAGGGCCGCGAGCAGGGCGGTCATCTCGCCCATCATGTGGTTCGTGGCGGTGACGCCGTTGACCGCCCGTGCCATCCAGAGCGCCGTCGAGGAAGCCGCCGCATCGGCCGCGTTTTGCAGCCGAATGCGGTCCCGCGCCACCAGCCCCAGGTTCGTGACGAACCCGATCATCAACGCGATGGCCGCGACCACGAAGATCGAGACGATCGCGACCTTGCCATCCTCCTCGCGGGCGATCCGACCGCACCGCGCCGCCAAACGCCGCCCACCCGCAGCCGCGAGCCGGCGGAGCCGCACGGGACGAAAGGCATGGCCTTCAGAAACTCGCATGGGCAATCCCGAGCTTTTTCTGGTCGTTCGCCGGATGCTCCATCGGCAGCGTCGCCGACGACCGGACCGGAAAGACGAAGCGGCCATTCGCGCCTTGCCGTCCCATGATGCGGCCGACGACCGGGAACGTGAACGGGAACTCGTACGTCACGCTGACCGTCACGTCTTCGTCCCAGGGCCTGCCGCGCACCTCGTGCGACGACTCGACCGTCAGGGCCCGCTGGGCGATCCGATACTGCCGTCGGAGCCGCGGCAGGCCGTCACCCGGCAGACCGATCTCGGCGGCGGCGGCGCGGTAGGCCGCGAGGAACTCCTCCTCGCCCGCGGCGGGCGTGGCCGCAGACGTGCGATCGAGGCTGCCTGCGAACGGCGCGAAGGCGAGCACGGCGGCGTGACGCACCCGATCGGCCGACCGGGGGTCTTCTCCCCGCACCGCCGCGGCCCTCGCCCCGGCGAACGCGGCATACGTCGTGCCGGTCTTCGCGGCCAGGAACAGGCACGTTTCGAGGATCGCGAAGAAGACGATCAGGTAGAGCGCCGTCACCATCAGGAACGAGATCGTCTGGGCGGCGCCTGCTTCGGAGCACGCGAACCGCGCGACCGCCCGGTTCGCGGCACGAAACAGGCGGCGGGCTTGCGGCAGGCGACTCATGGGAACGGCCAGCCGACGATCGTGACGGCCACCTCGTGGAACAGGCGGAACAGTCGAACGCCGAGATAGAAGGCGGCGGCGACGATCGGCAGCACGACGGCCAGCACCATCACCTCTTCGACCGCCGCGAAGCCGCGGCGGGTGCGACGGTCGGCCGCTCCCGGAGGTCCATTCACCATGGCAGGCCTCCCGGTGCCTGGCCGAGCTGCAGCAGACCCCAGGCCGCGGCGAAACAGGGCGCCAGGGGGATGCCGGGCTCGGCCGCCGCGGCTGGCCGCCGCAGCAACCGCGCCGCGAGCCGCGTCAGGAGACCGCCCAGGCCGACGAGGCCGGCCAGGATCGACGCCTGCGCGATGCAGAGGAGCCCCGCCTCGACCCCGACCCATGCTCCGATGGCGGCGGCGAGTTTGACGTCGCCTGCGCCATACCCCGCGAGCACGTGAAACACGAGCATCACGCCGAAGCACGCCACCAGCCCGAGCAGCGCCGACCGAAACCCGACCGCACTGGTCGCCGGGTGCACGCACGTCGCGGCCAGATTGACCAAGAGTCCGGCGCCGGCCAGCGGTACGGTGACGGCATTGGGGATCCGCCGGCTGCGCAGATCGGTGATGGTGCAGGCAGTCAGCGCGATGCCGGGAACGACGGTCGTGATCAGGCCTGTGGTCGTGATCATCGCAGCGACTCGTCGGACAGGTCGTCGGGCGACTCCTGCGGGGGCACGGGCGGTGGCGGAGGAGGAGGCGGCGTCGGCTTTTCAGCGGGCGGCTGAACCTCGATCTTCGTCGCCGCGGGCTCGTTGGCTGGTGCCGGCGGATTCGCTGGCTGCGGAGCGGGATCGACGACGGGCGGTTTGGCCGGCACGGCGGCGGAGGGCGCCCCAGCCTCCGACGACACCGCTGCAACGGCTTTGGATTCGGGCGGGGGCGGCTGGGAGGGACGGTCATCCGCGGGCAGCCGCCGGGATTGGCCCGACACGACGACGAGCACCACGGCCGCCACCAGGGCCGCTGCGGCGGACATGCCGACCACCGCCCAGCGCTGCAACGGCGTTGTGGAGGGGCGGCTGGCGTCGGCCGAAGGCCGGGCAGCGGTGCGTGGCGGTTGCGCTTGCCCGACGGGGATGGCCGACAACAGTGCGTCACGGGCGTCGATTTCGAACGGGCGGGCCGGCACAGGAGCGGCCGGCGGGGCCGAGGCGGCGTCGGCGCGAATGGCGTCGGGGATCGCAGCCGTACCCAGCCGCTCCAGCAGTTCCCCAGCCGTCGCGACACGGTCGGACACCCGCTTGGCAAGCATCATCTCCAGTGCCGTCCGTAGCCGGCCGGCCGAGGGAGGCACGAGACGGCCGACCAGTCCGCGCGGATCGGCATCGGATGCATGCCACTGCCACCACAGCGATGCCGTGTCGGCGCCGCCGGCCGTCATCCCCGGGAAGAGCGGGTCGAACCCCGGCCCGGCGAGCATCTCCAGGGCACAGAACCCCAGCACGTAGAAATCCAGCTGCGGCCCCGGCTCTGCCGCACCGAACCTCCCGGTCGTATCGGCGACCTCCGGGGCGAGATACTTCTCGCCGCCGGGAACGAGTTGGAGATTGCCGTCGATCAGCGCACCCGGATCGGTGAGCTTGAGGCGGCCCGACCGATAGAGGAGGAGATTGGCGGGCTTGATCTGCCCGTGCAGCCGACGGCGAGCATGCAGGGCCTGGAGGCCCTCGAGGGCCTGCGCGAGCCAGCTCTGCACCTCGCCCACGGCCACCGCCTCGCGGGCAACCCGCGTGGCGACGCTCTCGTCGGCCAGTTCGAGGATGACCCAGTCCCGCTCGGTGTCCGTGCTGTGCACCGGCAGCAGCCGCTCGTGCCGCAGGTCGCTCATCGCCTTGACGCGCTCCCAGAACTGCCGGCGGAGGTGATCCACCGCGACGTGCTCGTCCTTCAGCATCTTGACCGCGACGTCGCGCTGTAGCGGACTGTCATCCCAAGCCCGGTAGACTTCAGTCCAGACGCTCTCGCCGAGCTTCTCGAGAATGCGGTAATTCGGGTGTTCTTTCATCACGTGGTTTCACTTTCTGACAGCGTGTTCCGGGCTCAGCGGGATCGGGACGTCGTGGTGAGGGCGGCGACGCGGGAATCGACGAATGCGGCGAGTCGCTGGAAGAAGTCCGCTTCCGCCGAGGCCGCATCAGCCGTCTGCGGCCGGGCGTCGCGATGAGGATCGAGCCAGCGCTTGATCTGCTCGTAGCGGGCGAGCGCCGCGGCCGAGTCGCCGGCGAGATGGGCAGCTTCCGCCGCCTGCAGCCGGGTCGAGAGTCGATTGCGAAGTGCGGCATCGCTGCCCGACGCCGCCAGGCCTTCGGCGACCAGCCGCTCGAAGACATCCCCCCGCCGGCCGCCGACCACCGTGCCGCCGCCCTGCTTGACCACCATCATCAAGACGCAGGCCAGCACGCAGGCGGCCGTCACCCCAAGCTGCAGGATCTGGCGGCCGTTCAGCCGGGCCGAACCGGCGGGAGGCCGACCCGTCGCAGCATGCGCGTTCAGGGCCGCCGCGGCCTGCGGAGCCGCATGGACCGGAGCGTCCGGCTGGGACACCCTCCGGCCGACGGCTCGCGGCCTCGGGGAAGGATCGTCGTCGACGACGAGATCGAGTCGGACTCCCGCCCCCAGTTCGAGTCGCTCGTGCGGTGACCAGGGGCTCGATTCACCGCGGACGATCCGTCGGCCGCCGAGCACGGCCTCGTCGCACTCCTTGTTGAACACCTCGTAGCGGCTGTTGCGAAACTGCACGTAGACGGCGACGTCCGCCAGCGGCCCCCCGGTCGGCTGTATCCGCACGTCGGCATCGCCTCCGGCGCCCACCTTCAGGAAAGGCCGCTCGATCCAGACCTCGCTGGTCGGATGGCCGGAGCCGGCGGATATCACGAGTCTGGCTGGCATGGTCGGCCCACGATCGGGTGCTAGGCAGGAAGGTCGAACAGCGGCAGGACGAACGGCCCCACGATCACGATCAGGCACGCGATGAGCACGAGGACGGCTGGAAAGCTCATCTTGACGCCCGCCTCTGCCGCCTGCTTCTCCAGCCACTGCGACTGCTTGCGGCGCATCTCGTCGGCCTGCGCCGCCAGCACGGTTCCCAGCGGCGTGCCGAGTTCCTCTCCCTTGATGATCGCGAACACGAAATCCTTCACCGCAGGATCCGGGAACCGGCTGCGAAGCGCCTGAAGCACCTCCTTGCGGGGGCGGCCCCGCCGTGTTTCGTCGGTGATGGTGCGAAACTCGCCGCCGAGCGGATGGTCGGCCATCTCGTCGACGACCGCCTGCAGCGCATCGATCGGCGTGCCGCCTGCCTGGAGCACGAGCGCCATCAGGTCGGTGGCGAACGGCAGTCGGCCGCGCACCGCACGAGCGAGAACGTCGGCCCGCGCCTCGAGGGAGCTGACCGCCAGCGCCACGAACACGGCGGCTGCGGCCATGCCCAGCAACACGGCCAACAGCGGCAGATGGCCGCTGGCGACCAGCGCCACGCTGCCCGCCGCGGCGACCACGACGCCCAGCAGGATCGCCTCGCAGGCCCGAGCGGCGATGAACCGCTCGGCCCTCCACGGAGGACTCAAGCCGCAGACGTCGAGGGCGTGCGTTAGCCTGTCGAGTGTGTCGCGGCCGAGCACCTCCGGCAGCCATCCGGCGATCTCTTCCGCCAGGGTGCCGGCATGCCGATAGACGGGGATCTCCCGCACGAGTCGCTGGAGTTGATCGACGTCATAGCCACCGCTCGCCGCGAGGCCCCGCGGCGCCATGGCCATCACCGTCGCAGCCAGCAGTGCGGCGGCGGCTCCGGACACGATGCAGGCGATCCATCCGATCGGATCCATAGACTCACTTCCTGAACTGAAGCAGGGACTGGCTCCACAGAACCGCGCCGCAGATCAGCCCCAGCGAGACCAGCAGGAGCACGTGGCCGAGGGGCGTCGTGAACATGAGCATCGTGCCTTCGGGGTGGAGCAGGAGCAGCCCCAGCAGGAAGAAGACGGGAAACAGGGCGAGGATGAAGATCGTCTGCCGGTGGCTGGCCGTGGCCGCGTCCATGGTTCGCTCGAGGCGATCGATCTCCCGCAGGCTGCCGCCGAGCCTCTCGAGCATGTCGGTGACGCGGCCACCGCGGTCGAGCGTCGTCTGGACGGTCGCCGCGAAGAGCGAGAAGGGCTCGAGTTCGAGGCGGCTGCGGGCGTCGGCGAGCGACCGTCCCAGGGGACGGCCCCCTTGGTGTTCGTTGACGATCGACTCGAACTCGCCGCGGAGCGGCTCGGTGAGCTCCGTGGCGACGGCCCTCATGCCTTGGGCCAGCGGCATGCCGGCCCGACATGTGTTTGCCAGGCCCGTGAGCGCGGGCACCAGCTGCTGCCGCAGCAGCGTGCGCCGGGTCGCCACGAGGTGCCGCATCCACAGTCGCGGCGCGAAGGCGAGGCCGGCCACGAGCGGCAGGGCGAGAATCGGGGCGCGGAAGGCGATCCCCAGCCCGAGCGCCGCCGCCGCCATCGCGAGCCCCCAGAGCCGAAACAGCCCCTCCAGTCTTCCGCAGTCGATCCGCAGTGACTCCAGCGCCGAGATGAGATCGGCGTGCCAGGAGCGGGCGAGCCGATCCCAGGCGGCCACGATCCGTCCCGTCGCGCATGCGACCGCGGCCCCGAGACACGCCGACGCGGCCAGCGGAGTCGCGACCGCCATGATCGACTCTGGTGTCATGACGCGTCGCCCCGTTGGTAGAAGGCGTCGAGGTCGAGAAGTCCGCCCGCGAGCAGGTCGGGCATGAACGTGGGCAAATGGCCGGTCGCCCGGAGTTCGCCGGCGCCGGTGGCGTGCTCGAACAGGAACAGATGGCGGAGTTCCGCACGGCCGTCCCGCGGGTCGAGCCCCACGACCTCCGCGATCTCGGAGACCACGCGGCGGCCGTCGCGGAGCCGTTCCATCTGCACGATGAGGTCGACGGCCGAGGCGATCTGACGATGGATGCTCGCGACCGGCAGGTCCGACGCCATTTGCACCATCACCTCGAGCCGCAGCACGACGTCGGCCGCCGCATTGGCGTGAATCGTGGTCAACGAGCCGGCGTGGCCGGTGTTCATGGCCTGCAGCATGTCGAGCGCCTCGGGGCCGCGACACTCTCCCACGACGATGCGGTCGGGCCGCATGCGGAGCGCGTTCTTCACCAGGTCGCGGATCGTGTAGCCGCCCGCGCCCTCGACGTTGGCCGGCTTGCTTTCCAGCTGCACGACGTGCTCCTTCTGCAGCTGTAGCTCCACGGTGTCTTCGATCGTGACGATCCGTTCGCCGTCTGGAATGAACTCGCTCAGGCAGTTGAGGAGGCTCGTCTTGCCGCTCCCGGTGCCGCCGGCGACGAGCACATTGCGCCGATTCCTCACCGCCGCCTGAAGGAAGGCTGCAGCCGCGGGCGTGAGCGTGCCGAACCGCAGCAGATCTTGGATGCCGAGCCGACGGGCAGGGAACTTGCGGATCGTCAGGCACGGGCCCGACACGGCGATCGGCGCGATCACGGCGTTGACGCGGCTGCCGTCCGACAGCCGGGCATCGACCATCGGTCGGCTGCGGTCGATGCTCCGGCCGACGAGCGAGACGATGCGATCCATGATCGCTTCCGTGACGTCGTCGGAGAGGAATCGCCGCCCCGAGTTCTCGATTCGGCCCGACTTCTCCACGTAGATGCGGTCGCTGTCGACGACCATGATCTCCGTGACCGTGGGAAGGGCGAGCAGATCCTCGAGCGGGCCGTAGCCGAAGACGAGATCCTTGACCTGCTTCTTCAGGCTCCGGAGCGCCAGGTAGAATTTGAAGTCACGGTGGTATTTCTCCTGCACGCCGCGCCAGGCGGGCAGGAAGTCCCGCTCCACCACGGTGAGCCGTTCGGGCACGGTGGACAGCGCCGTCATGCCGATCATCGCCGAGAGAAAATTGGCGGTCGCCTCGAGCTCCCGCTCACGATCGGCGAGCAGCGTGATCGGTCGCATCCAGGGCTTGACGCGGCCTCCGAGCCCCGCCCTCCCGCGGCCTGCCTGCGATGCGTCGGCGGGGGCGGTGAGCTGGGCGACGAGATGGTCGCGAATGGCCATTCCGGCGAGGTGATCGACCATTTCGCCCCGTTCAGGGGCGGCCAGGCCGAGGTCGCCGGCGGTGCGGGCGACCTCGTCTTCCCAGCGCTTGACCGCTTCCACGTCGAGATCGGCCTCGCCAGCCGTCCCACCGCCGAGTTCGGCCCGCATCCGTCGCAGCACCTCGGCATGCACGTCCTGCGTGAACTGCTGGGCCGTCCGGTCGATGCGTTCCAGGCGGCGGGCGGTGTCGTCCACCGGCGCCGGGATGTCGAACTCCAGCGTGAACGGCGGCAGCCGCAGCGCCTCGTCCATCGAGATCAGCCAGCGGTCGCCGCGGTAGAGCACCTTGTCTCGAAGGTAGACCGCGTTGTGACTCAGGGCGCAGAACTCCCAGCCTCCATCGACGCGCCGCACCACCGCGGCCTCGTCGGCGATGAAGGGGCTGTTGAGCACCAGGTCGTTGTGCGGGCCCCGGCCGATGCTCAGCGAGTCGCCGGGCACCTCGCGCATCCGCTTCTGCGGGTCGACGACGCTGGAATAAAGCACCCTCACGGCAGCTCCGGCATCATGAAAAAGCCAATCTCGCCCCCCACGAGGATCACGGCCGGAACGCTCTCCACGCCGTCGAGCGACACGGTGAGGGCCATCTCGTCATTCTGAGGCTGCTCGATCGGCAGATCGGCGTCGGCGGAGCCGCCGCCGCGGGCCGCTTCCGCCCCCCGCGGGAACACCGCCACGCCGAAGATCGCGTCTTCCGGCAGAGGGTCGGAGCCGGCCGCCCGCCGCGTCACCACCCTGACCATCCGCCGCGAGTCGCGCTGCGGCTTGTCGGTCGGCGGCGCGTCGGTGCGGGGCTGTTTGACGGCGATCGTCACCGTGCGGTCGCCCATGCCGGCGGTGGCGTCCGGTTCCGCCGCCGCAGCCCGCTTGAAGTTGTCACCCACCGCGATGACCCGGAACCGCAGCAGTTCCAAGTCGCGTGCGGCGAGCCGAATGGCCTCCCGCACGTCCCGCTGCAGCACGAGGTCGCCGGCCTCGTAGGCCCTCGGCGCGGCCATCTTGAGCAGCACCGCGCGATCGTCCCACGGCACCAGCGACGCCCGCAGGTCGCCGCCGGACGCCGCGAGCGGGAGCGGCACGAGCGATCGCTCGTCGAACACGCCTCCGGCCGCCATCTTGGCCGCGATCGCGACGTAGCGTTCTCCGCGCGGCCGGATGGCCAGCCAGTTCAAGCCCGCGGCCAAGAGCCCCAGCGCCAGCGCAACGACGAGCCGCGGCATGATCCTCATGCGTTCCTCCTCTCAGCGTCCTGTGCGACGAGCCCGTGAGGCCCGCGCATCACTTCGTCACCTTCAGGTCCGCCGTGTTCTTGCTCCAGAACGAATTGAGCGTCTCCAGGCCGTCCTTGCCGAACATGTAGAGCGCCGCGACGATCACCGCCGCGATCGCCAGCCCCATCACCCACTGGATCGAATCGCCGCGCTCGTCTCGGCAGAACCGCTTGACGGCGCGACGCAGGCGGCTCGGGATCGAAGACGGACGCTCGGGGAAAGCAGGCATGGCATCAACTCCTTTGGGGTGGAAAGAAACAATCGGAGCCATCAGGGCGCCGGGGGAAACAGGTGATTCGTGAGGCGCACCTCGGCGCGGTAGCCGAGGGCGTCGATCTCCACTGCAAACGACGGGATGACGCCGGTGTGCACCAGCCGGCCGAGGATCCGTCCCTCGGAGTCGCGGCCCGCACCGGCGAAGCGGTAGATGTCTTGGAAGCGGTAGTGGCCGTCGCCATCGAGGCCGAGGCACTCGCTCACCGTCATCAGTCGACGGCTGCCGTCGGGGAGCCGCGCGAGCTGCACCACGAGGTGGATTGCCGAGGCGACCTGCATCCGGGCGACGTGCACCGGCAGCGAGACGTCGCTCATCAGCGACAGCGTCTCCAGCCGGATCGCGGCGTCGCGGGGGGTGTTGGCGTGCACCGTGGAGAGGGCGCCCGAATGCCCCGAGATCATCGACTGGACGAGATCGAGCGCCTCGCCCCGGCGCACCTCGCCGACGACGATCCGGTCGGGACGCATCCGGAGCGAGTCCACGAACAGGTCGCGAACGCTGACGGCATTGCGGCCATGGGCGTCGGGCGGCTGGGCCTCGAGATAGACGGTGTGGGGCTGGGCCAGCTGCAGTTCCGAGGTGTCTTCGATGACGACGATCCGCTCGTGAGCAGGGATCGCCGCCGAGAGGGCGTTGAGCATCGACGTCTTGCCCGTGCCGGTGCCGCCCGAGATCACCGTATTCCGGTGCAGGAGCACGGCGAGCATGAGGAACTCCGCCGCCTCCTCGGAAAGCGAGCCGCGGGCGACGAGCTTCCCCAGATCAAACGACGACTTCTGGAACTTCCGGATCGATATGCACGCGCCCTGCCGCGAACTCGGCGGCACGATCACATGCACGCGGGATCCGTCTGGCAGCCGGGCGTCCATGCTGTGCTCGCCGTGATCGACGCTGCGGCCGACGTAGTCGCCGATGTTGCGGGCTGCCGCCATCACCGTCGCGGCGTCGGCAAACGCGCACTCCGCCCGCTCGAGCCTGCCAGACCGCTCGCAATAAACCTGCGAAGGGCCGTTGATCAGGATTTCCGACACCCCGGGATCGTCGAGCAACGGCATGACCGGTCCGAGGAAATGCCGGATCGATCGCTCATAGACGTCCTTGTGGTTCATGGCGGACTCACCGACCCGTGACGGTGAAGGCGGCCCACGAGAACGGATGGGCCCCGGCGAACTCGCGACGCCGCTTCGCGATCACCGCGAGCTGTGCCGCCCGCAATGCCCGGGCCGGATCCATCCCGTCGGCCAGATACCCGAACAGGGGCGTCATCAAATCGACCGTATCGCGGTCGGATACTGACCAGAGCGTTGCGACGACGGTTCGCGCTCCGGCGAGCCGGAACGCCTGCCGCAGCCCGGCAACGCCTTCGCCGATCCGCACGTCCCCGAGCGCCGTCTGGCAGGCCGAGAGCACGACGAGCCTCGTGCCACGGAGATCGCACCCCACGATCTCGAGTCCCGTCAAAATGCCATCATTGCCGGCGGCCTCCGTGGCGGCCACGGTTTCGGCCGCGTTGCAGCCGGCAAGGGCGAGGCCGCAGCGAGTGAGCGGGTGTTCGAGCGGCTCGACAGACGCTTCTGGACTTGCATCGCGGCCGCGGCCACGCAGGAACAGGCTCGCCGTCGACGGCAGCCGGGACTGATCCGGCATGAAGAAGCCGTGGGTGGAGAGCACCAGCAGCGAGGGATGCTTCGAACGCTTCATGAGCGATTCGCTGGCGTTGGCCCCCGTCGCCATCACGGGCTCGGTGCCAACGAGACGCCCGATCGCGGGAGCGATGAGATAGGCCTCCCGATACGCGCCGGGCAACGGCTCGACGGGAGACAGGCGACGCTGCGTCGCGGGCGTGGTAGCAGGATCGGCCGGCGCAGCCTCTCCGCTTACCAGAGGCGTGTCGAAATCGGGCGCGGCGATGATAAGCGGATCGCCGGTGATAAGCGGATCGCCGGTTCTCGAGGTGGCGCTGGTCGCGACAGACTGCACGATCTCGCGGCCGCTCGACACGTGGCTGATGGCAGCCGCCTCGACGGCATGGCGGCCATCGGCGAGCGGGAGCGCGGCCCATGGGAGGAGCCACAGGGCCCCGTCCGGCGAGATGATGATCTCTTCCGGCGGAGTGCCGAGAGTTTTCGTCGCCGCCTCGAAAAGCGGACGGATTGTTCGCTCCGCCAGCGGTGCCGACGCGACGAGCAGCCGCCGCACCGCTTCCCGTTCGCCCTTCGCACGAATATGGCCTTCGGCCCGCGCATCACCCTCAATAGAGCATCGCAGCTCGACGACCATCTCATCCATCGACTCGGCATCGCCCAGATCGACCACCGTAACCCGGCCCTGCCGGGCCGGCGGAATGATCCACGCGACATAGCGGGGCCCCTGCGGCCCGCGGTCACCTCGCGGCGAGCCCGAGAACTGAAGAGGGCGGGGCGTCAACCTCGCGATGTCCACCAGCACACCGTTCGTCGGAACCGCCTGCCGTATGCCGTCGATCGACACCCAGGGGTCGCCACGTCGCCGGGTTCCCACGGCTGCGGCCAGCTCACTGAGAACCTCCCGGTCGGCCCGCTCGAGTTCCCGGAGCCAGCGGCGATGCTCTTCCTCGCCACCCCTCGTCGGCACTGTCTGCCGAATGCCGGCGAGTTGCCCGCGGATGGCCGTCATTCGCTCCAGCAAACGGATCGTCTCGGGCGAGCGTGACTCTCTGGCCAGGAGCATCAAATCCGCGGCAGACTCCTGCGCCACCGCCTTTCCGTTTGCCAGCCAGCCGGCAGACAGCGCCGCGATATCCGCGTTGTCGCGGCCCGCCAGCCCGAGCGTCAGCATCGCGTGAAAGTGCTCCTCATCCTGCGTCTTGAGAAACCGGATTTGCTCGCGATCGTCAAGCGCGGCCAGCACCGCCGAGACATGGTTGCGGATCGCGCGACGTGAGCGATCGGCGTGCGCAGCCGCTTGCGGCATGTCGCCTATCTCGGCCAAGAGGCACGCCAGCCCGAAGTGACATGCCGCCATGGCGATGTGTTTATCAGCTGAACGCCCCTCGAGAATGGCTGCCACCTTGCGGCCCGCGGCCACGGCCTCGGGGAGCCGATGCTCACGCCCGAGAGAGTTCATCCTTTCCATGAGCGACGCGACTTCGTCGCCCACGGCGGCCTGTCTGGGGGCGATGCAAAAGATGGCCAGAGATGCAATCAATCCAACCCACGTGCAAGCATGCCACGCGGCGAAAGTGCCATGCACCGCCCTCATCGACCACGCCCTCTCTCGCGTACCGTCACTTCGCTGCCGGCGGTGCCGCCGCGTAGTAGGTGATCACCGCCGACATCTCGGGCGTCGGCTGGGGAGAAAACTCGGTGATGGACAGCGTTGACTTCTCGGTGGTGGCGCTGGGCACCATGAGGCCGCGGTCGCGAACGGGACCGCCCACCGCGTTGAGCAGCCGCTCCCGCAGCAACTCCGGACTCGCCGCATCGATCGATCCGACCCGAACCTGGCGGGTGAGCAGGGCAAGATCGGTCGCGGCCACCCCCGCTGTAGCGACATTCGTTGCCGGAGGCCGCGCCGCCGGAGCGGAAGAGGCATCGGCGAAGACGGTTACCGTGATGGTGCCAACATCAGAGCCGTAATTTATTTCCCGCTTGGCCGAGTCGGCCGAAGACAGAACTTTGAACGGTTGAATCTGCTGGCCATCGACGTGGTATCCGCGCACGGTGACCACGGGCGTGGCATCGGAGAGGATCCATTTCCAGCAATACAGGTCGGGGTCGCTCTGACGCTTCGTGGTGTTTTCGCCGTTCACTTTCACGACAACCCCGATCCGCTTGCCGTCGCGCTGCTTCTTCTGCACCTTGATGGCCACCTTCTGCCCCTCCTTGGGCTCGGGCACGAAGGCGCGACCATCCCGCACCTCGACCGGAACGGATGAGCCGTCATACGTGATCGTCACGCCGACGGGGGCGTCCGACGCGTCGAGCGGGAACGGCTCTTTTTTCGTGACGATGTTCGCGGCGCTGGCGGACGCTTCGTGAATCGGCCCAGCCGGCTTTGCCGCCGACTCGCCGCCACCCGAACCGACACGCGGCGCGACGTTGACGATGCTCGGACTCATGACGGCCCGGGTGCGAAAACTTTCACCGATACCTACAAGTTGTGCTGGTCCAATCGGGCACCTGACGGCGGCGATCTTGTGCAGTCCTTCGGATGAGGTATCGATTGCGCCAATTGCGATTTCCATGGTGCTAAGATCGGCTGCCACGGAGGCCACGCCCACGATGAATGCATTGGCGGCGACCAGCGGAGGGGGTGTACCCCAAGCGAGGCGATATCGACCGGCAAAGAGTTTCTCTCGCCCTGCTGGACTTAAATGGCTGGCGCCCTCGATGCCCGCGGCCGTGGCGCTGGCGTCAGCGATCACGCCAAACCGCATTCGGTTCCGCCGGTAGATGGCCATGGCCGTTTCGAGTTGCGTCGCCAGATCGGCGTTCAGCGTGCCCACCCGATCGCTCACGTCCTGCCCGGCTTTTTGCACCCGGAATTTCAGCACGCCGACGTTCCCGTAGCCGCGTTCATCGATGAACGCGACGGCCTGCTGGCCAAGCGCCGACACCGCCTCGGCCAATGACTCGGGGGCCGGAATGTCCGGGGCAGCCCCGGCGACACCACACCCCGCCATGAGGGCCACGACGAGGCACAAAGAACTCCGACCACACCGAACGAGAGCGGCTACGAGAGCCGACATGCGGTCACCTGCAGAAGAGGGGTTCACGAGAGAAGGAGAGTCGCCTAGGGGAAAAGGCGAAAATGGCGACCGAAACCGGACGCGCCGTCGTAAGTGCTTGCTTGACAGGCGGTTGCGATCGGCGGCGATGGCGCGGAGGTCATTGACCGGTCACATTGAACGACGCCCAGAAGATTGGATGGGCCGCTTCGCGCTGGCGACGACGGGCGTTGATCATGTCAACCTGTGCCTGCCTCAGCGCGTCGGATGTCGTTTTTCCGGCGGCGAGATTGGCGAACATCGCCGCCGACAGTTCGGCGGTCTCGCGGTCGGGCACCGACCACAGCGTCGACACAACAGATCTGGCCCCGGCGAGCTGGAACGCCTGCCGCAGCCCCGATACGCCCTGCCCCGGCGCCACGTCTCCCAGCCCTGTCTGGCAGGCGCTGAGCACCACCAGTTTCGTGCCCCGCAGGTCGCACCCGATGATCTCCAGGCCCGTCAGCACGCCGTCTTCGGTGGCGTCGGACGCCGAACTCGACGCCGCCCGATTGCAGCCCGCGAACAGCAGGCCGCAGCGGGTGAGGGGGTTTTCCAGGGCCTCGCCCTGCGAGTCCGTGAGCCCACGCGAACCGCCGTCGTTTCCGCGTTGCAGGGCTAGCAGCAGTTTCTTTTCAAGTTGCTGGTCAGGAAGGAAGAAGCCATGCGTCGCCAGAATTGCGACGGGCGGTCGGGAAACAGACTTGAAACGGGCCTCTGTAGCATCGGCCCCTGTGAAGACGTCGGGCTGGGCATCGGCGAGCAGGCCGACAGACGGCGCGACGGCCTGAGCCTCATCGAGCGTGCCCGGCAGCGGATCGACCTTGGGCAGCCGATGCGTGGTGAGCGGCCGACCGATCGGGCTCACCGCCCGCCGGCCGGCGCCGGGACCGGTCGCCCGGCCGGGCGACGAGCTGTCGAAGTCGGGCGCCGCCATGATCAGCGGTTTGCCGACCGCCTTGCTCCGCCGCTCGGCTGCGGCAGGATCGACCAGGTCGCGACCGCTGGTGACGAGCCGCAAGGCGGTCGTCTCGATCGCATACCGCCCGTCTTCCAGGGGGAGCGCCGCGAACGGCACGAGCCAGAGCGCCCCGTCGGCGGAGATCACGAGCTCCTTGGGGGCCGCCCCGGCCACGGCGGTCGCAGCCTTCAGGATCGGCTGAATCGTCAGTTGCGCGAGCGGCGCCATCGCGGCGGCGAGCTCCTTCTCAGCGGCACCCTCGCCCGCCGTGGCGATGGCGCCCTGTGGCTCGGAGTGGGCGGCGAGCTTCGCCCGGGCGGCATCGATGAGACCGTCGATCCGATTGGCATCGCCCAGATCGACCACCCGCACGTCACCGACGCCGGCGGGCGGCACGATCCACGCGGCGTAACGGGCCGGAAGGAACGGATTGAACGGCGTGCCCTGCCGGGCCACGTGGGCGAAGTCGCGTACGGCAAACCGGGCGATGTCGACGAACACCGAGCCAGCCGGCAGCGCCTTGCGGATCGCGTCGATGCCGACCCAAGGGTCGTCCTTCTCGACCCAGGGGACCGCGATCCCCAGACTCCGGATGAGCGACCGCTCCTGCTGTTCCAGTTCGTCGATCTTGCGCAGCAGATCCTTGCTGTCGGCCGACGACGTGACGGCCTGTCGCAACGCGGCCAGCTGGCGGCGGACGCCCGTCAGTTCGTCGGCGAGCTTGGCCGCCGCCGGGTCGTTGCCCTCCCGGGCCACGAGCACCCGCTCGGCCGCCGCCTCCTGCCCCACCGACTTCGCGTTGGCAAGCCAGCCCGCCGACAGTCCGGCGATCCGGGGATCGTCGGCCCGGGCCAGCCCGAGCGACAGCATCCCGTGCAGATTCGCCTCGTCGCGGACCTTCAGGAATTGGATCTGCTCCCGGTCGCTGAGCGACGGCAGCACGCGGGCCACATAGCGCCGGATGGTTCGCCGCGCGTCATCGGCAGCCGCCGCGGCGGCCTGCCAGTCGCCGAGCCCGGCGGCTGCGACGGCCAGGTTGTGCAGGCTCGTGGCCGTGAGCGGATGGGCCGTTCCCAGTGCCTTCTTTCGCAGATCGGCCGACTCCTGGAACAGCGGCCGCGCTTCGTCATTCTTGCCCACGCTCATCAGCAGCTCGCCCACGTTGCTCAACGCATGGGCCACCTGCGGATGGCCGGCGGGCAGGGCCTTCTGCAGGATCCGCAAGGCCCGCCGCTGCAGCGGCTCGGCCTTCTCATACTCGCCCATCATGCGATAGAGGCGGGCGTAGTTGTTGATCGAGATCGCCAGACGCGGATGATCCGGGCCATGGGCTTTTTCGCGAAGGGCGATAACCCGAGGATGAAGGGGCAATGCGCGATCGTAGTCGCCCTTGTTGTAGTAGAGAGAAGCGAGTTGGTGGAGCGTGAATGCCACCTCCGGCGATTCGGCCCCAAAATGCTTCTGCTTGATGGTGAGCGCCCGCTGCAGCAGGTCTTCAGCCTCCGCGTAATCCCCTTTCCCCTCGAGGACCGACGCTAATGCTTCGGCAGCGGCGGCGGTTTGGAAGTGCTGCGGACCGACCTCAGGATGCTTCTCATTGACGGCAACCCCCCGGCGGGCCGCCTGCTCGGCCATCGGATAATCACCGAGTTTTTGATAGACCTCGGCCAGGTTATTCAGCGACGCATAAATCGTTGGGTGATTCGGGCCGTATTGCGGAGCCTTTTCAAAGAAGGCGACACTGCGAGTAAAAAGCTCGTGCGCCCGCTGAAAATCACCCATGGAGGTGCACGTCCGGCCGAGAAGCAGGAGTGCCATCGCACGATCAACATCATGGGCGCCGAGCCGTCGCTCGGCCAAAGCTGCTGCCTGCTCAACAATCGGCAGCGCCTCCGCGTACTTGCCCGAATCGTAAAGTGACTGCCCCTTGTCGAGCAGGGCGTTCACTTCCGCATCGGCCGCACAAGCGGACCCAGTAGCCCCGAAAACCCAACACGCAAGCACAGAGGAAAGCGTCGCGAACGCCAGGAAGCGACGCATTCGCGAAAAAGATCGGGCCATGGGACGGCACCCCGGACAACGCGTCATTTCATCTTGCTGGAACCACCGCTGAGGTTCATGCCTCCATCGGATTGCGAATTCGCGTTGATTCTCTGATTTACAACCGGGGCCGAGTTGTTGGCCTGTTGCTGCGGAACAAACTGTTGCTGAGGCGCCGGCTGAACGAACTGCGGCTGCGGGGCCACGTTGTTCATCGGTGCAGGCCGCGGCGGCCGCCTTCCCGACTGATTGGCGGCGTTGCTGAGCCCCTGAATGAAGGCGCCGAGAGCAGCCGCATTTTGGGCGGCATTTTGGTTGTTCTGCCAGCCGTTGGGGCGGGACTGCTGCTGCGACCAGCCACCGTTGTTTTGCGGCCGACGGCCACTATTTTGCCACTGCTGCTGATTCCAATTGTTGCCACCGTTGTTCCAGTTTCCACCGCCGTTATTCCAGTTGCCGTTACCGTTGCTCCAGTTGCCGCCACCGTTGTTCCAGTTGCCGCCACCGTTGTTCCAGTTGCCGTTGCCGTTGTTCCAGTTGCCGTTGCCGTTGTTCCAGCCGTTATTGTTCGACTGCTGCCAGCCGTTGTTTTGCCACTGCTGCATGTTCGAACTCGGCCGGCCACCGGACGTCGAAGGCCGCTGCGGGCGGGGCACGCTGTCGGCCCGCACGTACGTGCCGTCGATCTGCTGCACGTAGAGGCCGTCATCGAGCCGCAGATATTTGCCATCGCCCTGAGGGGCACCACCGCCATGATCGTGGTCATGGTGGCTGTGCGATTGCGACTGCGCCTGCGGCCGGCCGCCCTCGACCTTCCAGTACGTGCCGTCGGCCCGGAGTTCGTAGAGCCCGTCGTCGAGCGTGATGTATTTTTCCTGCTTGGGCACTTGCCCCAGGGCCGTGGTCGAGAGGCCGACGCCGGAGCCGCAGATCACCAGCGCCGACGCGGCCCAATAACGGACAGAGATTCCAAAAGTGGAAAACACAGCATGCGCTCCTGGTGAGCTGGGGATCGGAGAAAAGCGGGAAAAGAGCGGACTCTTTAGGGAAAGGCGGAAAGCAGGCATAAACCGGACGCGCCCGCCGGGAAAAAATTCGGGCTCCGGGCCGACCGGCCTGGCGGGTGGCTGCCGCCGCTACATTTTGGCCTGTGTCGGACGTGGCCGACCCCAGGATCGCCGACTGAAGCCCGGAGGAGTGCAGCACGCCGAGGCGCCTGGCCGCAGAAAACAGTCTTCGGCTTAGAGGCCCACAGGACTGTTTTGCTGACTAAACTGACCCATCCAACGCTGATCACCTTTCTTGGGCCGGCCGTCATCGTTCGTGTTGATGGACTTGGTGCGAGCGACGAGACTGAAGGCCGTCGCGCGAAGGACTCATGGCTTCCCCGCACCCGCCGCACCCATGTTCGAAACCATGCTGGCCAGGATGCTCTTGCGGGTTGGCTGCCGCAACCGCTCGGGTGGCGCGGGTCGCCCGGCGGGCGATCATGAATAGCCCAGCGCAACGGCCAGCCCAGTTGCGTGGCCCCGACGGTATGGTTGTAAGTAACGTGTCAGGCTGCGAAAACCTTTTTAACGCCGGCCCGATCTCGGCGTCGACAGCCGGCATAAACGGGCGTACACTTTGTTATCCTTTTATCGAAACGATGACTACCACAGCCCGGGAAACGTACTCGATGCTTGGCAGCGAGCCGATCTGGCATGCGGCCAGCGCATGCCATGAGGCGCTGGCCGAGGCAGGTGCGCCCCATGCCGTCATCGGCGGCGTGGCCGTATGCCTGCACGGTTATCGCCGCAACACGGTCGATATCGATCTTCTCGTGCGCGCCGAAGACATGCCGGCGATCCGCGCGGCGCTCACCAACGCCGGATTTCCAGAACAAGAAAACAGCGACGAACAAAGCCGTGAGTTTCGTGATTCGACCGGGATCCCGGTGCAGTTCGTGGCGGCAGGGGAACGCGCCGGCAAGGGGAGTGAGATCCTGCTGCCGAGCCCGGCCGACGATGACGTGGCCGTGATGATCGAAGGCCTGCCAGTGCTTTCGCTGTCGGCCCTCATCGAGTCGAAGCTCGCCTGCGGCGAGGGGGATGCCCGGCGGATGCACCGCGACTTCGCCGACGTTGTCGAGCTCATCGCCGTCCACGGCCTCGACGGCACCTTTGCGCGGCATCTCCACAAGACTGTCCGGCCTGCCTTCCGGCAGCTCGTCCGCCGGGTCCGCTGATCACCGCCGGCTGCTCGCCACTCGATAGACGTCCGCCGTCAACTTGGCCTTCCGGCTTCCTGCGATGGGCGAGTCATCGCGCCTGCAGCGCGGCCAGCAGATCGGCACAGTCTTGCAGTGAAAGCACGGCTTCGAGCCCCTCCGGCATGATCGACGTGGCGTGCTGCTGCGTTTCGTCGATTTCGCCGCGGCGGATCAACCGCTCCATGCCGCCGGCCATCCGCAGGGTGACACTCCCAGGCGTTTCAGCCACGATCAGACCGCTGGCCGCGGTGCCATCGTGCAGCACGAACGTGGTGACCGTGTACCGCTGCTCCACGGCGCGGTTGGGGTCGAAGATCGCCTCGATCACTTGGGCGGGCGGCTTTCCGGCCACGGTGGCCAGGTCAGGCCCCACCTCGGGGCCCGCGCCGCCATGCTTATGGCAGGCGATGCAGCCACCGCGCTGGAGGACCTGCCGACCGCGGGCGGCGTCGCCCGGGAGCGTTGCCGCGGCGAGATACCGGGCCACGATCTTCTGCCGATCGGGCTCGAAAGACCCGATCACGGGCAGGGCGGCGGGGCTCGGCAGGGAGGCCGTGGTCGGCCGCTGCTGGGCATCGAGCAGGCCGATCTCCGCGGGCATCAGGGCGTCGGCACCGGCGGCGGCGAGCGCCGTGCCGCGGGCATGCGGCCATTCCTTGCGGAGGGCCTGCGTGAGTTCGTCTACCGAAAGCAGGCCCAGGCCCCGCAGCGTGAACAGTGCCTGCAGCCGCACCGGCAGCGACGGCGAAGCAGCCAGCGACCGCACGGCGGCCTCGTTCTCCACGCCGCCGCGTTCGAAGGCGAGCCGCTGCGCCGTGTCGCGGGCCCAGCCGGAGGGGGATGCGAGTTCGATCGCGGCGGGCTTCGTCGACTGGCCATCCCGGGCGATCCGCCAGATGCGGCACATCGTCTCGCCCCCGCGCAACTGCATGCGGCGGGCCATCTCGGCCGGCACCCACTCCGGGTGCTCGAGCACGAG
>Ga0315901_10002101_pt1 | contig 28002 bp, 19 predicted proteins | sample LakEriMetagenome_10_FD_203761 | JGI IMG/M metagenome (GOLD analysis project Ga0315901, IMG submission 203761) | Freshwater fungal communities from buoy surface, Lake Erie, Ohio, United States - Buoy 2 MA116 | ecosystem: Environmental > Aquatic > Freshwater > Lake | place: USA: Lake Erie, Ohio...
GGATGGAATTATCGCGTCTACTACTTTTGAAACAAAAGACTTTTCCCATTTTACAAAAGCAATACAAAAAAACATTCCGATAGTTTTTTTCAGCAGAATCAATAATGAATTGAAATCTCCAAAAGTTGCAGTAGACAATTATCTTGGTGCATGTATGGCCACAGACCACCTGATAGAAAGAGGATACAAAAAAATTGGATATTTGGGTGGAGGGCAAGATTTCCATATAGGAAACATCAGATATCAAGGCTTTTATGATACCTTGATCAAACATGATATAAGGATCCAGGAAAAATTTATTCTCAGAGACGACCATATCAATCAAAATCCAAGTCAATATATTCATCAATACCTAATATCAAAAAACAGGCCTGATGCAGTATTCACAATGACAGATACAATAGGTATTGAGGTGATAAAATCAGCCAAATCAATAGGTATCGATATCCCCAATGACCTGGGGATCATTGGATTCAGTGACCATATCGTTTCAAGATATATCACTCCGAGTTTATCTTCAATAAAGCAACCCACAATAGAAATTGGAAAGGAAGCCGCAATAAGATTGATGAATCTTATTGATCATACTGATGAGAAAATTATAGCAACTGACGATATATCGCTTTTGAAACCAGAGCTGGTACCAAGAGATTCAACAAATAAGACACTATAAAATAAATTTCATTCGCCACTCTACTGCATAGATTGAAAAGAAAATCAACCTTACCGCTTTAAAAATATTAATTTACCCGGTTGATTATTTTGCCTTGTTGAAATGCCGCTAGCACCGATTGAATAACCGCGAAAATTCTTCGCCTCGCCTCAATACTGATCCAGGCAATATGCGGAGTGATGATGGCATTCGGGAGACCCACCAGTGGATGATCAGCAGGAGGCGGTTCCTGATCGAGTACATCCAGCAAGGCAGCTGCGATCTTGTTGTCCAGCAAGGCATCACGCAAGGCCAGATTGTCAATCAATCCACCTCTGGATGTATTGATCAGTAAAGCACTGCTCTTCATCTTGGATAAAAAGGATGCATTGATCATCTTGTCTGTTTTGTCATTGAGTGGGCAATGCAGGCTGATGACATCGGATGTGGCAGCCAATGTATCCAAATCCACAAATGTCCTTTTCGGTAATTCAAGATCCTTTGTATGATGATAGATTACTTTCATCCCCATACTTTCCGTCATACCGGCATAACAGGAACCGATATTACCCATACCAATGATCCCCAAAGTTTTGCCATACCATTCAGTGATAGCTGAAAGCGTGTAGGACCAATCCTTGTTTGAAGCCCACTCACCCCTTTTCACCGATGCATCATGGATGGCCACCTGGTTGCTGTAGTGCAACAGCATGGAAAGGGCATGTTGCGCAACAGAATACGTTCCATATCCAGACACATTGCAAACAGGAATATTTTTGGCTGCACAAGCTTTTACATCCACACAATTATAACCAGTGGCAGAAACGATCACCAGCTTCAGGTTCTTGAAATAGTCCAGCTCAGGTAAACCAACCAATGCCTTGTTGGTAATCAACACTTCGGTTTCGGAATCGCAGGAATACAATTCATTACGGTGGATCCTCTCCTTGAACTCTACTGCACCGCATTGACTTAACGGAGACCAATCGATGTCTTCCTGAAACAAGGTATAACCGTCTAACAACAATATTTTCATGCGAATGATTTCAATGGCTTATTTAACCAGATGATGCGGCATATCCTCTACCCGCTTGCAACACACCTGATCCATCACCTGATACAACTGCGTTTTCAGCATGCCCATCATATGATCACCACCTTCCTCACCCAAAGCAGCAACGGCATACATAAACGATCGGCCAAGGAACGTGAAGTCTGCTCCCGCAGCAAGGGTGCGGGCAATGTCCGGACCTGTTCGTATTCCGCTGTCCATCATGACCTTGATCTTACCTTTATACTTTTCCACGATGGGATGCAGGGATCGGATTGCTGATTGTCCCGCATCAATTTGTCTTCCACCATGGTTGGATACCAGCAATCCGTCAAATCCCAAAGAAACGGCCATATCAGCATCTTCCAATGTTGCGCATCCTTTCAATATCAATTTTCCTTTCCATCGGTCTCTGATGGGTGCAATCTTTTCTGCATTCAATCGACCTGAAAAAGTCTTGTTCATGAATTGTCCAAGCTGACTCATGTTCAACCCTTTGGGCATGTAGGGTTTAAGCGTGGCGAAGTTGGGTGTGCCCTGTATCAGCGTCTGCAGGGCCCATTGAGGACGGCCCATGATCTGCAGGATGTTCCTCAAGGTCATTTTCGGTGGCATGGCCAGTCCATTGCGGATATCCCTCGGCCTGAACCCAAATGAAGGAACATCACAAAGCAGGACCAGCACATCATAACCCGATGCTTCCAGCCGGTTCAGGATATCATCACGCAGGCTATTCTCAGCCGGATGATAGAGCTGATACCAGGCCTTGCCGGATGTGATCTCGGCAATGCGCTCGATGGATGAAGTGCTGACCGTGCTGAGGATAAAGGGGATATTATGCTTCACAGCAGCCTTGGCCAATATCTCAGGGGCATTGGGCCAGACAAGTCCTTGCAACCCTATTGGCGATACACCGAAAGGCGCATCATAGGTATGTCCGAATAATGTTGTGCTTAAATCACTTCCGGTGTGATCACTGAGATAATAAGGCAGTAGTTCTACTTCTCTTAACTCTGCTGTGTTCTTGATCAGGTTGACATCCTCATTACAACCGCCATCCATGTATTCAAAAGCGAATCGCGGAATGCGTTGTTTTGCCTTGCGAATCAGATCATCCATACCCGGATAATTCATGTTATATTTCCAGGTTGGTTTGGTTGGTTTAGGGTCTTGCATGATAAGTGTATTATGAGATGTTGGGGGTATTTATCTTCAGATGAAATAAAGGTATTATCACGAAAATCAGCATAAAAAGTGATTTAAACAATCTTATCTTTATAGTACCGATGTTAACGAAGGATTACATATTAAATACTTTGCGTGAACATAAAATTGAGTTATCAAAACTTGGTGTTTCTGCATTGGGGCTTTTTGGTTCATATAGACGAAATGAACAATCTGTGAATAGTGACATTGATCTTTTGATTGATTTTGACCCAGAACAAGAGAATTTTGATAATTATATGGCAGCCTATGATGTTCTGGAAAATTTATTCAAAAATGAGAGAATTGAAATCGTTACAAAGAAAGGACTCAGCAAGTTCATTGGCCCAAAAATTCTAAATGAAGTGGAATATGTCTAAAGGGCCTTTAGAATTCTTGAGACACATATCTGAAGAATGTATCTACCTTGAATCTGTTAGCAAAGACTTATCAAAGGATGACTTTCTGGATAATGAAACATTAAAGCGTGCAGTTGTAAGAAGTTTAGAAATCATTGGTGAGGCCACAAAAAAAATACCTGCAGATTTTAAGATTAAATGGAGTTCTATTCAATGGAAAAATATGGCAGGAATGAGAGACCGACTTATTCATGATTACATCGGGGTAAATTATTCAATCGTTTGGGATGTCCTCAAAAACAAAATTCCTGACCTAAGCCTTCAAATTCAACAAGTCTTAGAATCAAATACCAACTAACTTCTTCCATATCACAAAAGTAACGTAACACTACTTCCAGTCCATACTCCCTGCGGCAAATCAATGACCATCATGGTCTCATTTTTACTCATATCTGGAATACAAATGACACCAGCCTTATTAAGATGGTAAACTCCGGAAACAGTGAGATTGATGCGTTGCAACATTCTGGATGGATCTGCAACGGTAACAGAAATGATTCGATCGTCTTTTGTCTTCAGCATGACCATACCCTGACTGTCAAGCCTTACCTGCATCCCAGGTTTCACCTGCAGCATTCCCGCACGGTAAAAAGCGGACTGTAACATTTGTTTCTTCCCATGCCATACTGCCTGTATTGATCCTGTGTTGGAAAGAATCTGTATTTGCCTATTGTCAGCAACATTGGCCGCAAAAACATCAGCATCAATTGCAGGCACAACGATGTATTGATAACTGGCATTCGCGGGACTGTTTCCGTGATTGAACCATAAATTGAAAACAGGCTCTTCCACCAGTGCCGTACTGATGTTCTTCTGATCAGTGATGGATGCCCAGGTTCCGGTAGCCACCTGATTGGACAACTCAAGTGAAGCAGGTGATGGGAACAAATACCCGACCCGGTTGTGGTGAACCCATTTGAGTTTTTCAAGTTTTCTATTTCCCTCCGATAAGAGAATTTGCTTGCCATCTTGCATGGCCTTGACAGGCCCCTTCAACAAAGCCTGGTTGATGGTTGTGGCTACCGGCAATTTCACTTCAGAACGAATATCTGTACCAAGACAAACATATTCCTCATCAAAAAAGAACCAGGATTTTTTGGCTTCGACACCATCATGTGGACTCTTAAAATCAAAGGCCACAGCACCATACAGGCCATCAGTAACCGCACCAACAAAACTGGTGAGTCCTTTCTTTTGGATATCCTGAGGACCATGCAGCTTTGGCTTTTGCAAAATCGTAGTGCCGGATATCTTTTGCCAGTCATATACCGGCCATATATTATGATACTCATCACCTTTTAGCAAGAGGTAGTTCGTACCGTCTGCACGGTGGTGTGTTGGTTTTCCGGGGCCATTATACGGCATTTCCATATTTTGGTTCCGGGTTGAAAACATTCTGACTGTAGTATAAAATTGAGGGCGTTGAAAAACAAAATGCTCTGTCTGCCAGAAAAATTTGGCAAATGATCGGGAAGGCTCGATCTCTCCTTTTCTGAGTTTGATCAATTCCTCCAACTCAGCTTTTCTGTGATCTGTTCCCATGAGCAATCTTTCAATCTCCAATATGCCCTTCGGCTGAAAGTATGACTTACTTGTGATATCGCGGTTCTTCACACTTACATCCTCATAGATTCCATAGACCTGCTGTTTACTGATCCCATCGATGTAGTAATCGACCAATTGATTGATCTTCTCTTTGGAGAACTGATACTTAGTGCCGGATACGTAGAAAGACCACTCGCCAAAGGCGTTTGCATATTTGCCATATCCGTAGGAAGTGGTATTGTTTACCCTGTCTACCCGATGATGAAAACTATAATCATGTTGCATTCCCCGCTCACCCGTGGAAAATTTGATCTCCCCTTCAATGATCTTGATTACCTTTTCAAAAGCATTAAGGCTATCCAGATAAATCAGATTTCTGGCTAAAATTCCGGCAATAACGATACGATCACCGCTGGGCCTTGCACCGGATGCATTGAGATTGGCGCGACCAATCATTTTCTGTGTCTTCATCGCCAGATCGCGTTTCAAATCATTTCCCATGATGAGCAACAAATTCACCAGCCATGTGGGTGTGGTGATCTGATTATCATGCCAATTGTCACCTACATAATCCTTTTCAACCCAATAGTTGAGCGCTCCTTCAATATCTTTCATGATTTCAGCATCATGGAAAAAGACAGAAGCATTTGTTTGATATGCTTTTGCAAGGGTATAAAGATTTGACAAATGTTTTTGATGGGGGAAACCGGCAGTGGTAGACAAATCACTGTAATCGATATCGGAAAAATCACCGGTTGACCGATATGTGCTGATGATCTGCCTGACCTGCTGATCATTCACTCCTCCTTTCATCAATTCTGCGATGATTCTTTTCCTGACAAGGATCATGTCATCCCATCCATCCTTAATGGATGGCTGGGCATCAGCCGTGTGGTTGAAACAGGCCAATACGCAGAGCAATAAATACATTTTGAAATAATTCCTCATGGTCTGATTCTTTATTTCAATTTTTGAACGATGTTCTTCAACTCACCAATTCCATCAATCACCATACTTACCATATCGGCTTCCTGTAGGGTAAATTCATTGGGTGGAACCAGACAAGTGCCTGTCATCAGGTATACACCCTGCGGGAAGTGCATGGCCCTGAATAGATATCCGATCAGTTCATCGTGCTTTCTTTTCATCTGGTTGATGGAAATCTGTCCACTGAAAACAGTTGTGGCATTTCGACTAATCTCCATGCTGATCTTTGTATCAGGATCTATGGGATGCTCAGGCACCCAGAGACAGGGACCAATAGCGGCAGATCTTTCATAGCACTTAGCCTGGGGGAGATAGAGGGGGTTTTCACCCTCAATATCCCGTGAACTCATGTCATTCCCGATTGTATAACCCACGATCTTACCATATCGATTGGCAAACAACGTCAGCTCAGGCTCAGGTACATTCCAGTGAGAATCACTTCGGATGTAAACGGGTTCACCCGGACCTGAACATCTTGAAGCTGTTGATTTGAAAAACAATTCCGGCCGTTCTGCATCATAAACCTTTGCATAAAAATCTGCACCACCGCTGACCTTCGATTCTTCCATCCTTGCTTCCTTGCTCCGGAGATATGTAACGCCTGCTGCCCATATTTCCTGGGATACGACAGGAGCCTGTATTTGCTGTGCATTCAACCATTGCACATCTGCAACAATGGAAAGACCTTTGATATGGGAAAGAAGATAAGCGTAGAGATCTTCCTGATTGATCAATACATCCCAATCGTGTTGATCCGATTTGTATAACTGATGCTGATGCTCAATGATGATCTCTTCCTTGATTCGATAAAGCTTCATGTGATATTTTTGCCAATCCTTGAATATACAAAAGGTATGGCAAATCCTCAGGGCTCTGAAGAAATAGTACGACCGCCAAATTTCCTTAAATGATAAGTGAAGCTGAGCAGAAAATAGCGGGTCAGCACTTCGGTTTTGACATCCTCCACATAATTGAGTTCCACCTGTCTGCCTACGCTTCTATTCGCTTTGAGCATATCAAATACAGTGAGTCGCAATTCACCGGTACGATTCTTCAAAAAGAGTTTGGCAATACCTGCATTCCAAAGCGGTATATTCTGGTTGAAGGAAGCGGCACTACCCCTGTTCATGATATAATCCAAATCGTTGGAGAACACCCACCCACTCTTGGTTGTAAAGGTTGGTTCTACAGATAATCTTTCTGTGAAAAAATTAACATTCTCCTGGTCTGAATTGGTATAGCGGGTAAAATTCAGATTTGTGGTGTTGGAAAGTACCAGATCAAAATAATCACCCAGGTTCAATGTTGCACGAACTGTACCTCCCGTCAGGTAACGATCCGTAAAAAACTTTACATCATTGAAAAGATTGACTTCTCTGATATCTCTGGCATAAACATAAAAAGAAAGATTAGCCTTGGGATCCTTGAAAGTACGGCTGTAATTTACACTCACTGAAACATCATGTGCCCCATCCAGGTTCTGAGGCTTAGCGTATTGTCCGCCTGGTATCAGTGAAAAACCATCAACAACAATAGCACTGGTGCCGGTATTGAACACAACTGTATTGGCGATCCGATTGGCAATGCTTGTTGCATTCATGTTGACCGTCAAGTTGCTGTTATTGTGGGTAATCACTTTATTGTAGTAAAGTGTGAGGTTGTTATAATATTCCTGCTTGAGATCCGGATTACCCGCTCTGACATAAAGCAGACTGGTGTTGTTCACCACATCCTGTAACTGGGTAACATAAGGCTGCTGCGTCCATGTTCGGTAATTCATGCGCATGTAGGTAGATTTGCCCTTGCGGTACTGCAGACTGGCATTGGGCAACCAATTGATAAAAGGGCGACTGATGCTGGTTCCTTTGGTAATGTTATCACTCACCAATCTGGCTTCCTGCAAATACAAACCACCACCGAAACTCCAGTTTCGGTTCAGCTGATGGCGATAGTTCATTCCTCCCCTGTCGTAAAAATTATCATTGGCAAAACTATTGGTAAGACTGCTCACAAGGATACTGTAAAGTCCGGTCAAACGATCCCTCCGATACGTTCCCTGATCAGATCCGTTGTCGTTCTGACTCTTTGTGTAGAAAAACTCCAGCTGGTCCTTGGACGTCAATGGTTCTGTATAGGAAAGGGTAGCTCCCCATCTTTTACCATCAACAAACGTATTGCTGGTCTGATCCAAGGTATCCTTCCCCCTTGCATAACGATCGTTGAAGCTCAACGTTAAACCTTCCCTATCACTTGTGTTCATACCGTGAGTAAGATTTAAGCTCATGGTACGACCTCTCTTGTTGAAACGATGTCGGTACAGAATACTGCTGTTCCAGTTGTATCCATTGTTTCCGGAATTGCTGAGAGATTTTAATTCGTTGAATGGTGTGACCAATCCTTTGGTAGTGAATGATTTGCTATCGGTATAATAATCTGAAATCTGGCGACTATAATCAGATCGGATCAACAAAGTATGGGCGCTGTCGAACATATGATCCACTTCAAATCCTCCACGAAGATTCTTGTTGGTATTGCCGGAAAAAATCTTTGCAGTATTGAAAAAGGAAGAATCGTTCACTACAAATGTTTCTCGGTACCGATCACGGTTATTGGTGATATCTATATCGCTGTAAAAAACATTTGCCGCCACTTTTGTTTTCTTGTTGAACTCTTCATTATAATTGATACCACCTCCAAGTGTAGTGGAAATTCCACTGGCATTGCCGTTATAAATATTTGATCCGCCGGTGGCAGCCTTGTCGCCCGGATTCATATTCCCCAAAAAATCCTGAACAGAGAAGTTCTGGTTGTTGATGTTGTTGTATTGGGCGATGAAGGAGATCTTTCGCTCGCCATTGATCCTGTTGGCACTGATGGCATTGGCCGTTCTGTTATTGGTACCATAGGCAATGCTTGATTTGCCAAAGACTCCTTTTTTTCTGTCTTTTTTGGTGATGATGTTGATGGTTCGGATGCGATTACCATCATCGAAACCACTGAACTGACTCTGGTCGCTCATGGCATCGATCACCTGTATCTTCTCAATGATATCGGCAGGCAGATTTCGTGTGGCAAGTTTAGGATCATTGCCATAAAAAGGTTTTCCATCGACCAGAATTCTGGTCACGGGTTCACCCTGATTTTTTATCGATCCATCACGGTCTACTTCCAACCCGGGCACTTTCTTCAACAAATCTTCTGTAGAAGCATTCGGCAATGTCTTGAACTGCGCTGCATTGAACTCCGTTGTATCTCCCATGATAGCCATGGTGGAACTACGGATAATGATGCTCTCCAGCAGATTGGCAAATCGTTGCATGCCCAATACACCGAGATCGACAGTTGGCTTTGATTCATCGAAGATGACAGGTTTGTCGATCGTGACAAATCCTGAAAAGCTGATACGCAATAAATATTTACCGCCAGGAATGCCATTCAATTTGAAATTGCCTGTCTGATCCGTAACAACAGACTTGAATGATGTTGAATCCGGCATGGTGAGCAGTGCAACCGAAGCACCTTTCAAGCCAGATTTGGAAACCGTGTCGGCAACATCCATTACCCTTCCGTTGATGACTCCTGAACCTTGTGCAAATATTTTTTCATTGGGATGAAAAACAAATACCAGCAATAACAAACACAAAAAAAATCCCTTACGCTGCTCCACTTATTTTTTACTTTTTATGGGAGCTGTCAGTACTTGCCCCGCATTTAATAATTCTTTTTCGAGGTCTGCGTATGCCAGCTGCTGGGGAGGAATCTGCCGATCTATCGACATCACTGCTGCGATCGCAGCGCTTTGCCCCAGGATCATAAAGACGGGTTCCATCCGGATTGAACCATATGCAATGTGCGAACTGGAAACTGCCACGGGCACCAGCAAATTGCTGCACTCCTTTTCTTTGGGTAGGATCGTTCCGTAATCAATACCATAGGGCCTGGCAGGTTTTACACCAATATCACCCTCATTCTGCACATACCCTTCTGGTGTAACATATCGCTGTGCATTGTGTGCATCCAATGCATATGAACCCATACCGATGGATCTGGCAATGTTTGTTTTACCCAATGCATCGGCTTCCTTCATGATAAAATCGCCAATCATTCTTCTTGCTTCCCTGATATACAACTGATGTGGCCAATTGCCATTATCAGTGAACTCATCTTTTGCCAAACCGAAATTGGCCATCTCTTTTCTGACTGCAGCCGGTACTGCCGTATCATTTGCCAGGAAATAGAGATACCCTTTCTGGTACAATTCATGTGCTTTGATGATCTCCCTTCTTCTTTCATAACTGGCCTCAGGATAATCATAGTTTCCTCCGATATAATCTGTGCTCATGGGACCATGATTGTTCGTATCGGTTTTGCGATTGGGGATGGTATCAAATTTTGAGAAAACTTCCTTTACATCACCCCATCCGGCCGCGAAGGCCCTGGCCAGCAATTCATATCTGGAGCGATCGTATCCTTCTGGCTTGGGAAAGGGAATTCTATTATCAGGATGATTGCTCATACAAAGTCTGAAGCAATAGGCCTGCAGTTTTTTGTCGCCACTTCCCTTGATGCCCGGTGGATCGGGACTGATCTCCGGTAAAAGTCCGCTGGATGGAACTCCTGGAATTTTATATGGATCAACTTTCTGCATGAAATAATGACGGTGCTGAAAAACACCCGTTTGCACTCCGTTCCATTGTTCTCCATAGACATCATTTCCTTCTCTTCCAACTGTATAACTTACTCCAGCGGCAGCCATCAGATCACCTTCGTAGGTGGCATCAATGAACATCTTTCCCTTGTATACCTTACCGTTCAAAGTTCGCAGTGATATGATCTTTCCATTTTGGGTGATGACGCCTCCCGGTTTTCTGTCCAGCCACTCATCTCTGCGAACATCAAGCTTATTTTCCTTTACATATTGTTCAAATACCTTCTCCGCAGCATGCGGTTCAAAGATCCACATGGTCTTGTATGTGCTGTCGAGTGCTACGGTGGCTTGTCCTACATTACCATACTCACTCTTTTTTTCCCAGCGCCAGTTTTTTTCATCATTGTAGTGCAAAAACAAACGATGATAAAAATCTCTTGAGAGTCCCCCGATAACAGTTTTATTGCCGGTATCAGTAAATCCCAAACCTCCGGATGACATCCCTCCAAGATGAAGATCAGGTGAAACAACGATGACAGACTTACCCATGGCTTTTACCTGAACTGCGGCAATGACAGCTGCGGCTGTGCCGCCATAGATGATCACATCAGCTTCGTTGTTCCGTTTTATGGTAGGAGAAGGTATTCCACAGAAAAATACAATCCAGAGCAAAAAGGGGAGCAGGCGGGAAAAAAAAGACTTCATATATAAGCAGCGTAATGAGGCAACAATTTACAACATTACCCCATGACATTTTGATTCTAAATAATATATCACAAAAAAACTCCCCTCCTGGCCTGCCTGCCGGCAGGCAGGCCAGGAGGGGAATTGTAACAGAACAAATTAAACTAATTGCTAATCAAGTCTAGGACTGCTTTAAGGCGTTATATAGAATTTCGACCGGATGAAAACTTTTTCTGCCGGTTCCGTCTTTGATCTGGTGCCGACAACTTGTTCCTGATGCTGCAACCTCGACTGCACAATCAAGTTCTCTGACCGTCTTGAACAGAACCAATTCGCCGATATTCATGGAAACCTTATAATGCTCTTCTTCATACCCAAAAGAACCTGCCATACCACAACAGCCGGAAGGGATCAAACGGGCTTCATAGTTTTCCGGGAAAGAGAGGGCGCGCTTGGTCGGGGTCATGGAAGCTATTGACTTCTGATGGCAATGCCCGTGGATCTTGAGTTGCTTTTTTTCTATGGTAAAAGCATCCTTGCTGATCTTGCCTTTGTCAACTTCCTGCATGAACCATTCCTCAAAAAGAAATGCATGCTTTGCAATGCGCTCAGCTGAGGTCTTGAGGGATGAATCAACCAAGGAAAGAAATTCATCCCGGAATCCCAAGATGGCTGATGGTTCGATACCTACCAACGGTACTTGTTCATTGATCAGTCCCCCAAATATCCTGATCTGTTCATTGACCAATTTCTTGGCCTCTCTGATCAATCCTTTCGACAAATACGTACGCGCACTGTCGGGATGTTTCACCATCAACACATCATACCCCAATGACTCCATCAGCAGAACAGCCTTCTTTCCTATTTCGGCATCCTGATAATTGGTGAACTCATCGCAGAACAAATACACGCTTCCTTTATGATCCCCTTGGCTTTTTACCACTTTATTTTTCCCCCTTTTCTGATACCATTTCCACAAGGTTTCATTTGCCACCAACGGCAATGATCTTTCGGGATGAAAACCCACCATCCTGTTCAAAACTTTTCTGATTGCGGTGGTAGATGCCATCTTATTGTAGATGCCGGCAAACTTAGAGGCGAGGTTCATCTGCTGACTGAACCTGGCGATGATATTGGTCCGAAACGGAATACCTTTTGCATCATAATAGGATTGCATGAACTCACCCTTTAGTTTTGATACGTCTACACTGCTGGGGCATTCCGTTTTACAAGCCTTGCAGGAGAGACAGAGATCCATGATTTCCTTCACCTCTTCTTTATCAATGTGGTTGCTCTGATCACCAGTAAGATACTGTCGTAATACATTCGCTCTTGCTCTTGTGGTATCGCGTTCATTGCGAGTGGCCATATAACTCGGACACATTGTTCCGCCAGTGATATGTGACTTTCTGCAATCACCGGAGCCGCTGCATTTTTCCGTCAGCTTCAGGTATCCCTCCTGATCAGTAAAATCATAAACAGTTGAAACCTCAATAGGGTTCTTCTCCACTCCATAGCGCAGATGGGTATCCATTGCAGGAGTGTCGACAATTTTTCCTTTGTTGAAGATGCCATGGGGATCGAAGATCTGCTTTACTTCTTTGAATAAGGCATATACTTTATCGCCCATGATCTGCGGTATGAACTCACCGCGTAATCTGCCATCACCGTGTTCGCCTGAAAGTGAGCCTCTGTACTTTTTTACCAGCAAAACAGTATCAGATAATATTTGTCGGAATAACCTGACCCCCCCGGCTGTTTTCAGATTCAAAATCGGTTCCACATGCAGCTCACCAGCTCCGGCATGAGCATACATGGAATATTGTACCCCGTGGTATTGCAAAAGCTTTTCGAGATCCGCGATATAATCTGGAAGATCTTGCGGATGCACAGCACAATCCTCGATGAGGTTAACGGGTCTTGCATCACCGGGCAAGTTGCGCAGGAGACCGAGTCCTGCCTTGCGGACTTCCCAGGCCGACTGACAAGCTTCTCCCTGAAGGATGGGCCAGGCATAACCCAGATTTTTTTGTTTCAGCGAGGCAACCAGATTATCACAACGTTCTAGAAGTTTTTGTTGGTCTTCATCAAAAAATTCTAACATCAGAATCGCCTTGGGGTCTCCCTTCATAAAAGATCGTTTGGAAGAAAGATCTGGATGGGATTTTGTGAATTGCAAAATGAAATCGTCCACCAACTCTGATGCGGAGCATTGATGATCCAGTGCTACAAGGTTGGCCATCATGGCCTCTTGAATGGATTGCGTATGCACGGCAACCATGGCAACTTGTGCAGGCGGCAGATCGATCAATTGCAGTTTTGCCTCTGTGATCACACAAAGGGTACCTTCTGCGCCAGCGATCAATTTGCAGATATTGAGATCCTCTTTTTGCTCCAGTGCATTGGTCAGGATATCGAGTGCATATCCCGTATTCCTTCGTTTAATATCTTTTCGTGGGAACCCTTCTGTAATGTCCTTTCTGTTTTCTGTATCCCCAAGCAACATGCCCAATCCATGATAAATCCTTCCTTCCGCATCTTCCTGTTCTGATTTTTTGTTCCACTCATCCTTGCTTGCTTTACCAAATTGCACTTCCTTACCATCAGAAAGAATGGCTTTCACTTCCAGCAGGTGATCTCTGGTATTGCCCCAGATGATGGAATGCAATCCGCAGGAATTGTTTCCGATCATACCGCCGATCATGGCACGATTTGCGGTGGAGGTTTCAGGACCAAACATCAGTCCGTATGGTTTCAGATAGGCATTGAGGTCATCCCTGATCACACCCGGCTCTACCCTCACCCATTTCTCTTCCACATTCAAATCCAGGATCTGATTGAAATGAACGGAGAGGTCCACTATCAGTCCGCTGCCCACTACCTGCCCCGCCAGTGAAGTACCTGCAGCACGCGGTATCAGGGTGATATTTTTTTCTGAGGCAAATCTTACCAGCTCCTGAAGGTCAGCAACATTTTTGGGAATGGCCACACCGATGGGCCTCTCCTGGTACTCGGATGCATCGGTGGAATAGACGGTACGCATAGCAGCATCCTTACCCTGATCACCCACATAGAGATCACCTGAAAAAATCTTCTTCAGCTCCTCGAACATGACCTTAAAATTCGGCTATTTTGGACAATTGTCAGAACCTAACAAATATTAATTATATACTAGCCCTTACTGATCTTTGCAGAGATCTGGTCAAGAACTGCAAAAGCGGTTTCTGCCATAAGATTCCCTTTGTTGTCAAGCAAGGGGTTGATCTCTGTCCATTCCATGCAAACCACTTTTCCGCTATCCCAGAAGGCATCAATAATGCCACTGATCTCATCGGGCTGAAAACCTGTTGGAACGGGCGTACCCGTACCATAGGAAATACTATCGCAATCCATGGAATCGACATCAAAGGAAATATAGATCATATCGCATGCGCTCAATTCTTCCAAACATTCCTGCACGCAGTTGATGATGCCGCGATAGCGAACTTCTTCCACACGATAGACCGGTATGTTATGACGCTGGATGGTGCGCATTTCCTCCTCCTCAAAATCTCTCAGTCCGAAATAGACCAGATGTTTAGGATCACACTTGGCACCTGTTACACCCAGGTCTTTCATGTTATTCCAATAGGTAATGGTTCCCTCTTCGATCTGGTTGATGCGGTTCTCCAGATTATCCAGTCCCAATGCAGCCGCGAGCGGCATACCATGAATGTTACCCGAAGGGGAAGTATACGGCGAATGGATATCGGCGTGGGCATCCAGCCAGATGATCCCCAAAGTCTTTTCAGGATAAGCCGCCTTTATCCCACTGATTGTTCCGAGTGCAGAAGAATGATCACCGGAGAGCACGATCGGAAAATTGCCTTGGGTAAGGGATTTTTTTACAGTCTTACATACCCTGGCACATTGGTCATATACATGTTCAATCCTTTTGGCAAAGGTGAATTTGGTTTTCTGATAAATGGTTTCGTTATGGGTTTCTACATCCACATAGGGATGACAATGAAAATAATCGTTACCGGCATTGATGGCTGCGATCTCCATGGCATCAACTCCCATGTCGGAACCACGGGTTCCTGCCCCGATATCAGATCTGTTCTTGATGAGTTCGATGTTCATAGGGCAAAATTAAGAAAGGGAGTCACCGGACAAAAAACTGTTGACGAACTCCCTGTTAAAATTTTTTAAAAGCGATCTTATCGCAGCTAAATCATAACCTGATCACTTCCCCCGTCCGCACACTGTCATCACACGCAAAAGCGATGCGCAGGCTGTTGACGGCATCCTCGACATGATCCGTGAGATCAATGTTCTCGCGTATGGCTTTTAGGAAATAGGCCTGCTCCCGATTGCACAATTCCTGATGATCGGGCTCATCGGTTAGATCGATCCACTCATCTTTACGAGTGAACTCATTTTTCTCATCAATATCAGCATGATGCCAGCGTAGCGATTCTGTTTTGGTATGCGCATCTACGGAATCCGACTTCCCTGCTCCTCCTGCATCCTTGGCAACAATGGAAACACATCCTTTCGGACCCACCACATCCTTCACAAAAAATGCAGTCTCACTCATCATCGGTCCCCACCCCGCTTCATACCATCCTACCGATCCATCTTCAAAACGGATCTGGAGTTGTCCATAATTGTAATTGCCCTCCGGAATATCATTGGTCAATCGTGCACCAATAGCACTTACCTGCACCGGCTTTGAACGCACCATCTGGCACATGACATCAATGTAATGAACGCCGCAATCCACAATGGGACTCAAACTTTTCATCAGGTTGCGGTGCACATCCCACATATAACCATGACTTTGCTGGTTCAGGTTCATGCGCATAACAAGTGGCTTACCTAACTGTTGTGCAATATCAATGAACTTAATCCATGAAGGATGATGACGAAGGATATAGCCTACAACAAGCTTTTTTCCGGATTTTTTAGCTGCCGCAGCTACCCTTTCGGCACCTGCAACTGAATCGGCGATCGGTTTCTCCATGAAGACATGACAACCCTTTTCAAATGCCATCACCGCAAATGCCTCATGGGTATCCGGATAAGTGGAAATACAAACCGCATCAGGATTCGTTTTATCCAACGCCTCTGCATAATCACTGAACAAGGGATATCCACCACCCAGCTTCTCATTCAGTACCTCTTTACTCTTTCCGGTGGACACAATACCACAGATCTCAACACCGTCAAGTAAAGTAAATGCTTTGGCATGGGAAGCACCCATGTTGCCACAACCTACCACCAATACCTTTATTGTTGTTGACTCACTCATAAAATATATTCTTGTTCAAAGATAATATCAATTGTTGCATCAGGTTCAGCAAAAAAACTAGAATAGTTCTCCGAGGTTGACAGCAAATCCCTGGGATCCATCTCTTCCAAATCCATAATCGATGCAGACATTTGTACCGGACTGCTTGTTCACCTTGATCCGCAATCCCATGCCTCCACCGGGGATCCATCCCTGGTATCCTTTGAACAACGATGTTGAATAATTCTGAAGATTGGCAAAGACCACAGCGCCGATCAAACCATTCCGGGAAATGTTGAAGCGATACTCTGATTCCATATAAACCATGTTCCTGTCGCGGAACCGGCCCTGGATATACCCGCGACCGCTGTTGTAGGAATCATCCCAGCCGTTGCTGGGCAACATGAGAAAGGGCGGCTTACCCGAAAGGGTGAACCAGTTGTGAGACCACAAGGCAAGAATATTTCTGGAACCAGAGGGGAAATGCAGGTATTTACGACCCTCTACCTGCAAGGATTGCCAGTTGTTGGTGCTGCCCAGTGATTTAAGAACTGGCCGATAGGTTATGATTCCATACCATCCGTTTTGTGCATTCAGTGCATTCAACCTGGAATCATGCAACAGACGGAATACGGGACCGGATGCCGATTCTTTTTTCTCATATCCATACGACTGAAATGAAGTGATCACGCCAGCTGGTGGGTCTATCTCTTTCAAATCCCAGATACCGTCATAATAGTAACCCAATCCCAAGTAAACATCTTTCTTCAACGCTGCAAAGACGGTCTGGTGCAGCTTCAATCCTTTATAATCCACCCGATACCCGCTGCTGGTCAAGGACCCTTTTCCGATATTGTATATGAAAGAAGGATACTTGATGAAACGATTATCAATATTGATATTATACCGGTTTCCCTTGGTCCATATATTGGCAATCAAGGGCAAAACGGCCTGTCGGTATTCAGTATAGGTGAAGTTGGTGGAGATGGTCGACACCTTTTTTTCAACCGTTGCCGTATCAGTATAAAAAGCCAGGCTGGCCGCTATTGCACCTCCCCAGCCTGTATGCATCGCATAGCCCACTGCCGGTAGGACTGAGAACTGAGGCTTGAGGGGATCTTTTGTTTTTATTGACCCTTTTTTCAAAATACTACCCGCAATGTCCATGATGTCTTTTTGGGGATATTTCTTGCTGTTTTGTCCGAAAATTATACCGGAAAACAACAGTAAAAATGTCAACAAAAATAAATTTCTCAATGGGGTTTATTCAGGAGGGTAAAATTAATCAAAACCAACACGAATCATTAAATTTGTTTCTCTCCCTTCAGGATAAAATCATGGCGGAAAATTTTGAATTTGATGCGATTGTAATTGGCTCAGGCATCAGCGGCGGCTGGGCTGCCAAAGAGCTTTGTGAAAAAGGACTCAAAACTGTGATCCTGGAAAGAGGCAGCATGGTAGAACATGTCAAGGACTATACCACCGCCAACCTCAATCCATGGGAACTGGAGCACCGCAACAGGTTGACTGAAGAAGAGAAAAAGATCTATCATATACAGTCGCGCCACTATTCAATAGGAGAAGACAACAAGCATTACTATGTTCGGGACATAGATCATCCCTATAAAGAAAACCAGCGCTATGATTGGGTAAGGGCAGATGTGTTTGGGGGAAGATCATTGCTCTGGGGGAGAATATCAGTAAGATGGGGTGATTTGGATTTTAGCGCCAACGCAAAAGACGGACATGGAGTGGATTGGCCGATCCGATACAAGGATATTGCACCCTGGTATGACTATGTAGAAAAGTTCATCGGTGTCAGTGGGAGTCGCGAAGGATTGGAAGTTCTACCAGACGGCATCTTTCAACCATCATTCGGACTCAACTGCGGTGAACAGTTAGTGAAGGAAAAGCTGGAAAGCAAATACCCTCATGTCAAACTCATCCCGACACGCTCTGCCAACATCACACAACCGCTGGATGGTCGCTCGAGTTGCCAGGCAAGAAATCTTTGTCACCGTGGTTGTCCATTTGGTGCCTACTTCAGTACACAATCGTCCACCCTTCCCGCAGCAGCAAAGACAGGAAATCTCACCATACGGACCGGTGCGGTAGTCAACAGGATTATCTATGATGAAAAAACGCAGAAGGCAAGTGGTGTTGAAGTGATCGACAGAGATACGCTCAAAACCTATGTGTACAAAGCCAAACTGGTATTCCTGAATGCTTCTACGATTGGAACTGCACATATTCTGCTAAGCTCCACCAGCAGTCGTTTTCAAAACGGCATTGGCAATGATTATGATATGGTAGGACGGCACCTGATGGATCACCACAAGGGCATCAGTGTGAGCGGAGAGATTGAGGGACTGGACGATAAATATTACTATGGCAAAAGGCCAACGGGTATTTATATCCCACGATTCAAGAACATTCACGATCAGGATCCCAACTTCATTCGAGGATATTATTTCCAGGGTAGTGCTTCCAGAGAAAGAGGCATCAAGTCAGATGAGATTGGTGCTGCACTCAAAGAAAATAGCACCGAAGCAGGAAAATGGAAGATCAGTGTCGGTTATTATGGTGAAACCCTTCCCTATGCTGAGAACAGGGTAACGCTGAACCATGATATCAAAGATATTTTTGGCAGACCGGGACTGACCATTGATTGTTCTTTCAAAGACAATGAAAAAGCCATCAATAAGGATGCCGGTGAAACCATGCTGGAAATGTTCAGCAACATCGGATTGAAGAATGTAAAACAAACAGGTAGCATTTCAGCACCGGGCAACGCCAATCATGAAATGGGCACGGCCCGAATGGGACATGATGAAAAAACATCTGTTCTCAACAAATGGAATCAGGTGCATGCCGTTAAAAATCTTTACATCACTGATGGATCCTGCATGGCATCCAGCAATTGCATCAACCCTTCACTTACCTACATGGCCCTTACCGCCAGAGCGGTAGACCATGCGCTTAGTGAACTCAAAAAAATGAACCTCTAATTCATTTCAGCAAGGATCTGATCGATCTCTTCCAGTTCAGCACCTGTAAATGCTGTGTTACTCACCGCGTTGTAGGCATCAAGAATATGCTGAACTTTGCTGGCACCGATCAGAACTGATGTTACCCGATCATCACGCAGCAACCATGCCACTGCCATCTCTGCAAGCTTTTGACCGCGTCTTTGCGCAAGTGCATTCAACTTACCGATCATAGAGATCATCCTTGGTGTGATCTGCGAAGGATTGAGAGATGGATGACGAGCAGCTCTCGACTGTTCAGGAATACCATTCAGATATTTATCGGTCAGCAACCCTTGTGCGAGTGGTGAAAAAGCAATGCAACCCACCTGATTCCTTCCGAGTACATCCAACAAATCTTCTTCCGGCGTTCTCACAAACATGGAATATTTGGGTTGATGGATCAGGCAAGGCGTACCCATTTGCTTGAGCATATCAATCGCTTGCTGTGCAAGTTCAGCAGGATAGTTGGAAATACCCACGTACAGGGCTTTTCCCTGACGCACGATCAGATCCAGTGTGCTCATGGTTTCTTCCAATGGTGTATTGGGATCGGGACGATGATGATAAAAAATATCAACATAGTCCAGCTGCATGCGTTTGAGACTTTGGTTCAAGCTAGCCACCAGATATTTCTTGCTTCCCCAATCGCCATAGGGACCATCCCACATGGTGAAACCGGCTTTGGTGGAGATGATCATTTCATCTCGGTAGGCACCAAATCCTTTTTGCAGGATATCCCCAAAATTGGATTCCGCACTTCCGGGGGGTGGACCGTAATTATTCGCCAGATCAAAATGGGTGATACCCAGATCGAAAGCAGTGTACAAAATATTTTCAAAATTCGAACGAAGATCCACGTGTCCGAAATTCTGCCATAAACCGAGTGAGATGGCAGGCAGTACCAACCCACTGTTACCACAGCGGCGATAGGGAATTTTTGAATAGCGATCAGCAGCAGGAACGTATGACATAGTATTGTATTGAAAAATTATTGAATGGTAACACGGATCTTTTCTGTGATCCTCGAGCGGTTCATTTGCACATGGTTGAACCAAAGGGCTGCATCGGTGAATTCACCAGCCATGTTCCAGCAAGCACCATTGTAATATACAAATGATGTTGATCCGGAAGTTGCCTTTGCATGCATCAGCAACTGCTGTTCAGAAACATTCATTTTAGTAATGGGTGTAGCCGTGAATACACCCACACCGGTGATGCCATCGGCTCCGTGCAGCGGTTCCCAATAAGCCATCACAGAACGTTGCTCATCCAGCACCATGACACCTTGCTCATTTCTTTTTACAATACCCATCACCACCGGCAACTCAGCATTTTCCTGTCCGGTATAATTAACCTCTACTTTGTTGAAATTAGAACCTGCATCCAATGATATTGTTTTGGTAGCCTTCAATTTCAACCCTCCGGCATTCCATTCATCGTAACTCAACTGAAAGGTTGTACGCAATGGCCCATTGTCAAGCAACTTCCACGTAGCATAAGTACCATCATATCTGATAGTATCTTTCACGTAAGGTGCGATATTCCCTGCACCCAAGGTGAGACCTACATGGTAATAGTCCATTCCATCTCCCTGGTTCTCATGATACTTGCCACGCTTGTAACGTTCGTTGATCACCATGCGGTCGGTACTCTTTACCCAAACATCTGTGCCATAGGCCATTTCTTTGGGTGTCTTCTCAAGTTCCTTGCCATACATGCGAAAAGCTATCTTGTCGTTCTCCCAGGCGAAATCATCTTTTCTTTCCGGAACGTATCGTCCGTATGTTTTGACAGGATATACACTACGCTTGCCAGCAACCACCATAAGCTTAACCGTACCAAGCGCCGTGAAATCCGTCTGAACCAAAAGGTTCAGGATCTTTGACCCACCCTTTGTTTCAAACTGAACCGGGATCTCTTTTTTGGTAACCGAATGGATCAATTTGAAATTGGCTGTATCCAGACGGGGAATTTTTGCCTTCAGTGTTGACCAAGGCAGTTCCACTACTTCTCCCTTCCTGGGAAAAACGGAAGGATTGGAAAGGCTGATAGATATAGGTTGTGCAGTGTTTTGAGCTAAAGATAAGTTGAGCCCCACAATCAGGGTCACCAGCGTATGAATCAATTTCATAAAAAAGAATGTGACCGAAGTTAACTCAGAATTTCACTTTTACAAAACTGATATATGAACTGGTGACACATGGAATAATTGATTCAGCTGGACCGGTCTGAATTCCTTTTCTCATCATAAAGCGGAAATTAGGAACCAGATTTTTGAATGAAGGGAGTCGCTTCAACCGATTACCCGGAACATAGGCAACCATGTTCGGAAGCAGTGCGCCTCTTTCCTTTTCATTGAACATGAGCCTCAAACCAGAAGAAGTTCTGATAGTAGTATAGGATATGAGATCTGAACTGTTTTCTTCTACCTGCTCTTTGCGAAGCATTTGTATATCAGTAAGCTCTCCCTGTGGATTCAAAGAAACCAGAAGAAGATTGCCTGCTGTGTTTTTTACAAAGGATCTTTGGTCAATCGGTTGCCGAAATGCATCACCGGGTCCCCCGAATGTTGAAAACAATGGAGCATATCCGCTCATTCCGCTTAAAACGATAGAAGGAGAGAGAAGATTATCGGAAAAGAAACGGAACCCAGCTCCAGGATAGCGACTGCCTTCCGCTACCCTTCTCTCGATCAGCAAAGCATAACCCCCGTTTTTATAAGGAATGATCTCATCGATGACATAGTCATTGAAAGTGGAACGCTTAGAAATGGTCGGCAATTTGGATTCCTCCCGAAGGCTGTCAGAAAAAAACAAGGGATTGCCGGCAAGTATATTGTTGTTCAATATGTCGATAGTGAGGGTAAATACACCAGCTATATCAATCCTTGAACCTGACCCAAACAGAGCAGCAGCGATGACAGTATTATTGGTGTTATCTGTTTGCAAGCGCATTTCACGCACAGCAAGATCGTTTACCCGTATGGTGGTAAACTTGACCGTATCCTGAGAGAAAGGCTTTATTAGAACATCTGCGCGTGTCAATATTCCGGATTCTTCATTGAGTACTCCGCGAAAAAAAATAAGGTTACCATTATTGTCCAGTTGAAACTCACGCAGCATATCTGCACCATTGGGCGATACAATCAGCATATCAGTCTTATCAACCAAACTCATTTTTTTATCATATAAGGATGTTTTGATCTTCACCACCTGTTCATTTTCGACCGTTTTGGAGTAAGTCATGATATGACTTTTCGCTGCATTGGCAATGAAATTAAAAACCTTCATTTTTCTGGGGTCATCCAGTATCAAAGAGTCAACAACAGCAGGCTCACTGATCAATCTGGCTTCTGTATTGAATATTGCCATGTTGCAAAAAAGAATATCTTTTTGCACAAATTGATAGAAGAGATAAACCACCTCGTTGGTGTTGATGAAGTCTACTTTTACAAGTTGCCGGGGCAAGAAAGTAAGATCGATTTTTCTTACCGGCTGCATTGAGTCGTTATAGAGCGAAATAGAATGATCATTTTTGAATGAACGATAAATCATCAGGTTTCGCCCAGCTCTTCCAATGATATCATAGGTCATCCCCCTTTCATTACCGGATTCCAGGGGTGTAAAATGAATTTCCTGGGAATGGACGGTGAAAGCCAAAAACAAAAGAATCAGAGAGAGGAAACACCTGATCATTTTATAAAAACAAAAAAAAGACGAAAGGGTTTTCAATAACTGCCTTTTTAAATTAATTTCAGCAATGTAAACTTCTCTAATATTTTTCTATCATGAAAAAATTCCTTGTCATTTTACTGATGCCCATTCTGCTGGTGGCACAGAAAAAAACCAATCCTTCCAATGCATTGGAGAAATACCTGAACAATGGAGACAATCATTATTCCTACTTGCTTAAGGATTCCGGCAAGATTGGAAATACAAACATTTACCATCTTCTGCTCACATCCCAAAAATGGAAGGGCATCACCTGGCGTCATCAGCTGACGGTGATGATTCCCTCAAGAATACAATACAAAGGATCTTTGCTGATCATTTCCGGCGGTGGCAATACGAATGAACAACCCAACTGGTCTACACGTGATGGGTTATGGGCACCTGCTGCTCAGATCGCGGAAACCAATCGATCGATAGTTGCCATTCTAAAACAAACACCCAACCAGCCTCTCATGGAAGGCAGAAAGGAAGATGGTCTTATCTCTTATACCCTGCAACAATACAAGAATGACGGCGACTATGAATGGCCGTTGTTGTTCCCCATGGTGAAATCGGCCCTCCGTTCTATGGATGCCATTCAGGATTTTAGTGCCAAAAGATCCGCACCGGTAGAAGAATTTTTAGTGGCCGGGGCATCCAAGAGGGGTTGGACCTCATGGCTTACAGCGGCTTCAGGCGACAAGAGAGTGAAAGCCATTGCACCCATGGTTATCGATATGCTGAACATGCCGGTATCTCTGAATGCACAACTGAAAGCATATGGCAGTTACAGTGAACAAATTGAAGATTATGTGAAACTGGAAATACCACAATCGACCGGCAGCAAGAAGGGAAAAGCAGTCACCACCATGATTGATCCTTACAGCTATCGTTCAAAACTCACCGCTCCAAAATTGATTTTCATAGGAACCAATGATGAATACTGGACTGTAGATGCGATCAAATGGTATATCAATGATCTGCCCGGACAAACCATGATCCATTATGTTCCCAATGCCGGGCATGATCTGGGCGGCGGCGTACAAGCTTTGCAAACACTCAATGCTTTCTATGGAAAAATGCTGCAGAACAAACCTTATCCTATTCTCAAGAATAACAGTAAAGTTGAAAATGGCAAAATGAAATTGTCAATCACTGCAAATGCAGATGAGTTGCAGGAGGTATCGATTTGGAGTGCAGTTTCTACTGATATGGATTTCCGCAAGGAAAAATGGACATCCCAATCCATCGGTAAAGGAGCGGCAGAAAACCAATTGGAAGTTGAACTCCCCAAAGAAGGCTACAAAGCCTTTTATGTGGATTTAAAATACAAAGGAACTGAAGGACCTTATATTTCATCTACAAGGATGTATCTCCTATCTTCAAAGGGACTGGAATGAAAATGACGAATGTCAAATTGTGCTGTATCGGATTGTTGATATCAATATGCAACGTTCGCCTCGAAGCACAAAATTATAAGCAACCCAATATCATCATGATCCTGGCCGATGATCTGGGATATGGTGATCTGAGTTGTCTGGGTGGAAAGGATGTCCATACACCCAACATAGATCAGCTTGCCAATAATGGTATTCAATTCTCTAATTTCTATGCAAACTCAACCGTATGTTCACCCAGCAGGGCTTCTCTTCTGACTGGCAGGTATCCCGATCTTGTGGGTGTACCAGGAGTGATCAGGCAGGAGAAGAAAGATTCCTGGGGCTATCTGAAAAATGATACTGAGTTATTACCTTCCATTTTGAAACGCAACCAATATCATACTGCCCTCATTGGCAAATGGCATCTGGGATTTAAAAGTCCTAATCTCCCCAACGACAGAGGCTTCGAACACTTCAAGGGATTTTTGGGGGATATGATGGATGACTACTATACCCATCGGAGAGGTGGCGTCAACTGGATGAGATTCAATGATAAAATCATTGACCCTCAGGGGCATGCTACAGATCTTTTTACAGAATGGAGTATCGATTATCTCAATGAGAGAAAAAAAGAACATACTCCTTTCTTTCTCTACCTCGCTTACAATGCTCCTCATTTTCCAATTCAGCCTCCGTCAGCATACCTGGAAAAAGTAAAGACAAGAATACCCGGTATAGATGAAAAAAGAGCCATGAATATTGCCTTGGTTGAACACATGGATCATAGCATCGGTAAGATATTGAAGACACTCAGTGAAAACGAACAACTTTCGAATACGCTGATCATTTTCAGTTCAGATAATGGAGGTTCTCTTCCTCATGCCCAGAGCAATGGAAATCTCAATGGAGGAAAGCAAGATATGCTGGAAGGTGGAATCAAAGTACCTCTGTTTCTATTTTGGGATCAGCATTTTAAATCCGGTAAAAGAACACATCTTTCTATGATGATGGATATTTTCCCAACCATCACTGATTTGGCGGGTATTAAAACCAAAGCTGAAAGAGAGGGTATCAGCCTGTTACCATTCATTCAAAATGAAAAGGCAGAAAGCGACAGAATCTTGTTTTGGGTAAGAAGAGAGGGTGGCAACTACAATGGTCAATCCTATTATGCAGCCCGAAAAGGTAATATCAAGATATTGCAGAACCAACCGTTTGAGCCATTTGTACTTTTTGATCTATCAAAAGATCCTTTTGAAAAAAATCCAATGCATCCCAAAGATCTTCCAGAAGGTCAGCTTTTAAAAAAAGCGCTTATGGAACATATTCAAGCGTCTGGCAAAATACCCTGGCAGTAAGCTATAATTGAAGAGAGGTACAAAGTGGAAAAGGATGGATATAGCAATCTTCAGATTAGCTTGGCTAATTCTTCAATAAAAGGTAGATCAACATTATATGTTTGCGCTATAATATCATGAGAGTGATTATTTTCTTTTAAGGCTTTCAAAACAGCTAATACAGTTGATGTTGTTTCCTCTTTACCCTGATCGTACCCCCTGTCATAGCTCTCCATATATGCCTGATTGATGTCTGCCACGGCTAACAGATGCTTATCATAAGCATATAACTGCGCCTCAGTATAGTTTGATTCATCAAGCAATTCAACTGCCTTTAAAAGATTGGGGTAAACTGAAACGTCAAACTTGTGCATATCAATTAATTTATCAGGTTCAGTCAGAAACATCAACCACCTATCAATTGGATTTTCCAAATTAAAATTACCCAATTTTTTTCTTTTTTCCAGCTCAATGAAAATAAGATGTATTCCTTGAATTTGATGATTAGGCTCTTTTTCGTCCCTCAAGGCGAATCGATGCATCCAGCTGTTTGGATCTTTTTTGATCTGATGATGAATGATGCTCAACAAAAATACTGGCTGCACCTTATCATACTTCATTCCTCGCTTTAATTGTTGACCGTATGCTTTTGCTGCATAAAGCAAAATACGTTGCTCAAAACCAATATGGTTGATCAACTGAATTTCTAAAATAAAATGTTGATTTATGGAGTCAGTACATCGAATGTCTACAATAGATACTTTACCATCTGATACCTCAGGGAGAAGTTCTTGAGAGTAATATTCGATTTCTACTACCTGATGGGGTGGATCAATTAATAGGTTGATTACCTCAATAGCAATTTCTTTTTCTTGGCCAAATATTCGCTTAAATACCGGATCTGCTGTGGGTTTCAATAATTTTTTTATCATACATCAAAAGTGCTCATCTGTTGATGTCTGTCAAAGTGTAAAAACACTAATATGCGTGAGAATAAAACAAAAATTTTAGGAGAAATTACCCTTGCCTTGAGACTATTTCAAAAAGATTACCTTTTCAAACTAATAATATTACTGGCAAGATACCCAATCCGCTGTGCCTTTGCCAGAACCTGTTGACCCTGCTGGATAGCAAAAGGCCCATTGTATACTTCCCAGCGATCGGGAGCAATGCCATCTTTCCCAATGATCTTATAGGCAATGGAGGCACCGGCAGTTTCAACAGCAATGCCCACTTTGAAATTACTGATAAATATCAAGGGATCAGTTGTTACCGGCGGCGACTGCTTACCATTCCACATGTCTGATATCATCTTCTTCTCAGGAACGGATCCCATGTCGGGAACTTTTTGCTGGTACTCCCTGAATACAGTTCTGAATCGCTCCAATTCAGCCTTATACTTCGGATCGCCTGAAAGATCATGCAATTGGTAGGGATCATTTTGGACATCATAAAATTCCTCAACTGTTCCCTTTGGCTCAAACCATCTTGCCTGAACGGCATTCAATTTACCGGCGTCCCTCAACCGCAAAATGTCCCTCATAGAAGGTTGTTGCTTCCTGTATGCCAGGTCCATATACCGGGGCAGTCCCGGAAAAAAATTATAGACATACTGATACTTTCCATCATGTACCGAACGTACACGGTCGTACTCACTATCCAATCGATCCCTGGCTGCAAAAACATATTCATGCCCCTTTGCTACCGCATAATTTCCATAGATGGCTTTACCCTGCATGTTATCTGGAGGCTTGATGCCAGCCAATGACAAAACTGTTGGAGCAAAATCAAGCGAACTGGTCAACCTTTCATTGACGCCAATCTTTTTTTCAAAAGATGGAAATCGTATCACCAAAGGAATGCGAATTCCCCTATCTGTAATTTCTCTCTTGACGTATGGTAATCCATCACCATGATCCGACCAGAACATGACAATGGTATTCTCCAATAGTCCATCTTCTTCCAATTCCTTGATACGCTCTCCCACCCAATCATCCATCTCTGATATGTTGGTATAGAACCGTGCAATATCCAACCTCACTGAATCTGTATCCGGATAAATCGGTGGTACTTTCACATTTTTGGG
>Ga0315901_10002104_pt1 | contig 27973 bp, 22 predicted proteins | sample LakEriMetagenome_10_FD_203761 | JGI IMG/M metagenome (GOLD analysis project Ga0315901, IMG submission 203761) | Freshwater fungal communities from buoy surface, Lake Erie, Ohio, United States - Buoy 2 MA116 | ecosystem: Environmental > Aquatic > Freshwater > Lake | place: USA: Lake Erie, Ohio...
TGTCGGACCGCGGAACTCGTTCCACTCGCCAGCCCACAGAGCGGCACCACTGAGAATCCACGCGCCACAGAGCCATCGCCAGGAAGCCATCCGATCTCTCCGTCTTCAGGGTGAGAAGTCATCGCTGCGAAGTTGCCACTGTACCGGGCAGCAACTCTTTGCAGAAGCGAACGGACAGGTTGGCTCGCAGGTGGGTCAGTCGCACAGCCGATGGCCCTGCCCGCCATGGGATAAAACGAGATCGGAGCCGAAGCGGCGATTACCTATTCTCAGCCACCACCATCGGGATCTCTTTCGATCCGCTCTGGGGCTGTCGCGTCAACAGCTCACTCAGCTGGAACTGGTAGTACGGGCGCTCCGCAGCTGGGGTCTTGTCGGCTCCGGCGTTGGCGACCCAGAACCGGGTCGACTTCGGCTCGAACAGGACGTTGTGCAGGTTCGACTTCATCGCCACGGGACGATCCATCAAGGCGATCGCGGTCTCGGCCGTGAACTGTCCATGCCCGGCCTGCACGCGGGCGACCAGCTCGTCGTACCGTCCTCCGGCCGAGAGCAGCGAGCAGTCCTTCACGGGCTTGGGCAGCAGTTCGTGCCCCTCACCCGACTTGATGACCTGCATCACATCCCAGCTGGCTTCCATCCCGACAGCTTCGTTCGTCTTCGCATCGGAGACCACATAGTAGTACTCACAGGTCCGCGGGTTGTCGCGGAAGACCGAAAGCACATCGGCAAGTGTATGCCCTTTCTCCAGCCCCTCGCGGACGAGAAATGCCATCGGGACACCCTGCCAGTGCCCCAGCCCGGATCCGCCCATCTCGCCGATCGCGACGTGCTCGGCATTCATTCCCGTGACGGACCCGACAAACCCGGCGTACGAGACGTTCACAAACGGAATCCCGCCTGCGGGCTCGGCGACTATAATGACCGCATGCTCCTGCAGGCCCCAGTCGATGGCGTAGTCCAGCACGCGGCCGTGGTACAGGGTTCCATCCTTCGTGGCCTTGTTCATGATGGCGAAGCCGCTGCAGTGGAACAGCTCCGGAATGAAGTTGGCCATCTTGGCCTCTTCTGGATCGAGTCCCGAACCGGCGGCCAGCCCGGCGATCTCCTCGAAGTACTTCTTCGGGATGAACCGGGACTGAATCGCGATGATCGACTTGATCGCATCGCGCGGCTTGAGCGAGATTGGGCCGAACTTGACCAGCTCCTGACCACCCTCGACATTGAGGATGCGGTTCATGTTCGTCTGCACCTGCTCCTTGAGCAGAGCCCCGTGCTGAAATCCCATTTCGAAGGGAGTGCCCTTCAGGTGCAGCACCGGGTAGCCGTTGATCTCTTCCAGCCAGCCCGCTCCGCAGCGGGCAATCGTCTTCCCCTCGGTCCCGGCGATGATCCGACTGGCGGCCGAGGCGAGCTGCGGACGCTCTTCGGCGCGAATCTGACGCCAGCCACCGAACACCAAACTGAGGACCAGCAAGCACACCGAAATCTGTCGCATCGTCCACACTCCCGAGCCAGGGCGAAAACTCTCCGGGAACAGCCTAACAGAGTGAGTTCCGCGACGGAATTCGAAGTCAGCCCCGGGGATGGATGCATCCCCCTTTCGTCCCGTTTGCGGTTGCCGTACCATAGTTCAATCGCGGTGGATGAGTCCCACGTTTCGTGAGGGATGATGAGAGGTCTGGCCTGGTTCGGTCTGTTCGTGGCTGCGGCGCAGGGAGTGCATGCGGCCGATCGCCCCGTCCCGTCGTTTCGACGGGATGTGATGGCGGTCCTGTCGCACTCAGGCTGCAACATGGGGACCTGTCACGGGAATGCCAAGGGTAAGGGCGGGCTCAAACTGTCGCTGCGAGGGGACGACCCCGCGGGCGATTTCGCGGTGCTGACGCGGGATCTTGCCAGTCGCCGGGCCAACGTCGCTGAGCCCGATGCCAGTCTGCTGCTCCTCAAACCGACGATGCAGATCGCTCATCAGGGAGGGCAGCGGTTCGCCGCCGACTCGCTCGAGTACTCGATCCTCCGCCGTTGGATCGCAGCCGGAATGCCCGACGATTCGCCGGATGCGGTGACCGTCACGGGGCTGACAGTGGAGCCGCGCGAGATTCTGCTGCATGGAGATCAGCAGACTGTCTCACTGCGGATCACTGCCCAGCTGTCGGATGGACAGGCTGAAGATGTCACTCGTGTGGCTGCGTTCGACCTGTCACAGCCGATTGCGCACGTGACCTCGGAGGGTGTCATCGAGTGCGAACAGTTTGGCGAGACCACGGTCACCGTGCGGTACCTGCACCACCGCGTTCCCGTGCGCGTCGCCCGTGTCCCCGACCGACCCGGATTCGTGTTCAACGCTCCTCCCGCACGGGGATCGATCGATCGGGCGATCTTTGCAAAGCTGGAGCGGCTGAAGATTCTGCCCGCTCCGCTGTGCGATGATGTGACCTTTCTCCGGCGAGCCTCACTCGATCTGATCGGAGCCCTCCCCACAGCTGAGGAGGCCCAGGCATTCCTGGTTTCTGTCGACCCCGACAAACGCGCGAAGCTCGTCGATGCCTTGCTGGAGCGGCCCGAATTCGCCGAGTTCTGGGCCCTCAAGTGGTCTGACCTGCTGCGCAATGAAGAGAAGACCCTCGACCGCAAAGGGGTCGAGAATCTGCACAACTGGTTGAAGACTCAGATCGCCAGCGACGCCCCCTGGAACAAGATGGCGGGCATGATTGTCAGCGCGACGGGCAGCACCTACAGCCACCCGCCTGCCAACTACTACCGGGCACTGCGCGACCCGATCACGCGAGCGGAAGCCACGGCCCAGGTCTTTCTCGGCGTGCGGCTCCAATGTGCCAAGTGCCACAATCACCCGTTCGACCGCTGGACTCAGAACGACTTCTATTCCTGGGCCAGCCTGTTCGCGAAGGTCGACTACAAGATCGTGGAGAACGACCGCCGCGACGACAACGACAAGCACGAGTTCATCGGTGAGCAGATCGTCTTCAACTCAGCCAAAGGAGCGGTGAAAGACCCGCGGACGAGCGAGCCGCGAAAGCCGCAGTTCCTGCTGGCTGCCCAGCCGCTGGCTTCCAAAGCGGATGAACTGGACGCCCTGGGCGATTGGGTCGCGAGTGCGGAGAACCCGTTCTTCGCCCGGGCTCAGGTCAACCGCGTCTGGTACCACCTGTTTGGACGGGGGATCGTCGACCCGCTCGATGACTTTCGCGAGTCGAACCCGCCGTCGCATCCCGAGCTGCTCGATGAGCTGGCTCGCGACTTTGCAGCCCAGGGGTTTCGTCTGAAGCCGCTGATTCGCACGATCATGAACTCTGCCACGTACCAGCTGTCATCGGAGACGAGCGAGACGAATGTCAGCGACGAGGCGAACTTCTCTCGCGCTTACGCCCGCCGGCTAGGAGCCGAGCAACTGCTCGATGCCCTCAGCCAGGCACTCGATACGGATGCCCGCTTCAATGGGTACCCAGAGGGGACGCAGGCTCGACAGCTACCGGGTGTTCGAGCCGTTCGAACGCGAGATCAAGCGGCATCGGCCTCGGACAAGTTCCTGACACTGTTCGGAAAACCTCCGCGGCTGCAGTCCTGCGAGTGCGAGCGAACCGATTCCGCCACGCTGGTCCAGGCGTTCCAACTGATCTCGGGTGAGACGCTGCAGCGACTGTTGTCGGCTCCGGACAATCGGATCGCCATGTTCATTCAAGCGAAAACCGACTCGATCAACATCGTGCGCGAAGCCTACTGGTCCACGCTCAGTCGCGAGCCGAGCCCCTCAGAGGAACTTGCGGGCGTCAAACTACTGGGGGCGGCTGACGCGGACCCGGCGGAGCGCCGCGCGGCACTGGAAGACCTGTATTGGAGTCTCGTGACGAGTCACGAATTCGTGATCCGTCGGTAGTCGGTCACCGCGTTTGCAAGGTAGCCGCGTTCGCCAGAACGCGGGCTCCGATGCGAGACTTCACTCACCCACGTTCTGGCGAACGTGGCTACGAAATGACAAGCGGCCACGCTCTTTCGAACGTGGCCGCTTCTATTCACAGATCGCTGATCGAACTACCGCGCGGTTGCTCCTGCGGGCAGACCGGCTGGCTTCGCGGGTGGTTCCGGAGCTTGACGATTCATCAGCCAGACCAGAGCGGGGCTGGCGATGTAGATCGAGCTGTAGGTACCGACCAGGATTCCCAGTGTCAGGCTGTACGCAAATCCCCGCAGCCCTTCACCTCCGAAGAAGTACAGGATTGTCGAGGTGATGATCGTCGTGACCGAGGTCAGCAACGTTCGCGACAGCGTCTGATTCAGGCTGATGTTGACCATCTCCCAAGTGATCTTGGGGTTCTTGCCACGGACTTCGCGGATACGGTCAAACACCACGATCGTATCGTTCAGCGAGTAACCGATGATCGTCAGGAAAGCCGCCACCATCGTCAGGTTGATCTTGAAGTCGATCAGGTACAGGCTGCGTCCGACCGGGTTCCCGCTGAGGTAGGCACCGACTGCAATGGCTCCGAGCGTGAAGAACACGTCGTGGAACAGGGCAATCGTGGCGGCGATTCCGAAGGTCATTCCGCTAAACCGGAACCACAGGTAGATCGTAATTGCCACCATGGCAATCAGCAGGGCCAGGATCGCGGCGACCTGGGTATCCCCGGCGACGGACGATTGGAACGTCGTCAGTTCGGCAAACAGCGGCTGTCCGTCGAGCTTCTTGACGAGCAGATCGCGGACCTTGCCAGCGTCTTCGGCCGACACGGTGTTTGCCAGACGGACGAGCAGAGACTTTCCAGCGGATCCAGGTGCGGCTGCCGCATCAGCCAGTTTCACCTCCAACGAGGAGGCGGATTCTGCGTACTTGACCGGATCGACTTCACGGAGAGCTTCGCCCACTGACTCGGCCAGAGCGGTTGGAGTCAATGCCTGGCTGACGGTCGCGACAAACTGCCGTCCGCCCTCGAATGTCTTTTCGCGGTTCATGGCGGCTTCATCGAGCTTCTCGGTCGTGGCTGCGATCGCGGTCGCTTCTCCGACACTCAATGTCTGATGGACCAGCTTGAGGTCGGTGCCTTCAAACGCTGTCCGCATCTCGTTCCGCAACTGCGTTTCGACGTTGCCCGCTCCGGCCTCTGCGGCCTTCGCTTCGAACTGGTCGATCACGGTTCGCATGCGGAACAGTTCGACGGTTCCACTGGCTTCGCCCGGAACTTCCAGACGCTCGAGGGAAATCCCTTCGCCAAACTTCTTGGCGAGCGGAGCCCGCACCACTTCGATGTCATGCGACTTGTCGCCTTCAAACTGGAAGGTAATCATCGCTCCCCCACGGAAGTCGATGTCCAGATTGTCTTTGCCTCGGAAGGCGACTATCAGCAATCCCGCCAGAATGACAATTTGCGAGCCGTAGATGAAGTACTTGACGTTGCCGACAAAATCGAAGTTGGTCTGCTTGATGATCGAGAACATCTTCAGCGACTTCAGATTCCCAGTCCGTTCCAGCAGTTCGAAGATCACGCGGGCCACATAGACCGTGGTGAACAGCGAGATCACGATTCCGATGAACAGCGTGACCGCGAACCCCTTCACCTGATCGGTACCGATGTAGTACAGCACGACAGCCGAGATCAGCGTGGTCAGGTTCGAGTCGATAATTGTTCCCAGTGCCTTGTCGAAGCCGTTCTTGATGCACATCCGCATGCTGGAACCGCGTTCGAGTTCTTCACGCATACGTTCGAAGATCAGCACGTTCGAGTCGACCGCCATCGCGACCGACAGCACCACCCCGGCGATACCGGGCAGGGTCAGCGTCGCGTCGATCAGCGCCATCGACGAGAGCAGCAGCAGCAGGTTCAGCGCCAGACAGATACAGGCAATGACACCCGCCTTCTGGTAGTAGAACGCGGTGATCGCGAACACTGCGATCATCGCGACGAACGTGGCTGTCAGGCCTGTGTCGCGGATGTCCTCACCCAGCAGTGGCGAGATCGTGAACTCGCTGGCAGGTTCCTTCAGCAGAGGAACCGACAACGCACCGGCGTTGAGGACCGTGATCAGCTCGTCGATCTCGGACTGAGAAAACTGGCCGGTAATATGGCCGTTCCCATTGATCTGGGAGATGATCGACGGAGCCGAGTGGATTTCGTCGTTGAGCAGAATCGCCAGCCGAGTCTTGTATCCGTTGGCCCCTTCCTTCGGCAGATGCTTGCCAGTGAGGCTGCCGAACAGTGCTCCCCCCTTGCCATTGAACTCAAACGTAACGGTCGGATTCCCGGTTTCGTCCTGGCCTTGTCCACAGTTGGTCAGGTACTTACCCGTGATCCGACGATCCGGATTGGGTTCCACGTTGACCAGGAATTCCTTGACTTGCTTCCCGTTCCGCTCGACGTACCGGACCACGTCGTTCGCGTCGTCTTCGACATTCTTGTACTTCGTATTATCGGTGTGCAGCTTGCCGGGCTCGCGCCACTTTCCGATCAGCTGTTGCTTGCTGTTATATAGCTCGCGAACGCCGGTTCCCTTGTCCCGCTGGACCTGTTCCGCATAAGCGATCAGATCCTGATCATCGTTGCGGTTGGCCAGCAGGCTGAACTCCAGGTCACCCAGATTCGTGATCTGGTTCTTGATGCGCTGAGTCTTTTCGGCGTCAGCACCGGGAATGATGACTTCGATGCGGTCTTCACCCACGGGGCGAACGACGATTTCCTCGGTTCCCGAGGGGTTGATACGCTTGTTGATGCCGTTGCTCATCTGCTGCATGACAGCCGGCGTGACATCCTTATTGCTCGCTCGGGCAGCGGCTTGGTCCACGGCGAACGTCATGTTCGATCCACCGCCCAGGTCGATGCCGTAATTGAACACGTCGACCAGGCTCGAACCGGTGGTCAGCTTGTGGACGACAAACGGCGCGAAGCCGATCACGATCGACAGCAGCACCGTGCCAATCCGGTTCGCCATATCGCGCACCCGCAGGGCGTTGGCGATCCACTGTCCCACCACATAGGGCAGGATCAGAATGGCGAGGATGATCAGCATCAGCATCCACAGGGGAGTCCCGGTGGGTGCTGCCTGGGTGGCTTCCGTCGTCGCGGTCGCCGCAGCGTCTTTGACAGCCTCGGCGGCGGGAGCAGCTGCATCTGCGGCCTGGGCCAGCAGTCTTGAGAACAATCCGTAGTTCATGGAATTCGAACTCCACCTCCCACCGGGAGGTAATCAGGCCACACAGAGAGCAGCCTGGAAGGAATATGGTTGGGGAATGTGAGGACGAAGTGACTCAGGACTTCGCCGGAGCCTCGGAAGCCTGCGGTACAGCTCGGATCGCGGAGGCTTCGAATCGCACCCGCACATTGTCTCCGAGCTGCAGCGTGACTTCGGTTCCGTCCTCAGACAGAGACACAAAGTTCCCCCGGATCCCGCCGATGGTCACGACCGGATCGTTCTTCTTCAGGCCCTTGAGCACGGCCAGCTGACGTTCCTGCTGCTTGCGCGGGTTGTTGCCGAACAGCTGCATGACGAACATCACCAGCACCACTGGCAACAACATCACCAGCAGCTGGCTCATACCGCCGCCGCCCGCCGCAGGAGCGTCACCTGCTGCCGGAGCTTGCGCTGGAATCTCTTCCACAGCGAGAAGCATCGCTGAGAACCAATTGCCCATCAGACCGCACCTTTCCAGGTGACCAGTGAAACGACTGTCGCGGCTGTTCCCCCAAGAGGGACTCTGAGCCGAAGTCGTGGAAGCCGGGGATTTTAGGGAGCGCCACTCCCGCCAGCAAGGCGGGGGGGCAGGTCAACAACTAGTTGGTCGGGTAGGCCGTAATCACATCCCGGTCTTCGAGGACCAGTTTGATCTTCTTGAGGGGCGGATAACCTCGCCTCGCCCCATTTTCCCCACCCATGAAACCAATTTTCCGATTGAGGTTCACGGTGATCGTTTCCCGATCGCCTTGGTCCTCAGTCACCACCTGTGGAGGCCCGCGTTTCTGGGCGATCATGTAGGCTTCATCGATCATCGCGAGAATCTCCTCGCGATTTCCGTCAAACACCCCATGCACCGGCTTGGAGGGGATGTCGCGGCTGTGCTGCATCACGTGGTCGATGCGGTGTTCCGATCGCTCGGGGCGATAGATCAGCCCGGCGGTCGATTCAAATGCACCGCGACCGATGTCCTTCAAAACTCCCAGCTTCGGCTTGTCCGACGGTGGGACCGGTGACTTGGCGACAGTGGGATTCGTTGCCGGAGGCGCCGTCGGATTGGCAGAGTTCGCTGTTCCACCGCTGCCGGCAGGTTTTGGCGATTCCGGCTTGGGTTTGGTTCCGGAGGTGACGACTTTGGGTTTATCGCCAACACTCGGTGTGGCGACCTGTCGTTCCGGCTTCTGCGGAGGTTCCTCGGACGAATCCGATTCGGACTCGGCTTTGGACTTCTTTGTCGTCGGCTTCTTGGCAGTGGCACTGCCTGCCAAATCCGAGGCATCGCCCTCAGGCTCGGACTGCTCCGGAATCGTCGGAACTTCGATCGGACGATTCTTGGCGACTGTGTCGCTCGGGACCGTACCTTCGGAGTCACCGCGTGAGCCGCCTGGCTGTGGGGTGACGTCAGTGAATCCGGGCAGGTTCCAGCCGAATCGCTCCACCAGGAATGGCCGCAGCAGCAAATACGCCATCCCCAGCACCAGGATCGTGGCGATCCACTTCGGCTGCAGCGGAGGGCGATTCGGAGCTGTGGGTTTAGCGGAACTCACACGGACCTCGACGGGACACGTTCGGACGGAAGCGAAAAGCAGTGTACTACTTTGTGAGCACCTTGCGAATTGTTTTACTTCGTCAGGACTTTGTTGAGCAGATCCTTGACCACGGTTCCGCCCTTCGATTCGACGAATGCCAGAATGGTCTTCACGAACTCCTGCAGCTTGTCCATGTCGAGGCCCAGCTTCTGAAAGCTGGCCGCGAGGTCCGCCAGCTTGCCAAGCCCGCCGAGTCCGACTTTGTCGACCAGCATCCCCAGCAGGCCACCACCCGCTGATTTCTCCTCGGAGGGAGCGGCGTCGACCAGATTGTTGGCCTCGGGAATGACGTTACTGACCTGAGAAAAATCAGCGCCGAGCTTGTCTTTCGCCAGCTTCAGGATCAGGCCCAAACCGGCCTCAGCCTGTTCTTTCGAGACACCGAGCTTCTGAATGATCTGTTCGACAAGGTTCATGGACAAAACTCTCGATGGTGAGTGCACCACGGGGGCTTACCGATGAACGATATCGCTCCCGGCTACGGGAATCCATACCGCTATTGGACCGTGAGTAGGGTCCGTGAGTTGTTTCGAAAGATTGAGTGGGCTGTGAAAATCGTCGGTGGCACTCCAACCAAAAAACGTCTCACAGCAGATTCATTTTCTTCGGTCGGGAGGCCGGGGGGCGGCAGCATTCGTTGCATAGCCCGGACACCTCCAGTCGGTGTCCATCCATCCGAAACCCGTGTCGAGCGGCGACTTCGACGAGAGCTTTGGCGATCGATTCGGCCTGGAACTCAATCAACTTCCCGCACTTGCGGCAAATCAAATGGTCGTGCTGAGGATACCCGTAGTCGTGCTCGAAAACGTCACGATCTTCCTGACGTGCGACCTTACGAATCAGGCCAGACTCTTCCATCTGAAGCAGGGTGCGGTAGATCGTAGACCGGCTGACACGCTTGGGATCCGCCCCCTGAGCCAGACGTCCAATCAGCTGTTCTGCGTCGAAGTGCTCGTGAGTGGAGAAGACTTCATCGACGATGGTGCTGCGCTCCTTGGTCAGGCGCAGCCCCTTCGTGGCCAGGTACTCTCGGAACTTTTCCGACGGAGAGACCGAAACAGTGACGTTGCCCAAATCGGTTTGCATGGCCGCGAAATGGCGATGAGTGGAGAGACGGAGGGAGAGATTGTAGACCGCCCCCGACCTCCCGGGCTACTTCACCCCTTCGACGCTTCCAATCTGCGTGAATCTGCGAATGCTGACACCGAATCGAGGGAGGCCACCGTCTAGTTCAAGTCCTCGGGAGACAGTGCCAGGAAGTAAAACACCGTCGGATTTTCCCCCTCGAAGTCGTTGTCGACGGAGATCACCAGCGTCCGCCGACCATCCGGGAGGTTAGGACCGAATGTCAGCCCTTCGAACTTGGCCGGAGTCGATTCGCTCGCGATCTCAAACTTGGGATCGAGAAGATTCACAAACAGCCGCTTGGAGACAGGACGGACCGTAGTGGGTAAATCCGCCACCTGAGCCGGGAGAGATTTGAGATCCGAAACATCGCTCGCGCCCTGCAGGTCGATCAGATAGAGCGACTTCTGCTTCGCCAAAGGTCCGGCCAGACTGTCACGCTCGAGGACCAGAGCCCGATGCGAGTCGATCATCAATAGTTCGCACACGGCCGAGTCGATCGTCTCCAGCGGATAAATGAATTCGGCAGAGTTTTCCGACTCAATGTCGATCCGCAGGATTCGATTCAGCAGTCCGCTGAAACGTCCGTTGGCGATCGCTCCGTCCTGAATCAGCGGACGCTGGTTCATGGCGTACAGCGTCTGTCCATCGGGAGAAATCCCGAGCGCCTCAAATCCCGCGTTAGGCTGTCGTCCCTTGTCGTTCTTCTGAGCCTCTTCGGCCGCGTTTCCCGAGGGATGCTCGATCTCGAACTTGCCGGGAATCTTGAGCTTGCGAGTTCGTTTCCCGGTCAGGTCGTATAAGTCCACGCGCGGTCCGTACTCGTCACTGATGGCCAGGGCGACGGGCTTATTGCCTCGCTGGACGAATCGAATGGCTTCGGGATCGAGCCGGCCAGGGTGCTTGTCGCCATGCTTCAGAGCACTGGCCGCCCCGACCAGTTGTTCGCCTGAGTCCTTCGTGAGCAGGTGGGTTTCGAGGATTTTCCACTCGACGGCTCCCTCGGCGGAGAACTGGATCTGAGCTTTATGAAAGCGGGTGGGGTAGGGAACCGCCCCATCATCTGGACCGCGATCGGGCAGCAGGTAATAGACGTTCTCGCCAGCCCAGGAGAGCGCTCCAATCCCGCCAAACTGGTTGAGCGGCATCCCGTTATCGAGCTTCCCCGCCAGCTTTGACTGATCTTTCGCCTGGGCCGGAATCCGCAGTTCGGCAAGCTTGGTCACCTCGGCAGAGGCCGAATTGACCGCGAACAGCAGCCCCGCTGCCAACATCGTCCCAACAGCATGAAGTCGCATCTGATACCTCGTGGGCTCGATCAGCGTCCTCGCTGATTCGTGGGTGCATGTTAAGAGCTGAACGATTCTCAGCTACGAACGGTCAGTGAAATCCTCGTGAAGATCAGTCCCCTCGGAAAGGCCGATTCCCGGAAGTGACGTGTAATTGATATCACTTCACTCATTTTGAGGACAACGAATGCGATTCGTGGATATCTACAAAGCTCTGTTCCATATGGGTTTACATCTATTGCACAAGATTTGGCACAGCGAGTGCCTCAATTCCTTCCCAACTGGCATGAGCCAGCGGAACCGCATCCAGCTGTCGTGGATGCACAATCAGGGAGATTGCCATGGAGACCTCGTTCTTTGCCCGCCTTCTGAACCCCATCACCAGCGCCTTGGCCGGCCCCCGCTGCCGCCGGGCGACTCGAGAAACCGCGACGACCAGCCTGGAGTCCCGCAACCTGCTGGCAGCGATCGTCGGCGGTAACCTCATCATCCAGGGGACCAGCCGCAGCGATACCGTGATCGTGGATGACATGGTCGTGAATGGTCGCGATATGGTCCGCGTCGTCCAGAATGGCTTCACGCAGTACTTCGATGACTGGCGAATCACGGGGGAGATCCGGTTCTTCGGTTACCAGGGGAACGACCTGTTCGACTATGCAGGGATCATCGACTGCTACGTCGAGGCTGGTTCCGGCAACGACCGCATCCTCTGCGGTGATGGTTGGGACTACGTGCTGGGGGGAGACGGCCACGACACCATCGAAGGCTGGGATGGCAGTGACATCCTGCGGGGTGGAGCTGGGAACGACCTGATCGATGGCGGGTTCGGCGACGATGATCTCTATGGGGACTCGGGCCACGACCTGCTGGGCGGTGGGGCTGGCAACGACTACATGAACGGCGGGTCGGGGAATGACGCCGCGTTCGGTGGTTCGGGGCTGGACGACTTCGAGCAGATCGGTCGCGACCCCTGGGTCTACCTCTACCCCGCCTCCTGGACTCGGTTCGGGTGGCAGACCCGCTCCGCTGGTGTCCAGGACTTCAACCCATCGCAGGACTTGATCCTGAGCTAGACAAGCGAATTCGGTCTTCCGACCAGGCTCGGCGAGATACCAATCCCGCCGGGCCTTTGCGTTTGGTATTCTGGTGGTCGCCAGCTTTCACGGTATGATTTCGGTCTCCCGGTGTTCGTTCACCCCTCAGAAATCGGTGCGGCTCATGAATCGTACGATCTTATACAGTGCAGTTGTTGCCATGATCGCGGGTCTGACCGGATGTGCTCAGGAAGACCCTTACTACACAACGACGGAGATCAAGTTTCTGGATTCCGTCGCCACCCAGCCCGCACCAAAGGAACAGTTCACATCACTGCCGCTTACCCTCAACTCGGGTGAGACCTCGACGCTGACCCAGCTGTCTGGCGGAAAGAACCTGGTCGTGGTCTTTACGCGGGGCTTCTCTGGAGCCGTTTGCCCCTACTGCTCGGCGCAGACATCCAGTCTGGTCATGCAGTATCCGGAGTTCCAGAAGCGGAATACCGAAGTTGTCGTGATCTACCCCCTGAACAATGCTGAGGAGGGAGCGCGGCGGGGCATGTTTCTGGAGCGGGTGAACCTGCTCAATCAGGCTCCACCTGATCGCGAGCTTCCGTTTCCGCTGGTCGTCGACTTTGGTTTGAAGGCCGTTGATCTCCTGGGAATTCGCAAGGACCTCTCGAAGCCAGCGACTTATATTCTCGATCATCGAGGGAACGTTCGATTCGCCTACGTCGGGGAGTCGCTCGCCGACCGGCCCTCCGTCAAGGCGATCCTGGCTCAGCTCGATCAGCTGGAGTTGGCCAAGACTCCGTCTCCCTCACCGGCCCCTCCCTCGGGATCCTAAGTCGGCATGACGCTCGTCCGGGACCAGTTCTGGGAAATCGCAGTCCGCGAACGCTTCATTGATGAGGCCACCGCGGAGGAAGCGGCTCGCATTGGCCTCGCGAAGGGCTGGCCGGCAGAGCAGGTGGCCCGCGATCATCTCGCTATCAGCCCAGCGATCATCGGCATCGTTCAGGCACTGCGGTCACCGCACGATCAGATTCCCGGTTATGAGCTGCTCGGCCATCTGGGACATGGGGGGATGGGGGCCGTCTATCGCGCTCGCCAGCTGGCCTTCAATCGGACCGTGGCACTGAAGACGGTACTGGTCGGTTCGGATGCCAACCCAGCGAGCCTGCAGCGTTTTGAGCAGGAAGCCCAGACGGTCGGTCGGCTGGTCCATCCACATCTGGTCACCGCGTACGACTTCACGCGCGTGGGTGGGCGGTTCGCTCTGGCGATGGAGTTCCTCGACGGTCGCGATGCGGAACGCTGGCGGCAGGGGCGGCTCGTCACTGAGCGGATGGTCTGGAGTCTGATTCGCCAGGCCGCAGCAGGACTCGCTCATGCCGCAGCTGCCGGAGTCATCCACCGGGATGTGAAGCCATCGAACCTGCTGTTGGTGCCGCCCCCGCTGGGTTTCTCGCTGCCACCGGGTGTGCCGCTGCTCAAGGTGGCGGACTTCGGACTCGCCCTGCTGCAGGATGCCGGCGCGTCATCGACTCGCATTACTCGGGAGAATGCCGCGGTCGGCAGCCCGCTCTACATGAGCCCCGAACAATTGACGGGAGCCCGAGTCGATCAGCGGGCCGATATCTATGCCCTGGGAGTGACTGCTTACTACCTGCTGACTGGCGAGACTCCGTTCGACGGCTTGTCGATGGCTCAGATCGTTGCGCGGAAGCTGCATGGAAGTCCGCAAGACCTCGAACTCCCGCGTGCCAGTGCGTCGGAGCACAGCTGCTCGCTGGTTCGCTGGATGATGCAGCGCGAGCCTCAAGATCGCCCGACCCACTACGAGGTGATCTTTCAGCGGATCGACGAGATTCTGCCCCAGCTTCCGAATGACTCCGTGCGTGCCTCGGATGTCCTGGGCCTGTCGGAGTCGTCCGCCATACTGACTTCAGTCGACCGGTTCTCGGCCACCCAGCTTGTACACGCGCCGATGACGACCGGCGAACTGGCCGCGCGCGGTCCCAACCAGTTGGCTGCGACTGTGGACGCGGCGCACGCGGGAACGACGCCGCAGGCATTGGCGTCGATGGCCCCTGCATCCGTGAATCCCCCTGCGGCCCAGCCCGTCACGCGGTTTAGCCGTCGGCACGTGTTTGTCGCCGGCATGACGACCGCCCTGCTGGCTGCCGGGATCATCGCCAGCCGACGCCGCAGGCCCCGACCCGCGAGCAGCTGGGTCACGGCCGACTGGGCCATGCAGTGTTACGACGGCCAGACCTTGAACGGCTGGACCATCAATCACGGTCAGTGGGTGCCCGGGGTTCCTAATGACGACGGCGGTCGAGTCCTGGCGGGGAATCAAGGGGCGATCTCCTTTCCGTTGACCCGTCCGGACGAATCGGGCAAGGCTGTTCCGCTGCGTGGATTCCGCCTCATCACACTGGTTCAGCCGCGATCCACTTCTGCTGCGGAAGTGCAATGGGCGCTGGTCGGAGGCATCAAGCCGGAGGCCGCTCCACGATATGTGGTGCGAATCGATTCCCAGCAGGTGAGCATCGGAACTCGCAAGAGTTTTCATGGTCCGCTGGAGGCCCCGATCGCGCAGCGCAAACTGCCACCGACCCGCGGACGGTACGAGGTCAAGTTGGAGCTGCACGGCGCCGCGACGATCGTATTCATCAACGGCACCGAACTGACCACGGTTCCACCACCGTCCGAAGCAGTGACCCCTGAGTTCTTCCTGGCGAGTGAGTCCGCGAACGAACAGTCAGCGGAGGAGTCGGCCTGGTTCTCCGACATCGCTGTTGAGGAACTCAGGCCGCCGGGATGAATCCGCGGCCGCGTGCCTTACTTCGAACCGGCAGCTGCGCGGCGCGACAGGACCGTGTTGACGAGAAAGTCGATCACCTGCTCGGGGGAGCGGTGTGTTGTGTCGACAAGAATCGCATCAGCTGCCGGGCGGAGCGGAGCGATTTCGCGCATCTCATCGCGCTCGTCACGTTCCTTCTGCAGCTGCAGCAGTTCATCAATCGCCATGGAGTGCCCCGCCGCTTCCATTTCGCGGTGACGCCTGCGGGCGCGTTCCTCGGGGTCTGCAGTGAGAAAGAACTTGCATTCGGCGTGCGGGAAGACGATGGTCCCCTGATCGCGACCTTCGCTGACAATGTCGCGCCCGATCGCCACGTCGCGTTGCTGCTGGACCAGAGCCTGACGCACTTCCGGATTCTGAGCCACGATCGAGGCGGCCTGGCTGACCTCGGGGGTACGGATCAGTTTTCCAACATCGCGTCCGTCACAGTAGACGTGCCCGGCAAGGGCTTCGATCTTGACGGTCGTCGCAATCCGGGCTGACAGATCGGCAGAATCCGGGCTCGCACCGCTTTCCACGCAGCACAGGGCCACTGCTCGGTACATGGCTCCGGTGTCCAGAAACGCAAACCCCAGCCTCTGCGCCAGCTCGCGGGCTGCAGTGCTCTTACCGACTCCGGCGGGGCCATCAATGGTGACGATCATGGGCTGCGAAACTCCTGGCCGCGAGGAGTGCGGCCCGCATGATCGTATCGATTCCGGCAGAAGTTCTCAGTCATCACTGCTCAGTTTTCAGTCCGCAGGCCTGCAGCACGGATCGCTGGACTGCCAGATCGTGCGCGGGCGGGAAGTCGGTCGATTTCTCCCCGCGAATGACCTCGGCCATGTCGCGGGCATCGTCCACATATCTGACATACTTCGGGAGCGCGACTTCCGTTGTACCTGCCTTGTAGGGGCCGCTAGGTTTGGCGAGTGTGATCTTTGCGACTGGTTGATCGAGCGGCTGCAGATGAAAGGTCCCCCCGGTTCCGCACAGGGTCAGATGTCGCCGCGCTCCGCCATCGATCTCGACCACGCTGGAGCGGATTGTGGCTGTGGCTTTCGGATACTCGAAGACAGCCAGCATATTGTCGAGCAGGGAGTCGTTCTCGCTCGACGAATGACGGGGAAACGCGTGGACACGTTCCGGAGCCCCCAAGATGGCGACCACCAGGTCGATGATGTGGCATCCCAGTTCAAACATGGAGCCGCCGGGATACTCCGCGAGCGCTGTGCGATCTGCTTTCCCCACGACCTTGCTCATTACGGTATGCAACTCGAACAGCTCGCCCAGCCATCCGTTCTTCAGGAACTCCCGAAGCAGAACGATCCCGGGGTTGTACCGGTACATGTAGCCCATCTGCACGAGCAGCTGTTTGCGGGTCGCAGTGTCGAGGATCGCCTGCAGGTCAGCCAGCGACTCGCCCGCTGGCTTGTCGATATGCACGTGCAGCCCCGCATCGACGCAGACCTTGGCGTTGGCGAGCAGGTCGCGGACGCGCGTCTCGATGAGCACCGCCTGGAGTCCCGGCAATGAGAGCAGGTCATCGCGCTGGAGCCGCTGAAGACCGGCAAACGCGGGCCGCGATTGAGCCTGGGCCCAAAGCTGATCGTCGGGCTCGACGATACCGACAACCTCGTAGTCGTTCGAGGCCCGATAGACAGACAACTTCGTGGCATGCGCATGCCCGACGCCGATCTGTCCGATCTTGATTGGAGCTTTGCGAGTGTCTGCTCCTCCCATCACGGGAGCAGCGACAATGCCAGCTGTTGCGGATTGAAGCCAATGTCGACGAGTGAGCGGCATGACGCGACCTGTTGCCTAATGACCGGGAGGTTCACTTACGGTACTGAACCTATGGTCACAGCAACAGGACACGCACCACGATTGGCGATACGCCTTCGAGCGAGCTATTTCTTCGGCTGGCGACCCGGCGATCGGCCACCCGTTTGGCCTCCTCGAGGACGATCCGCTTGAGGGTCATAGGCCGGATTCGGTCCCGGTGGCAGGGCCGCTTGTGTCTGGGTCTGCCACTCCTTGAGCGTTCGAGCCATCGCTTTGGTTTTGTCCGGCAGCTTCTTCGATAGGTCGTGCACTTCGTACGGGTCGGCCTGCAGGTCATACAGTTCCAGATGCCCTCCCTCCTCAAAGAACTCGATCAGCTTGTAGTTCCCCTCACGCACGGCACTGCAGGGAGTGGCTTTGCCGACATAGCAGGGGAAGTGCCAGAACAGACGCTCGCGGGCGAGGTGCTTCTCCCCGCGTAAGGCAGGGACCAGACTGACGCCGTCCTGGATCTGGTTTCGCGAAGCAGGAAGCTGCGCCAGGTCCAGGAGCGTCGGGTACAGATCGATGCTGGAGACCGGCTCTGCAAACTGGCTGCCGGATTTCCTCAGCCCCGGCCACGACACCATCATCGGGACACGAATGCCCCCTTCGTACAGCTCGCCTTTTCCACCCCGCAGCGGAGCGGTGTACTGCTGAGTCCCCCCGTTGTCCGACATAAAGAACACGACCGTATTATCAACGAGCTTCAGCTTCGTCAGCGTCTCCATCAGCCGCCCGACGTTCTGGTCGACCGCTTCGATTGTCGCCGCATACGCAGGATCCTCCTCGTAGCCACGTTCGCCAGAACGTGGGCGATTGCCAGCCGTCTTGGAATTCCCCATTCCCAACTTCTTCTGATACTTCGCCAGCAGATCGGGCTTGGGGTTGTAAGGCGCATGCACCGCGTGATCGGGCAGATAGGCGAAGAACGGCTGGTCGCGGTTCTTCTCGACAAACGAGATCACTTCATCGGTCAGGCGATCACTCAAGTAGTTCATCTCATTGTCAAAGTACTCGTCCTTGCCGAAGCCGAGGTTATCGGGAAAGACAACCGTCTGAAACCCTTGCCCACCGGGAGTCACCGGACCCGTTCGCCCGCGACCGAGGTTCCACATGCCGAAGAACCCGGTGGCATATCCGCCCGACTGCAGGGCTTCGGCGATGGTGATCACGTTCGTGTCGAGTTCGGACTGGCTGTCAGCTGCGGTCAGTTTATGCCAAGGCGAACCGGGAGGCTGCCGGGGATCGACGACCGTGTAGATGCCATGCCGCGGCGTGTACTGGCCCGACATGAGACAAGCTCGCGTCGGGGCACAGTTCGGAGCACTCGCGTAGGCTTGCGTGAAGGTCAGTCCCCCTTTGGCCAGGCGGTCCAGATGGGGAGTCTCGACGAATCGATTCCCCATGAACCCCACGTCCTGCCAGCCCATGTCGTCCATCAGGATGACCAGGAAGTTAGGTGGGCGTTCTGCCGCGCTGGCTGTTGATGCGAGCAGAATCAGCAGTAGAAAAATCCGCCAGAGCGCAGGCTGGTCGAGGAGACCGCGCGGATTGCCCACGCTCTGGCGAATGTCATGTGGACGAGAACTCGGAATCATCGTGCTCCCTCACGTTCGTATTGAAAGTCCAGTGTGGCTTCTGCCAGCACAAGATTCTTGATGGCCGGCAGCAGGTTCGCCCGATTGGCCTGATCGGGGGCGATGTTCACTTTGTCCTTCAACGCGAATACGGTGATGTGATAGGTCTTGACTCCGGGCCCCTTCGAGCACATTGGATCGAAGGCCGCCTTGCGACGATCGTTGAGCCCGACCGTGCCGACTCCTGACGACTTTTGTGCCAGACCCGTTGACTGGGCGGGAATGTTGTAGACCAGCCAGTACGACTTCTCCTGATCCGGAGCGGTATGCCACAAGCTGACTGCAAACGACTTCGTTCCGGCAGGGGCATCCTTCCACGCGATTGCGGGCGACTCGCCCTCGCCATCACATGTGCAGTCAATCGACAGCCTTCCCCGAGAATCGATAGAGGCACTGCTCAGCGTGAGCTTCGAAGCTGCCGGATTCAGTGGAGCCACGGCGCCCATGGGCGGCTCTGCGGGGCGTCCTTGCGGGCCGCGTTCCGGAGGCATGGCACCCTGTTCGGGACGAGGGCCTCCGCGGCCTCGTGGCTCTGGATTATCTCCAGGTCGCGGCGGAGGAGGGTTGTCGCCTCCGCGCGGCGGACGACCACCTGCACCACCACCACCACCGCCTCCTCCACGACGTCCGGGGGTGTAGGTTTCCGTGGTCTTCTTTCCTTGAGGGTCGACGAACTCGAAAGTTGCCGATCCACTTGGATCGAGCTTGTAACTGACGGTCCCGTTCCGACCCCGGATGTCATAGGTCAACTTGTAGCTGCCGGGTTTGGACTCCTCGAAGCTAACAATCTTGGCTCCCTGCATCGGAGGCAGAGCAGGCCGGAGCGGTTCGGCTCGTGGCTGGGGATCAACCTGTCCATCACGTTCAACGACCTCGCCATAAAAGCCACCGTTCAGGTACGGATAGGTCTTCGTGGCGTGGTAGTGGTACTGACCGTTCGCGTCCTTATGTCCATTGAGAGCGTCCAAATTGCGAACGGGCGAACCATCAGGCTCTTCGTAGCCGTAGATCGGGTATCCGTCGAGTGCGTAGGCAATCGGCTTCCCTTTGCCGACTGTCTTCTCCAGATGGACCGGGGCGATGTGGTAGTGATAGTCATCCGCTCGACCGCAGTGTCCTCCGTACTCGTCGAGTTCGCCGAACAGGAAGGCATCATCCCCGCGGTTATTGAGCGGATTGAAGATCGGAATCCCATTGGCGGCAATGGCTATCGCTCCCCGCAGGAACCGGTCCTTCGTCGAAGCTGGTTTTTCGGCGGGAGTCGGCTGCAGGGGAATCTGCCAAGCGTTGTCTCCGACGTACTTCTGCGGAAGTGGGACCTGCTGCTGCCAGGAGGTGATGCCGACCATCATCGGATGAGCGGGAAGGCCGTTCGATTCGACGTAGAAGAACCGCTCATCCCAGCGGGTCTGGACCGCCTTCAGCTGGACAAACGGGGCGAAGACGTCTGCATGGGGAGGGGCCTGCCGCGCGTTGCCAGCACGCGGCCTGGACTCCCGCTGGGCGAGCAGCAACTCGCCCTTCTGCTCGTAGCCTCGCTCGCCAGAGCGAGAGCTCTCGACGGTCGTTTCCCGCCCGGTCTGTCCACGTCGCTGAAGCCCATGCCCCGGGTGCGCCATCGCCGCAGAGGTCATGATCAGGAACAGGAGGAGTGGTCTCATCGCGAGCCCCGTAGCCCCGCTCGCCAGAGCGGGGGTGAGTGAAGGTGAGAGTCGCAGGAACCCACGTTCTGGCGAACGTGGCTACGGAGTCTTCGAAGGCTTCTTCTTCCCTCCGCCGCCTTTTCTGGGGGCGGCAGGTTTGTTCGGATCGTAGTCCGGATTCGGCGTTGGGAACTGAGCGTTGTTCTGGGCAAGCGATTGATCCAACTCTTTCATGAGTCGTTTCACCTGGTCCGGCATCTGTCCTGCCAAGTTGTTTCGCTCGGCGATGTCCTTGGCAAGGTCATACAGCTCTGCTCGATCATCCTCGTAGAGCCTCACAAGCTTTAAGTGCCCATCGATGATCGCAGACTTTGGGCCGTCTTCGCCCTGGTAGTGGGGGAAGTGAAAGACGATCCCGGGGCGTTCGCGTTGGACTTCACCCTGGCCTCCATGAGTCAGCAGCCCCGCGATACTTCCCCCTTCGATCCGGGCTGGCAGCTTTGACTTGGGAACTCCAGCCCACTCGCAGAAAGTCGGAAAGAAGTCGAACCCCACAACCGGCACATGGCACCACGAGTTCGGTTCGACACCGGGACCGCGAATGATCAGCGGCACGCGGATGCCGCCTTCCCAGACACCGCCCTTACCACCCCGCAGGGCCTTCTTGCCTCCGCCGGCTCCGTTGTCCGCCATGTAGATGACGTAGGTATTCTTGGCGAGGCCGAGACGATCGATCGAGTCGAGGACCCGTCCGACTCCCGTGTCGAGGTCTTCCGTCATCGCAGCTGTGGCAGTGCGTTTGGCGTTCTCGCCGCCGAGTTCCTTCTGGTACTTGGCCATCGTGGCCTTAAGAGCATTTTCCGGGGCATGCAGGGCGTTCCACGACAGCTGGATGTAGAACGGTTTGCCAGCCTTCGAACTCTTCTCCATGAACTTCGCCGCCCGATCCGCCATCCCGAAGATGTCGACCGGGTTCGGATCGGTGAACTGAAAGGCGTTCTCGTTTCCCGTGTCGCCGTCATGCTCGTCGTAGCCGTTTTGGCCGGGGCCGCCGCCTGCGATGTGCCACTTGCCATAGTGGGCTGTGGCGTATCCCGCATCTCGCAGGATTTCGCCAATGGTCACTTCACTGGCTGGAATACTCTTGATCAGCCGCGGCTCCAGCAGCTTATGTCCTTCCTCCGCCGGAGCTGCCTTAGTCCAGTGAAGCTGGGCCGGGCTCTTGCCGGTTTGCAGACTGATGCGGGTTGGTGAGCAGACCGGGGCTGGGGAGTAGCCTGCAGAGAATCGCATCCCCTGAGCCGCGAACCGTTCGAGGTTCGGAGTGTGGTAGATGTCTCCCATTGAGTCGGGCACGCTGGGGTGCATCGCGACCGAGAGACCGTTCCACCCCTGGTCGTCCGACAGCATAAAGACGATGTTCGGGCGTTCGGCGGCCTGAGCGGCTGCAGAGAACAATGCACTGAGAATGAAGATCAGAACTCTCATCATGTGGCGACTCCCCGTAGCAGAATTCGCAAGAATTCTGGCGTCTTCCGTGGTTCAACAATGTTTCGATTCGGCACGCCGGACAAGTCCGACGGCTTACAAATGGCTACCGACGCGGGCGTTTCGGCGGACCCTCAGGCACGACGTTGTTCAAGTTCGAGTAATCAAGTCGAGGTTTCCCGTCCGGTGGGCTCTGCACCACATGCCGGAAGATCACCGTGTTGTCGAGTGCGATGTCATCGGTCCAGATGAACTTGGCCCCCTGGAAGTCATTTTCAAAGTACGGCTGCTTGGGGTCGACTTCCTGTTCGGTGTACTCGCGGGCGGGCTTCCATTGGCTGTCGTCGAAGTCGACTGCGTACCAGTTCTCGGGGATCGGCTGATTTTCGACGCGTGGGTTCTTGATATCCCGATCAATTGGCCCCGAGGAGAACTTCTGTGCCTTCCAGTTCGCGTTGGTCACCGTCCCATCGCCGAACTTCAGGATAAACCCGGCGTCTCCGATGTTCGTATTGGCATACTCCATCCCGGTCTGCGGGTCGGCGTTGTCTTTGGCCATCACAGCGATCGTCATCGGATAGGTCGGCAGAATGTCGACCGACACGACGTTGTGCGGGATGAACTTGATCGAATCGACAGCCACCAGCTCGCCGTTGATGTACAGCATGAACCAGTTGTCGGCATAGACATTAGCCTGGATCGTGTCGGCCATCTGCGGCTTCCGCAGCTTGCCGCCCGAGGCTGGGCCCTGTCCCCATGCGAACCAGCTCAGCGCCAGTGCGACCACGGCGGCGGTCATTGTCGTAACTCGTGTGCTCATGGTTTACTCCTCGACGGCGCGGGACTCGGGGGCATGATGGGCCGTGTGGTCAAAGAAGTCTGGGGCCAAACTCCTCTCCTGCATCAGTGTCATGCGGAGCGTGAGTCGTTCCGGACCGTACGGCATCCCGACAAACCGCATCTGGCGGATGTGCTTACTCTCGACGGCATAGGTGATCTCGACGCGTTGAGGTCCGCGGACGCCGCGTTTCTTCACGGCGACCAGCAGCCGGGTTGCCTCGTCATCGGCAGCATTCTCTTCGGCCATTTCCAGAGGGAGCAGCTGAACCTCATAGGCTGCCTTGAGCTGCGACAATCCTTCTTCCAGGTTGATGAGCGGCATGTCATGCTCGTGCCCCGGCAGGTCGCGGTTGAAGCGAGTCAGGTCACGACTGAATCGCACGGAACCATCGGGCTTCACCGCCCAGCTGATCTCTCCATTACTGCCCGTGACGAACGGTGATCCGGAGGGCGTCGGTCGCATCAGAACGAACTGACCTCCGTGTCGTACGTACAGGACCGCGTCATCAAGCGGCGGCTTCGGAGGTCGACCGGCCTCCGGCGTGTGGCGATCCCGATCCGGGACAGCCACATCTTCCACATCGATCCGATACTCCCGATCCAGGCTTTGCTCCTGGGCCGCAATCAGGCGATTGAGTTCGGTGGCAGCGGAAGCGGTCGTTCCGCCGAACCCGATCCACAGAGTCAGCAGGAGCATGAGCGATGCGACCGTGGCCGCCCAGACGGTGATCGACCGCGTGAACTGAAACCGAGAGTGGCTGGCCACCGACGGGGGAGCAGAGACTACATCACCAGCAAGTAACTCACCGCGAATTCGATCATGCAGCAGCGCCGCCCGCGCGAACAGGGCTGCGTTCGCCTCGGATGCGCGCAGCCACTCCTGAAACGCGGCATGTTCCAGTTCGGACAGGTCGCCATCCAGAGAACGAGAGATCCAGTCTTGAGGAGACGAGTTCATGAGTCACCTCCCTCGATGGCAGTCTTGCGATCGATGCATTCGCGGAGCTGATCCCGAATCCGCTGGAGTGACTTTGCCACGGAATTGGCAGTCAATCCGACCAGCTCTGCAATCGCAGCTGGCTTGAGATCCTGCACATACCGCAGCTCACACAGTTCCTTGGCTCGTCCGTCCAGTCGCCCCAGGCAGTCCCTCAAGAAGCCCAGCGGCCTGACCTGTGACGCTGTCTCGGCTTCAAACGCCACTGCCAGCTGGCAGACAACGTCGTCGTCAAACACCAGTTTCAATCGCTGCTGCTTTCGCAGATACAAGCGGACCTGATTCTGAGCGATCCCCAGAGCCCAGGCGACGAACGATCGACTCTTGTCATATCGATCGAACGACTCAATCACTGCAACGGCACAATCCTGCAGAACATCGTCCCGAGCCGAAAAGTCCCGTACGAGCGAAGCGATGAACGCGGACACGACAGGCTGTGCCAGCGTCCAGTTCCGCATCGCATCTCGAGTTCGCTCGTCCACGTGTTCCTCCACGACTATTTATCCGTCTCGGGCGATTCATGACCCGAAATCTGGCGAGGTTTTGGAGATTCTCCGAGATCGCTGGCCGGGTGATTTCCAGATCTTCGGGCTGACAATCTCATGGGATGCTCACCACATCCGGGCCGTGGCCGACAGTTTCGTCACTGGGTCGCTTCGCAGCCATCCAGAATCTCCGTTACAATTCATCGATGGTGTCGCTGGTCCGTTCTCAAGTGCGGACAGACTTCATTCCGGCGAATGAGGCGGCGACCCGAGTGTGGGACTGCTGGCATGCGACGTATTGAACAGGTGACGGGCACAGGCGTGCCTCTTTTGCTCGATGACATCGATACCGACCGGATCATCCCGGCGCGGTTTCTGAGATGCGTGAGTTTTGAGGGAATCGGCGAGCATGCCTTCGAGGATGACCGCAAGCAGGATCCGACTCATCCTTTCAACAAGGCGGAGTTCCGATCTGGGACCGTACTGGTCGCGGGCCGCAACTTTGGATGCGGTTCCAGCCGCGAGCATGCTCCCCAGTCGCTGATGCGATGGGGGCTGCAGGCCATTGTGGCGGAGTCGTTCGCCGAGATCTTCTTCGGGAACTGCACCTCACTGGGCGTCCCCGCTGTCACCGCCGCCCGTGCGGATCTGGAGAAGATGGCAGCTGCGATTCAGGCGAATCCGCAGACTCCCGTAAAGGTCGACCTGCTCTCCAAGACCGTCACTGTGGGCAGCCAGAGCTACCCGGTGAAGATGCCCGCCAGTGCGCATGACTCGTTGACCACGGGGCAATGGGACTTCCTGGGGCAACTGCTGGACGCTCAGGCCGGGATCAAGAATACAGCCACGAAGCTGCCCTACATGAGCGGGTATCAAGTCCAGCCATAACGCGGCAGTCCGATACAGAAGAACAAAGAGCCACGCTGATTCTTCGATCAGCGTGGCTCTTTCTTTGTTCAGCAAGCAGGGCAATCAGGCAGGGCGTTTGCCGCGGCCAAGCCCCTCGTACACGGCGGACTCGGTGACGACCTTGTCCATGTAAATATCGTGATCCTGCATCGGAATCTCGGGGAATAGCTGGCACTCGAAGGCCAGAGCCACGAGCGGAGTGGCTGACAGTGCGTGCTCAAGCAGCTTGTCGTAGTATCCCTTGCCGTGCCCAGTCCGTCCGCCCCGACGATCGAATGCGACACCGGGGACCAGAATCAGATCGAGCTCTTCAACGGGAGACCGCTTCGCTGCGACTGATCGCAGCTCAGCCTTCGGCTCCAGGATGCGATACATCCCGAGTTCCAGCTCGTCCATCGATTCCAGGTGGAACAACTCCAGTTCACCGTCCACGCAGTAGGGGATCACCACCCGCTTGCCGCTGGCCAGGGCTTCGGGAAGAGCCTGCCGCGTGCGAACCTCAGTCCGCACATCGACATAGAACATGACGGTCTTCGCCCGCTGATACTCGGGCAGCTGCATCACGCGGGCCATGACTTGCTGGCTGACACCGTCTTTGTCGGGCTGGGCCTGACGAGCGGCGTGGGCCTGCTCGCGAATCGACTTCTTCAGCTCAGACTTGTCAGTGACAGTAGACATGCGGAATTCCTGCGGGGTGGATGCGGCGTGAAACCGCCTTCGCAGAGGAATTCTATTCCCGTTCCCGCAGTGTGCCACTCCGCCTGAAGGAATTCTCGGCGCCGAGCGAAGTCGACAGCCGGACGGTGCTTAGTTTGCCCCGAACAGCCCACCCAGCGATTGCAGGAGGGCGCTGGCCACCGGTGTTCCGGGCTGGCTGACCCACATCGTCTTGACCAGATCGAACATCAGGAACATGCACAGGCTGAGGACCACACACGTGCCACACAGCAAGGCCACGAATCCGCCACCCCAGGGATGCTCGTAAGCCACACCCATGCGAGCACCGACCGGCCGTGCGGCTCCTTCATCGTCTCCAGCGAAGGCATCGTCGTCGGCTCCGAAGACGTCCATATCCTCGACATCATCGTCATCGGAGAAGGCGTCGTCAGCCACTTCCAGATCGTCGTCATCGCCGCTGGCACTGGCGTCGTCTTCATCCACATCGAAGACTGCATCGTCGAGAGTCGCCTCGCCGGAGTCCTGCAGATTGAGGACCTGGGTCGACTCGTTGCTCTGGCCTTCGTCATCCATCCGCAGTTCGAACGCGCTGTCGTCGCTCTTGATCGCGGGGATCTCAAACTTCGTTTCGGGAACATTGTCGAGGTCTTTGGCGACGTCCATCATCGGGATCGTGCCGCCGAAGTCCGCACTGTCTTCCAGAGAGATGCCGCTGTCACCCACCGACTCCAGCGAGATGCCGCTGTCACCCAGGCTGAGAGAGATCCCGCTGTCGCTGGAACCGAGGGAGATGCCGCTGTCGTTCGACGAAGTGTCGAGGGTGATCCCCTCGTCCGATTCGGCAGACAGACCGATCCCGCTGTCGCTGGGACCTTCGAGGGTGAGCCCGCTCTCGGTGGCCAGCATCATCGCACTGTCGCCGCCCAGGGCAATTCCGCTCTCTTCGGACAGCACCGACGCGGACTCGCTGTCGTCCGGCGTGAAGTCGAGCGCGATCGAAGAATCTGCCGCTCCCAGTAGCTGCACGTCGCTGTCGCTCGTGTCGCTGCTTTTGATGACCTTCACATCGCTGTCGCTGCCCAAGTCGGGCGAAACCAGCTTTACGTCACTGTCGCTGTCGAGATCGTTGCCGACAATCTTGACATCGCTGTCACTGTCTGGTGGGACCAGCCGGATATCGCTGTCGGATCCCTTCTGGGCGGCAACGTTCTTCGACATCGTGAAATCGCTGATCGTTTCTTCACCAACCAGTTTGACATCGCTATCGCTATCGAGGTTGTCACCAACCAGCTTGATGTCGCTGTCGCTGTCACTCTCCGGCATCAGATTTCCGACGAGCCGTACGTCGCTATCGGATTCCATGATGTTCCGATTGGACTCGGAAGGGCCGATCCCGATCGGCTCATCGAACACCAGTCGCACGTCACTGTCCGAGCTGCTCAGCGGATCACGGGACTTGCGAATGACCGTCGGGTCTTCACTCTCCCCGTCATCGTCCAGCACCATGGCCGATTCGCCTCACAGTGCCAGATGACTGTCGGGATTTCCGAGCGGCTCATCGAACATCGGAAGCTCGGGGTCGGAGTCGGCCTGCCGTGTGCGACCGAGTTCTTCGACGTCTTCGACCTTGAACTTCCAGGTGCCACGATCCGCAAAGCCGCGGATCTGGCCCTGCTCGCGCATCTTGTTGAGCTCGTCGTTCCGCATGCCGAGCTGCTGGGCGGCCTCTTCCAGACTCAGGTACTTCTTGGTCGACATGGAACGATGGTCCCGGAGAGGTCTGAGAAGGTTGCGAGATTCCACGAACGGGAATTCGCCTTGTCGCTGATCGACCAAGGACAGCCTTGTCCCCGAGAGATCACATCGAAGTGATTGTTCTACGAACCTCAGCGGTTGTAGCGACAAATCGGTAGAAACCGCGTGTGAGGACTTCATGTCGTCACAACTCAATTCTACGCATGCGGATAGGCAACGCAAGGGGTTTCTGTGATCCTCCTGGCCTTCCAGGGCAACGCAAATTCGCCATTCCGTGGCAACGAATCCTGCGGAAAAGTCAGCGCAACCGGAAAAATCGATCAAGTTGGCAAACTCGGATCGTCGATTTCCTCGATACGGACCTTCGTTCCCACCTGGGAGCGGAGGCCATCTGGAGTGGAATCATGCGTGCGTGGTGTTTGCTGGCTCTGCTGGTGGTTGTGACTTCGGGATGCTGCTCGACTCATCGAGCCTGGCTGGATGGCTATTCAAGCTGTGTGCCCGAATGCGGCGGCTGTGAATGCGATTCCGGCTGCGGCCTGCTCGGCCACCAGTCCTGCCTGTTCAAGAAGAAGTCGCGTGGCTGCGCTTGCCAATCCATGAGCAGCTGTGATCCCTGTGGCGGATGCGGCGACTGCTTCACCGGT
>Ga0315901_10002106_pt1 | contig 27965 bp, 25 predicted proteins | sample LakEriMetagenome_10_FD_203761 | JGI IMG/M metagenome (GOLD analysis project Ga0315901, IMG submission 203761) | Freshwater fungal communities from buoy surface, Lake Erie, Ohio, United States - Buoy 2 MA116 | ecosystem: Environmental > Aquatic > Freshwater > Lake | place: USA: Lake Erie, Ohio...
GCCCGTGGCGACCGCCTCGAGGAACCAGCGGTCGTGCGAGACGACCAGCACGGCGCCCTTGAAGTCGGCGAGCTCCGACTCGAGCCAGTCGAGGTTCTTGAGGTCGAGGTGGTTGGTCGGCTCGTCCAGGAGCAGGAGGTCCGGGTTGGCGGACAGGGTGCGCGCGAGGGCCGCGCGCGTCAGCTCGCCGCCGGAGAAGGTCGAGAGCTCGCGGTCCATGTCGGCGTCCTCGAAGCCGAGGCCGCGCAGCACCGACTCGACGTGGACCCGCCACGTGTAGCCGCCGACCTGGTCGAACTCGGCCTGCGTCGCCGCGTAGGCGTGCAGCGTGGCGTCCGCGTGGTCGCCCCCGGCCATCGCCTGCTCGAGCTCGGCGAGCCGGCGCTCGATCGCCTCGACGTCGCCGAGGAGCTCGGCCACGTACGCGCCGAGCGTGCGGCCGTCGGCGCGGGGCGGGCGCTGGTCGTGGAGGGCGACGCGCCAGCCGCGCGGGATGCCGACCTCGCCCGCGTCCGGCGAGATCTCGCCGGCGATGATCCGGAGCAGGGTCGTCTTGCCGACGCCGTTGCGCCCGACGATGCACAGCCGCTGCCCCTCGGAGACGCGCAGCGAGACGTCGTCGAGGAGCAGGCGGTCGCCGTACCCCTTCGTCACGCCCGCGAGGTGCATCGTGGCCATGCGGGCATCCTACGATCACGCCGTGGAACCCGACGCCGCCGACCGCGAGTGGATCCGCGCGCGCTACCGCCCGCTCGACGAGCTCTGCGGGGCGCGCGGCGAGGACGCCGCGCCGTGGCGCGCCCGGATCGCGGCGGGGGAGATGCCGGGGTCGAGCTACGAGCTCGACGGGGTGGGGCTGTTCCCGCCGGGCTGGTTCGGGCTCGTCGACGAGGCGGGCTCGGTCGCGGGGCTGCGGGCGCACTTCGAGGAGCGCTTCGCGATCGCGGCGGACGAGACGGGGGCCCTCGCCGGCCCCGACGAGCTCGACGAGGCGTGGGAGGAGTACCTCTCCGGGGCGTGGGGCCGCGTGCTCTTCGACCCGACCCCGGAGAGCGCCGTGCAGGCCAACCGGCTCGCCGGGTCGATCGCGGAGCTCCTCGACGCCCCGGCGCCCGACGACCCGCACTGGTGCCGGCGGCTCGGCGCCCGCACGAGCGCCCTCGCCGCGCTGCTGCGGGAAGGATGCGCGGCGGATCGGGCGAACGGGGAGCCGCATCCGTGGGACCTCTGGGTCGCCGCGCCCCGGCGCGACTACGCTGACGTCATCGCGGACCCCGACGCAGGAAGAGCGCCCGAATGAGCTACGACACCCTCGCCCTGATCCACTCGATCGCCGCCTACGTCTGGTTCGGCGCCCTGTTCGGCTCCCTCGTCTTCGCGACCCTGTCGACGCGGCGCAGCCCGGACGGCGTCCTCGTCGGCGCCTTCGCGATGCTGCGCTTCTCGACCCGCGTCGGCCTGCCCGCCGCGGTCATCCTGATGATCGCCGGCATCTGGATGATGACCGAGGGCGGCATCAACTGGGGCGCGACCTGGATCTCGATCGGCTTCCTCGTCTGGATCCTCGCCGCGGTCGGCGGCAGCGGCCTGATGCACCCGACGGCGCGCAAGCTGCGCACCTCGACGGTCGGCTCGCCGGAGGCCACGATCTACGCCAAGCGCATCATCTGGATCGGGGCCGCCCAGATCATCCTGATCGCGATCGCGATCTGGGCGATGAGCGCGCAGCCCGGGTAGTCGCCGGACTGCCGCGCGCGTGGCAGTCCGGCCTGTCTAGGCGGCTAGCGCAGCGTCGAGCTGGGCGAGGTCGTCGGCGTTGCCGACACCGATGCGCAGATGGCTGGGGACAACGCGGGTCAGGACGCCGTGCCCGAGTAGTTGGGTGGCAAGTCCCGTGGGATCGGGATGCGGCACGGCAACGAAACTCGCGGCCGATGGAAGCATCTCGAGGCCGTGGGCGCGCAGGATGCCGGCGAGCTCGTCGCGCCTCAGTGCGGTTTCCCGCCGTCGGCGCGCGACTTCATCGGGCTGGCCGAGCGAGATGGTAGCCGCGACGTGTGCGGCATCCGACACGTCGTACCAGTTGCGCAGCTGGCTCACCGGACCGATGATCGCGGGCGGGCCGACCAGGTAGCCGGCGCGCAGGCCGGCGAGGCCGAAGATCTTCGAGAACGTCCGTAGCGTGCAGACGTGGGGTCTGGCGAGAGAGAACGGCTCCACGCGGTCGGCACGAGCGTCGACGTACTCGATGTAGGCCTCGTCCAAGACGACGAGGATGTTCTCCGGGATCCGTTCCACGAAGGCACGGACATCCACGTCGGGCAGCATGCCGCCTGTCGGGTTGTTGGGATTGCAGACGAAGACCACTCGCGTCTGCTCAGTGATCGCGTCGGCCATCGCCGGTAGGTCGAGGCAGCCGTCGGCGCGGACGGGGACCTCGACCGGGACGCCGCCGGCGCGGATCGAGTCGGTCGCATACGACGTGAAAGATGGCGCGGCCATCACCACCTCGTCGCCGGGGCTTAGATAGGCAGCACAGATCATCCCGATCAGCGCGTCGCCGCCGTTCCCAACGACGATGGCATCGGTCGGTACGGCATGGCGATCGGCCAGCGCCTCGACCAGCGCCAAGCCGCGGTCCGGGTAGCGGTTGGCTCCCGCGACGACCTCGGCGACGGCTTCCGCGACGCCGGGGAACGGCCCCCATGGCGATTCGTTGGCGTTGAGGCGGGCGATCCGCCCGGCGCCCCGGACGGCGGAGGCCGCCGGGGCGTCGGGGACGTACGGTGCGAGCCGCGGGTCATCCAGGCGTTCGATGGCCCGCGGCCCGCGGTCACGCATTCTTGAATTCCTGCCAGGCCCGGGTACGGAGCTTCGTGACGTCCTCGCCGAGGAACTGCTCGAACTCAATCGTCTTCACGGCCGCCTCGTCATAGGCGAGGGCGGGGTTGTCCTTGACCGCGGCGTCGATCATCGGGATCGCCTCGGGCATCACGAACGACGAACCGATCGTGTTGATGAACTTGGCGTAGTTCGCCGGCTCGAGCAGGAAGTTCATGAAGGCCTCGATCTCGGCGATCTTGTCGGTACCGTTGATCGCGAGCCAGCCGTCGAGGTAGGCCGGCATGCCCTCCTCCGGCGAGACCCAGACGATGTTCTCGTTCTCGCGCTGGGCGTAGGCGACGCTGTAGTCGTAGTCCATGCCCATCACCGCGTTGCCCTTCAGGAGGGGCTTCGATGCGTCGGTCGGCAAGATCGCCAGCAGATGCGGCTTCAGCTCGATCAGCGCGTCGCGCGCGGAGTTGATCTCGCTCTCCTCGCCAGCGTTGACGGAGTAGCCGTTCTTGATCAGCGCGGCGCCGAGGATGTCGACGTCGTAGTCGAACAGCGTGACCTTGCCGGAGTACTTCGGCGCGAGCTCCCAGAAGTCGGCCCACGAGGTCGGCTGCTCCGACATGAGGTCCTTGCGGTACGCGAAGCCCGTCTTGCCGTAGTCGGTCGGCGGGCCCCAGGGGTACGCCTCCTTGAAGTGGTCAGGCACGTACTGGAGGTTGGGGATGTTCGCCGGGTTGACCTCGGTGAGCAGGCCGCCCTCCTTCAGCATCGCTGCCAGCACGGGCCCGCCCAGCGACATGTCGTACTCGTCCTTGTTCTGGGCGATCTGCGCCGCGGCCGCCGAGGTGCCCTCGGTCAGCCCCTCGACCTCCTTGACGCTCACGTCGGTGGCGGCCTTGAAGTCCGCCACGGTCGTCTCGCCCATCCAGCCCGGGTAGTTCATCATCACGATCTCGCCGGAGAGCGTGGGCGCGGCCGTGGTGGCGGCCGCGGTGCTGGCTGCGGCGGCCTCGCTCGTCGCGCTGGTCGCGCTGGACGTGCTGTCTGATCCGCCGCAGGCCGCGAGGAACGCGGCCAGGGCGCCTGCCCCGGCCGTCAGCTGCGCGCCCCGGATGAGCGCGTTCCGACGCGTGTAGCGAAGCGATGCGCTGAAACCCTCGAAATCCTCGGACATTCCACCCTCCCTCGAGAAGTGTTGCCGTATGTGCAACTCTGATTGCCGTTTCTAGCATGCTGGCCGCGCGACTGCAACGGACCGGGTCGTCGGCGCCGGCCGCGTCGGGCGTCAGCCGCCGAGGACGTCGGGCCGTCGGTCGCCGACCACGTCGTTCCACGGACTCAGGTCCGTCGTCCGCGGCGCGGGGTCCGGCAGGGTCGCGAGCACGGTCTCCGGGCTGTCGTCGTCGCGAGCCGGGCGTCCGATCACCCCGCCTTCGCCGTCGACAATCAGCGCGAGCCCAACCCAGGTCGTACCGCGCTCGGAGCCGCAGCGGTCAGCGACCACGACGGGCACGCGCGTAAGGTGCGCGGCGGTGCGGGCAACGGCGGTGTACACGTGGTCGGCGGTCGCGATCGGCGGCGCGTCGGTCAAGTTGCTCGGGAAGGCGAGCACCTCGGCTCCGTGATCGGCGAGGCTACGCCAGAACTCGGGGAACCAGAGGTCGTAGCAGACGCCGATGCCGATCCGGCCGACGGGCGTCACCACCACGGGCGGCGTCTCATCACCGGGTGCGAACCACTCGCACTCGCGCCCCCATAGATGGACCTTCCGATAGACCGCGAGGACGCCGTCGGGGCCCACCGCCACCGCGCTGTTGCGGCGACCGCCGCCGTCGGCATCGCGCTCGGCGAGGCCCGCGACGATCACCGCGTCGAAGCGGCGCGCGAGGGCCGTCCACGCCTCCGTGGCCGGCCCCGGGATCGGCTGGCAGGCGGCGTCGGCCTCGGCGTCATCGGCGAAGCAGTAGCCGCTGGTGCAGAGCTCGGGCAGAACGATGAGGCGTGCGCCGGCCTCGCCCGCAGCTTCGATCGCCGCGACGGAGGCCGCCAGGTTGCCCGCGGGATCGCCCAAGCGCGGGTGCAGGCGGACGGAGGCGGTGGTCAGGGGCATCACGGGTATCTTCCCCGAAAGACGCGATTAAAGGGGAGACGGGATGCCGACACTGGCGCTCGAGGATGCGGTGATCCACTACGACCAGAGCGGCTCCGGGCCGGACATCGTCTGGCTCGCCGCCGGCGATCACCCCGGCGCCAACTGGCGGCGCTGGCAGGTCCCGGCCTTCGAGCCCGGCTACCGGAACACGACGTACGACGCCCGCGGCGTCGGCCAGACGACGTCGGCTACTGAATCGCCATGGCCGATCGCCAAGCATGCGGAGGACGTGATTCGCCTGATCGAGGAGGTGTGCCGTCCGCCGGTCGCCCTGGTCGGGTTGTCAATGGGCTCCCTGATCGCCGTGCAGACCGCCCACGACCGCCCGGACCTCGTGGCCTGCGTCGGGGCGATGGGGACGTGCGTCCGTAAGACCGGCTTCATCTGGGAGTGGGAGGAGGCGGAGATCGAGCTTCGCCGCTCCGGGGCGACGCTGCCGCCCGAGTTCGCGACCGCCCACTACGCGCTCCTCTACTACCCGGCCGAGGTGCTCGGCGACGACGAGTTGTGGGCCGAGCTGCGCTCCTTCATCGCCTCAGACTTCTCCGACCGCGATGGCGCGATGCTGGCCGCGCAGTGGCAGGCCTGCCTCGAGTACGACTCGTCGGCGCTCCTGCCCGAGACGGAGCCGCCGATCCACGCGATCGCGTTCTCCGAGGACGTCCAGACGCCGCCGCAGCGGGTGCGTCAGGTCGCGGAGCTGGCCCGTGACGGCCACTTCCACCTTCTGCAGGGGCTCGGGCACGGGTCGGCGTTCGGCCACCGGCCGGACGAGGTCAACGCCCTCGTCCGCGGGATCGTCGAGGGCTACCTGCCGTCGGCCGGCTGAGTGCCGCCGAGCGCGGCGACCGCGCGGGACAGGAGCAGGTAGCGTGCGAGCGCGGCCGGGTCAACCCCGCAGCAGTCCGCCTGACGCACGAGGGTGCTCATCTCGTCGTCGGCGAGCGCGACGGGTAGCGGCGCGGCGGCCGGCGGGGTCCCCGGGGCCGCCAGGATCCCGAGGCGCGGCTCGGCCGCCGACGCGGCGACGGACAGCCGGATCGGCCCGGCGCCCCAGGGCGAGCAGCCGAACAGCTCGCTCGCGCAGGGGTTCGCCGCCACCTGGCAGGCGCGCTCGGCGCGGAGGACGACGCGGTCGCCGGGGGTGGTCGGGGTCGGCGCCCAGGCGATGGCACCGTCCGGCGCGAGCCACGACCGGAACCAGAGGTTGAGAGGATCCGGTGCGCCGTCGGCGCCGATCGCCACCGCCGCCGCGAGGTGCGCCTCGCGACAGCTCGGCGACTCGGCGCAGCCGATCGTCGCGAACTCCCCCGGGCTGCACGCGGGAAAGCGGAGGTCGTGGCCCGGCGCGGTGTCCTCGACGACGGTGAGCAGCGGGCGCGCGTAGGGTGAGCCGGACAGAAGCACGGTGCCGACCGACGGGCTCGGCCCGGCGGCCGCCGTCAGCTCGGGCGATAGCCGCTCCTGGGGGTCATCCGCCGACCACGCGATGACGTCCACGCAGGTGTCGCCCGCGATCTGCTCGATGACGAGCTCGTCGCCGGGCTCGAGGCGGACGAGGCCCGTCTGCCCGGGGTCGATGTCGACCCCGGCCGTAGCGGGCGTCGACCGCGCGGGCGGGGATGCGTCCGCGGCCGGCCGGCGGGGCGCGGGGGTCGCCGCGGCGAGCAGCCGGGCGAGCGCCTCGCCGGGCTGCTCCCCGAGTACGGCGAGCCCGCGGCGGATCGCGTCATCTTGGCGTGCGCCGAGCGGAACGGGGATCTCCGGCATCGCTCGGCCATGGTACATTCGGCAACGCAAGTTGGGAATCCGCCAACGGAGGGCGACGTGCTCGGACGACTCGACAACATCGACATCCTCTGCCGGGATCTGCCCGCGATGGTCGCCTTCTACCGCGACGTCCTCGGGCTCCCGGAGCTGCTCGGCTACCACGAGGACGAGGGCTGGGCCGGGTTCCAGGCCGGAGACGTCTCGCTCTTCCTGATCGCCGTCGAGGCCGACCATCCGGGGCCGCGGGCGCCCGGCGCCGGGCCGGCCGGGTTCGAGTCGTTCGCCTTCGCGGTGGACGACCTCGAGGCCGCGATGCGCGAGCTCGAGGCGCGCGGCGTCACGTGGGCGGGCGACGTCGTCGAGTCGCAGTGGTACCGCTACAGGAGCTTCCACGACCCCGAGGGCAACCTCCTGCACATCACCCGCCCCGATCGCAAGGCGCTCGGGCTGGCATGACGGGGTCCGGCGTGCGCCCGCCGCGGCTGCGTGCCGACCTGGGGATCGTCGACGTCGACGTGCACGCACCTGCGCCTTCAATCGACGACCTTGCCCCTTGGCTGGGCGACCACTGGCTGGAGGTCGCCCGCGTGACCCAGTTCCGCGGGCCCACCGATACGGCCTACCCGCCGAGCGCGGAGACCAGCGTGCACCCCGCGATCGTCGCCGCCGGCGGGCCCGCGCGCACCGCGGAGGAGCTCGCGGCGCGCGTGCTCGACCCGTGGGATACCCGGCGGGCGGTCCTGTCCTGCGCCTACTCCAGTGAGGCCGTTAAGAATCCCGACGCCGCCGGGGTCCTCAGCCGCGGCGTCAACGCGTGGATTCAGCGCGAGTGGCTGGACCGCGAGGCGCGGCTGGCCGGATCGATCGTGGTGCCCGGCCTCGACCCGGCCGAGGCCGCACGGGTGGTCGACGAGGCGGCGGAGGACCCGCGCTTCGTCCAGGCGCTCCTGCCGGTGCGGTCGTTCGCCCCGTACGGCAACCGCCTCTGGCTGCCCTTACTGGATGCGATCGCCCGCCACGGCCTGGTGCTCGCGCTCCAGTTCGGCGGCGCCCCCGGGCATCCGACCACCTCGGTCGGCTGGCCGTCGACGTACTTCGAGGAGTACGTGGACATGCCGAGCGCCTTCCAAGCCCAGCTGATGAGCCTCGTGACGGAGGGCGTGTTCGACCGCCATCCGGGCCTGCGGGTGCTCTGCCTCGAGAGCGGGTTCGGCTGGATGCCAGCCTTCATGTGGCGGTTCGATCGGCTCTGGCGCGGGCTCCGTCGCGAGATCCCGTGGACGCGCCGGCCGCCTTCGACCTACCTCCGGGACCACGTGCGCCTCTCGCTGCAGCCCTTCGACGCGCCACGCGACCCCGATGGCTTCGCGCGCATCGTCGACCAGATCGGCTCCGAGCGGATGCTGTGCTTCGCCACCGACTACCCGCACTGGCAGGCCGAGGATGCGGACGCTGCCGTGCCGCCGGTCGCCGACGGCCCCCTCCTGGGGGCGATCATGGGCGGCAACGCCCTCGACCTGCTCCGCGAGGCCCGGGAGGGAGCTGCATGAGGGGAATGCCCACGCGCCTGATCGACTGCGACGTCCACAACGCCCTACCCGATGACGGCGCGCTCGCGCCGTACATGCCGCGGGAGTGGCGCGACCGGCGGGAGGCGCTGACGTACCTACCGAAGGAGTTCCGCGACGTCCGCGAGAACCTCGGGGACCGCTCGTACATCGGTGCCGAGTACCCACGGCCCACGCCCAGGGCTTCTCGGGTCGACTCTTGGCCTCCCGGGGGAGGCGCCCCGGCGTCTGATCTTGGCTACACCCGCGAGCAGCTGCTTGATCGCTACGACGTCGAGTGTGCGATCCTGAACCCGCTGCTCGGAATCGGCGAGATGCTCAACCTCGAGCTCGCCGGCGTAATGGCGCGGGCGGCCAACGACTGGCTGGTCGACCAGTGGCTCGACCCGGAGCCGCGCTTTCGCGCCTCAGTGGTGATTCCGTACGAGGACGCGACGTGGAGCGCCGCCGAGATCGATCGTGTCGCCGCCGACCGGCGCTTCGTGCAGGCGCTGATGCTGTCGCGGACGATCGAGCCGATGGGCCGGCGCCGCTACTGGCCGATTTATGAGGCCTGCGAGCGGAACGGCATCCCTCTGGGCATCCACAACGGCGGCTGGGGCGGGCATCCGATGACGCCGACCGGGTTCCCGAGCTTTTACCTGGAGGACGCGGCCGCGATGGCGCTCGCCTTCCAGGCCCAGGTCACGAGCCTGATCGCCGAGGGCGTCCTGCACCGCTTCCCCGATCTCCGTATCGTCCTTATCGAGGGCGGCTTCGCGTGGCTGCCGTCCCTCATGTGGCGGCTCGACCGCACCTGGGAGCGCCTGCGCACCGAGGTGCCGCACCTCGATCGACGACCCTCGGAGCTCGTGCGCGAGCGGTTCTGGTTCGCCACGCAGCCGATGGAGGAGCCCGAGCATCCGCACCAGTGGAACGAGTTGGTCGAGGATCTCGACATGTCGGATCGCATCCTCTTCTCAACCGACTACCCCCACTGGGACTTCGACGCCCCCGACGAGGCGCTCCACGTGCGCCTCGGCGAGGACCTGCAGCGGGCGATCCTCCACGACAACGCGGCGGCGCTGTACGCGCTCGAGCTGACGGCGCGCTGATGGCACGGCATGTCCTCTGCCCCGCGGCGGAGATCCCGCCCGGCGAGAACCGGGTCTTCGACGTAGGCGGGCGCGAGATCGGCGTCTACAACGTCGACGGCGAGTTCCTCGCGTTGCGTAACCGCTGCCCACACCAAGGCGGTCCACTCTGCGAGGGCGTCGCCGTCGGCGCGCTCACCTCGGGCGGCCCGGGTGAGTACATCTACGAGCGCCCGGGGGAGGTCATCCGCTGCCCGTGGCACGCGTGGGAGTTCGACCTGCGCACGGGCCGCTCGTGGTTCGACCCGGAGCGCCAGCGCGTGCGCGCCTATGACGTCCAGGTGCTGCCGATCGAGGCCTTGGCCGAGGACGAGGTGCCGCCGCGTCCGGGCATGCTGCCGGGTCCCTATCGGGCCGAGACGATCCCCGTCGAGGTCGAGGGGCAGTACCTCGTGATCGAGCTGGGCCGCGTCTAGGCGTTCGCGCTCGACGTCTTGCGCGACGCCGGCGGCAGCACCGAGGTGTCGAGCGCGATCTTCGACATCCCGCCATCCGAGAGCAGGGCCCGTCCCAGTTCGCGCATCTGCATGTCATCGCGCACGTGCAGCGTGAGCGTGCGGGCGTCGCGGTACCAGGCCTCCAGCGGGAGCGTGCGGAAGGCGGTCCGCGCCCCACAGACGTCGAAGGCGCGCTCCGCGGTGTCGAGCACCGCGCGCTTCGCGAGGTGCACGGCCATCAGCGACTCGGACTCGGCGCGGGCCCAGTCGCCCGCGTCCCACGCAGCCGCGGCCGCGTAGACGCCGCTCCGCGCGCCGTGCACCTGCGCGGCCATCTCGCCGAGCGCAGCCTGCACGAGGTCGGAGTCAGCCAGGTAGCCACGATCGCGGACCCACTCGACCGAGAAATCGAGCGCCGCGCGGGCGACGCCGACGTGGTTCGCGGCGAAGGCGAGCGTGAACGTCCGCGGGTCGTCCCGCACCCAGGCCCCGGGCGGGCCGATCACCATCTCAGGCGTCACGTGCAGGTCCGTCACGCGGACGCTCTGCGAGACGGTCTGGCGCATGCCCATGACGTCCCACTCGTCGATCAGCTCGATCTCAGGGGCGTCGCGCCGGACCAGCACGGTGACGGTGCGGTCGGGGTACGGCTCGGAGCCCGGCATCGCGACCCACAGGAGCAGGTGCTCCGCGGCGGGGCCGAGCGAGGCGAAGTACTTGGTGCAGGTCAGACGCCACCCGTCGCCGTCGGGCACCATCTCGGTCGCGTAGACACCGGGTTGGTTGCCGCGGGGCGCGGTCTCGCTGCCTACTGAGGCCACGAGCTCGCCGCGCTCGACGATCGGGCGCAGCAGCGCCTCGTGCTGCTCGGGCGTCGCGTGGCGCGCGATGAAGCCCAGCGCGTGCGAGTGGACCTGCGTCAGCTGCGCGGTCGCGGTGTCCACGTAGGCGAGGTGGTCGAGGAGCTCGTAGTAGGGCGTGAAGGCGCCGTCGCTCCACAAGCCGAGACCGCCGACCGCGGTCGGCGCGGTCAGTGCGAGGAGGCCGGCGGAGCGCAGCTCGGCGAAGTTCTCGCTCGGGAAGCGCACCTCGTCGTCGTAGCCACGCATCCGCTCGCGGAAGGTGGGGGTGAGATCGCGGATCGTTGCGAGACGCTGCGTCTGCGACTGCTCGGCGGAGGTGGACATCAGATCGCTCCTCGGGAGTCGTCGGCCGGGTGAAGGCCGTAGGTGATCAGTTCCATGAGGCGCCGCTCGTCGGCGCCGCCGAGCCGGTGCTCGGGTGGCGTGGGGTCGGCGGTGCAGCGCGCCCCGTTCGGGGAGAGGTGGAGGGCGGCCTTGCGCAGGATCACGTCCTCCCAATCCGGCGTGCCGGGCTCGCCTCCGGCCTCGACCCGGCCGGACGAAACGGTCGAGCCGTCGGCGAGACGGAGGTCGACCGAGGTCACCCGGCGGGCCGGGAACAGCGCGGTCAGCTCGTCGTCGACAACGATGTCGATCAGGCCGGCGAGCCGGTGCACCGCCGGGTCGTCGAAGCCGGCCAGCACCTCGGGCACCCCGAAGTCGCCGCGGGCCAGTGCCGTGGCCACGGGCCAGACGAGGCTGTACTGCATCTCCTCGGTGTTGGTCGGGCGCCGACGCGAGAGCAGGTCGGCGGCGGCGAACGTCCGCACCGTGATGCGGTCGATGTCGGCGAGGTCCTCGACGGTGGCGCCGACGGAGCGGGCGGCGTCGATCGCGCCCTGGCTCCAGCGGCAGCAGGGGTACGGCTTGATGTACATGTCGAGCACGCCCCACTGGCCGCCGAGGTCGAGGTCGCGCTCCGTCAGCGTGAACTCCCCCGTCAGGCCGGTGAACCCGCGGTGCGCGAGCAGTGCGCTGTTGGTGCCGTTCATCGCGCCCCAGCCGCAGGTGTCCTTCGTCATCGCCGGGTCGCCGACGGCGCGTGGCATCAGCGCGATCGGCGCGTGGTACTCGGCGATGCCGAGCGCGTGCCATAGCTGCGTCGCGTCGAGGCCGAGCAGGCGCCCGGCCGCGGCGGCGACCCCGAGCGAGCCCCAGGAGGCCGACGCGTGGTACTGAGCCTCGCGCTCGTGGATCAGCACGCCGGCGTGGATCGCCACCTCGTAGCCGACGAGCAGCGCCTCGAGGAATTCGAGCATCGTCGCGTCGACCGCCTGCGCGACGGCCAGCGTGCCCGGGATCACCATCGCGCCGGGGTGGCCCTTGGTGATGCGGTGACCGTCGTCGAAGTCGAGCACGTTGGCGAGCACCCCGTTCGCCCATGCGGCGCCGGGGACCGACAGCTCGCGCCCGTCGAGTAGCGATCGCGCCCCGCTGCCGCCCTGCGTCTCGGCGGCGTGGTCCGCGGCGATGGCTGACGCGGGGGCGACCCGCCCGGCCACCGAGACGGCCGCAAAGTCGATCAGGAGCAGCGCGAGCTGGCGGCGCACCTGCGCCGGTGTGTCGGCCCACGTGACGCCGTGGACGAAGTCGACGACCTGATCGCCGACTAGCGTGGAGGCGCTCGTCGCCACCGTCAGCCGGCCATGCCCCTCATCGCGGCGGAAAGGCTGTTGGCAGCGTCGATCAGGCGCTCACCGGCCCCGTCGAGGTGGGCCCGGAAGCGGTATGCGGGCCCGGAGATGTTGACCGCGGCGACGATGTGGCCCTGCGGGTCGCGCACGGGCGCCGCGACTGACAGGAGACCGCTCTCCAGCTCCTCGTCGGCGATCGCGAAGCCCGACCGCCGGGTCTCCTCGAGCCGGACCATGAAGGCCTCCGGGCTCGTCGCCGTGTTCGGGCCGACGGACTCCATCGGCAGGGAGGCGAGGATCCGGAGGACGGCCTCGTCGGGTTCGTCGGCGAGCAGCACGCGGCCGACGGCAGTGCAGTAGAGCGGTGCCGTACGGCCAATCCAGCCCGAGGTCTGGACGCGGGTCGGCGCGGACTCGGACAGGATCGTGATGCTCTCGGCGCCGTGGCGCACTGACAGGAAGGCCCGTTCGCCGAACTCGTTGACCAGCTGCTGCAGCACCGGGCGGCCGGCATCGAGCAGGAGCCGCTCGCCGGCGACGCTCGCGAGGGCGTAGATGCGCCAGCCGAGGCGGTACCCGCGCGTCTCGGGGTCGCGGTCGACGAGGCCGAACTCCGCGAGCGTCTTGAGGGTGCGGGAGACCTGGCTCTTCTCGCGGCCGAGCATCTCGGCGATCCGGGTGACGCCGAGTGCCCCCTGTTCGACCGCGGCGTCGGAGCCGAGCGACAGCAGGACCTCGAGGCCGCGCCGTATGCTCGTCTCGCGATCGGGCTGCGCGCGGGGAGCGTCGGACATGTCGGGGCCGTCGTCGATTGCGCTATTGCCAACCACCGTTGCTGAACCTACCACCGACGGCGCGGGGCGGCAATCGTCAAACGCCTCGGCGGTGGTGCCGACGGTCATGTGCCCACCCCCGCCGCGCCGTGCCACGGCGGATCGGAGGCGGCCTGCACGGCGCCGGCGTCGTCCACCAGCACGAGGCTCGCACGGGCGAATGGCTCGGACACCGGTGTCAGGGAGCGCAGCCGCAGCGGGTGACCCCGCTCGCGCAGGTCGTCGAGCGCGTCGGTGGGGATGCGGTCGTCTGCGTAGGTGGCGCCGCCCTCGCACCAGACCCGCGGAAGGCCGACGGCCTCGGCGGCGCCGAGGCCGTGCAGGAGCGCGTTGGTCAGCGTGTGGGTCACCGAGCTGGTGATCGCCCACCCGCCGGACCCGCCGCACCCGGCGACTGCCCGCCCCCGTGCGTCGACGGCGATCGCGGTCGGGACGCCGAACAGTGGGCGCTTCCCCGGGGCGATCGAGTTCGCGCGGCCGGGCCGCGGGTCGAAGTTGGCCATGCCGCTGTTGGCGAAGCCGCTCAGCGCGGGTATGGATACGCCGCCGCCGAAGTCGGCGCCGATCGTGGTGATCACCACGGCCATGCCGCCGTCGGCGTCGCGGGCGACGACCTGCGTCGTGCCGCTGGTGCCGCCGGTCGCGGGTTGCGGGTTCCGGTCGACGGGACCGGGCGGGATCGGGCGCGCCGCCGCCCGCGCCGGGTCGATCGCGGCAGCCCGGGCATCGGCGTACGCGGCGCTGCGGAGGATTCGGCTCAGCTCCGGTGTCGACGCCGGATCCCCGGACCACGTCACGCCGTCGGCGAAGGCGTGGCCGAAGGCCTCGGCCATCAGGTGGAGGGCGAGCGGCGAGAGTGGCTCGCCCGCGGGCAGTGGGAGGCGCTCGAGCATCGCCAGAAGCAGGTGGCTGAGATCGTCGTCGCCGACGGCGACCCGGTACCCAGCGAACCCGACCGGCGCCTCGGTCGTCACCGTCGGACGGTAGGCGGTGAGGTCGTCGATTGTCATCACCCCGCCGGCATCGCCCAGCGCGTCGACGATCGCCCGGGCGATCGGCCCGGTCGTGAACGCCGACGGCCCCTCGGCGGCGACCCGCTCTAGCGTGTGCGCGACGCCTGACATGTCGATGCGTGTGCCCGGCCCCCAGTGGTCGAACGGGCGCGGCGGGATGCCGCCGGGCAGCAGCCACTCGGCGTCACCGCGGGCGCGGAGGCGCTCGTACGACCCGAGTGTGACCAGCGCGAACGGCCAATCGACCTCGAAGCCGGCGTCGGCGAGCCGGATCGCGGGCTCGAGCACTGCGGCCAGCGGCAGCCGCCCGGCCCGCGCATGCGCCTCGCAGAGGCCCTGCACCATCCCGGGGACCGCGGTTGCCCGCCCGCCCTCGCCGTTCGCCCCGCTTGCGACGGGCGGTGCGTCGTACGGCGCATCCGGATCCGCCGCGGCCTCCTCGACGTCGAACATGTCAGGCCGGGCGGCGCCGGGCGCTTGGGGCCCGTGATCGACCGAAAGGAATTCGCCACGGTCCGGATCCCACGCGACGAGGTGCCCGTAGCCGGCGAGGCCGGCGTTGTTGGGCTCGACCACGGGGGCGCAGAAGGCGCCGGCGATCGCGGCGTCGACGGCATTGCCGCCGGCCGCGAGGATCTCCAGGGCTGCGGCGACCTCGGCCGGATGGCCCCCGGCCGCTGCGTGCGCGTCAGTCGCCATTGCGCACCTCCGGCGTGGTCGCGCGCAGCTCGATCACTGTCGGGCGGTCGGCCTCAAGCGCGGCGCGGATAGCGGGCTCGAGCTCATCGACCGAGGCGAGGGTGATGCCGTGGCAGCCGAAGCCGCGGGCGATTGCAGGGATGTCCCGTGCGGTCGCCTCGGTACCGATCGCCGGCACGCCGGCATGCGCCATCGCGTCGCGGATCTCGCCGTATCCGTCGTTGTTCCAGACCACGATCGGCAGGGCCAGTCCGAGATCAGCGGCCGTCGCCAGCTCCGCGATCGTGAACAGGATTCCACCGTCACCCACGATCGTGAGCACCGGCCGCTCGGGCGCGGCCAGCTTCGCTCCGATGGCCATCGGCAGCGCGGGGCCGAGGCAGCCGAAGCCGATCGGCATCTGCCACGACCCGGGGAGATGCACGTCGAGCGCGTGGTTCGCGGCGTAGCCGAGCTGCGTCGAGTCCACGGTCACGATCCGGTCTCGGGAGAGCGCGCGGTCGATCGCCGCGACGGCGGGCAGGTGGCTGGCGATCTCGTCAGGCCACGCGATCGCGCTTCGTCCAGTGGCTATCAGCGCGGCGACGGCATCGGCCCGGGCCGCGTCACCGGCGTCGCCGATAGCACCGGCGATCGCAGCGACCGCCGCTGCCGCATCGCCGAGCACGTCGACCTCCGCAGAGGCGTTCGTTCCAAACGCTGCCGGGTCGGCGTCAATCCGAATGAGGCGTCCACCGGCGTCGAAACCCCCCGGGCGTGTCCACCAGTCGAGGTCGGACAGTTGGGTACCGATCGCAAGGACGGCGTCTGCCTCCGCGAAGAGGTCATGCAGAGGCTCGAACATCATCTGCGACGGCACTGCCAGCGGGTGGTCGCCCGGCACGAGGCCCTTGGCGTTGATCGTGAGGCCGATCGGGGCGCCAAGCCGCTCTGCGAGTGCCTGTGCTCCGGCCGCAGCGGCGCGTGCACCGCCGCCGAGGATCATCGCCGGTCGCTCAGCGCTGGCTAGGACCGCAGCGGCCGCCGCGATGGCGTCGTCGGACGGGCCGGAGGTGTGCGCGGGGATGGGCGTCTCCGTGCCGGCCGCCTGCGCCCGAAGCACGTCCATCGGAACCTCGAGATGAACCGGCCCGATCGGGCCGTCGCCACCTGTCAAGACGGCCCACGCCTCCGCAACCGCGGCGGCTAGGTCCGCCGGGTCGTCGACGATGATCGTCCGGCGGGTCACGGTTGCCGTCATCGCAGCCTGGTCCGGCAGGTCGTGGATCACGCCGAGGCGTCGGCCTCGGTGGTCGCTGCGCACGGAGGCGGAGATGACGAGCAGTGGAGTGCCGTCGTGACGGGCCTGCCCGAGCGGGGTCATCGCGTTGGTCACGCCCGGACCCGTGATCACCAGCGCGACGCCAGGCTCGCCGCGGGTGCGCGCCCAGCCGTCGGCCATGAAGCCGGCGCCCTGCTCGTGGCGGGCGGTCACATGGCGTATCCGCCCGTGGCCGAGCCCGCGGTACAGCTCCAGCGTGTGGACGCCGGGGATGCCGAACACCGTCGTCACCCCGCGGTCGGCGAGGAGGTCGATCAGCTGCTCTCCGCAGGTGGTCATCGGGGGCCTCTCTGGGCGGCGGTGGGAACGGGGGTCAGCGGGGCGCCGGCGTCGAGCCAGGCAAGCACGTTGCGGGCCTGGTGCTCGTACGCGGCGGCCTCGGCCTCGACGCTCCAGAACGCGGCGTGCGGGTTCACCACCGCACGGGGGTGGGCGATGATCGGCGCGTCGGGTGCCGGCGGCTCGGCGTCGAGCACGTCGAGTGCGACGCCCGCGAGCCGGCCCTCGTCGAGCGCGGCGACCACCGCCGCGGTGTCGACCAGTGAGCCGCGGGCGACGTTGACCAGGTACGACCCGGGCCGCATCGCGGCGAGCTCCGCGGCGCCGATCAGCGGTGGCGCGCCGACCCGGCCCGGCGCATGGAGGGTGACCACGTCGCTCTCGCGCAGCAGCCGGTCGAAGTCGCAGGCCTCGGCGGGCGGGCCGATCGCCGAGGCGGGGTCGCACGCGAGCACGCGGCCGAAGATCGGCGCGGCGAGATCTGCCACGCGCCGGCCGATGCGGCCGGCGCCGACGACGCCGAGCGTGAGCGTCGACGGGCGCTGGCGTGGCCCGGTCGCGAAGGGGTCCCAGCCGCCGGCGCGGACCGAGCGGTCGAGTACGTGGGTGTGGCGGATCAGGCCGAGCGCGAGGGCGAGGGCGCTGACCGCAACCTCCTCGGTGACGGCGTCGGGCACGTGGGCCACGGCGATGCCGGCCGCGGCGGCGGCCGCGAGATCGATGTGGTCGGTTCCGACGGTGACGGTCGACACGATGCGCAGATCGGGGAGGGCCGCGATCGCGTCCGCGTCGACGGGGCTGTCGCCGATGAGGAGCGCGATCGCGCCGGCTCCCGCGGCGATCACCGCGGCGCTGTCGGTGGCCACGGCCTCCCGCACCACGAAGCCCCGTTCGGCGAGCAGCGACGGCCCGGCGTGGGCATCCGCGGGGGCGCTGTCGAGGTACACCGCCAGCCCTGGAGGGGTTGCCGCATTCCCAACCATGCGTGCATCGTACTGATTGAGGGCTGTCGCGCGCCAACCGGCGACCGGTTGCACGGCGCGGGCCAAGCGTGCTACGAACTGCCAAGCGATGTTGGAAATGCGCCAACCACTGAGGTCCGCGAGGGCGTGCGCGTGATCTCCCGGCGGTCCACGCTCGGCCTCCCGACGCTCCTGTGGGCGGCGCTGTTCTTCTTCGTGCCGCTCGGCCTGCTCGCCCTCTACTCGCTCGGCGAAATCGACATCTTCACCTTCGAGGTGACGTGGGGCTGGAACCTCGACAGCTACCGCCGGATCGCCGATCCCCTCTACCTCACGCCGATTCTGCGCGGCGTTCTGCTCAGCATCGGCGCCACACTGATGTGCCTCGTCGTCGGGTTCCCGGTCGCCCTCTGGATGAGCCGCCTCCGGGGCATCTCACAGACCCTGCTTTTGGTGGCCGTGATGATCCCCTTTTGGGCGTCGTTCGTGGTCCGCACATACGCGCTGGTCAACCTGCTGTCGGACGGCGGGCCGGTGGCCGACCTCCTAGGCGCGATCGGGATCGGAGGCGGTTCGCCCGGGATCATGTACACCCCGCTCGCGGTGGCGATTGGGATCGTCTACTCCTACCTGCCGCTGATGATCCTGCCCCTGTTCGTCGCGCTTGAGCGCATCGACCCGTCGCTGCTCCACGCGAGCTCAGACCTCGGCGCCTCGTCGCTGCGCACCTTCCGCCGCGTGATCCTGCCGCTCGCCGCGCCGGGGATCATTGCCGGGTGCGTGCTGGTGGGCATCCCCGCCACCGGCGAGTACGTCATCCCCGCGATCCTCGGCGGGGGCAAGACGCTGCTCATCGGCAACGTCATCGCCGACCAGTTCCTCGATCTCGGCGACTACCCGTTCGGCTCGGCCCTCGCCGTCACGTTGATGGCAGTACTCGTGCTGGTGCTCCTGCTCGTCCGCGGGCGGCTGCGCGGCATGGAGGAGGTGCACTGATGCGGCGCCCGAGCCTCGTCGCCGTGCTCGCCTTGGTCGTGGTCGCACTCCTCTACGCCCCTATCGTGCTCGTGGTAATCAACAGCTTTAACGCCGACGAGCTGCTCGTGCAGTGGGGCGGGTTCACGCTGACCTGGTACGACGAGGCGCTGTCGGACCAGCGGGTCCGGTCCGCGCTGGTCACCAGCGTGCAGGTGGCGATCCTGTCCACCGTCGTCGCTATGGCCCTCGCCATCACCGCGGCGCTGTGGGCCCGGCGGTTGTTCGGGCGCCGTCGCCAGGCGTTCGACGCGACGACGTTCGTCCGCATCATTCTGCCGGAGACCGTCTTCGCCCTGGGGCTGTTCATCCTCTTCGCCCAGCTCGACATCCCCCTCGGGATCCCCGCTGTGGTCGTTGGGCACGTCGTCTTCCTATCGGCCTACGCGACGATCATCCTGCAGGCCCGGTTCGCGACGATGAACGAGAACCTCGAGGCTGCGGCCGCCGACCTCGGCGCACCCCCCTGGCGGGTGTTCCGGCGGGTGACGATGCCCCAGATCCTGCCGGCCGTGATCGCCGGCGGCCTGCTGATCTTCTCGTTCTCGTTCGACGACGTGGTCACCTCGCTGTTCCTCGGCGGCACGCGCGCGGAGACGCTGCCCGTGCTGCTGCTCGGCCTCATTCGCTTGCGCGTGACGCCTGAGGTGAACGCGATCGGTGTCATGGTGATGCTAACGACGACCATCTTGTTCGCCGTCGCCGCTGGCATCCTCAGCGTCCGCAGCGCTGTCGGTGCCCGGTCGACGGAGGCCCGGGGAGGAACGCGATGAGCATGATGGAGCCAGCGGTTCGGTTGAGTGGGGTGGAGCGCCGCTACGGCGATGCGTACGCGCTGCGAGGCATCGACCTCGAGATCGCCGAGGGCGAGTTCTTCTCCCTGATCGGCCCGAGCGGCTGCGGCAAGACCACGACGCTGCGCCTCGTGTCCGGCCTCGACGAGCCCACCGCCGGTCGCGTCGAGGTGCGCGGCACCCCGATGATGGGAGTTCCTGCCCATCGGCGCCCGGTCACGACCGTCTTCCAGAACTACGCGCTGTTCCCGCACCTCGACGTGTTCGAGAACGTCGCCTTCGGCCTGCGGGAGCGCAAGGTCGCAAACGATGAGATCCGGCGCCGCGTCGCGGGCATGCTGGATCTCGTTGACCTCGTCGGGCGCGAGCGGGCCAAGCCCCGCGAGCTCTCGGGCGGCCAGCAGCAGCGCGTCGCGCTGGCGCGGTCGCTGGTGCTCGACCCTGAGGTGCTGCTCCTTGACGAGCCGCTGGGCGCCCTCGACCTGCGTCTGCGCAAGCAGCTGCAGGGCCTGCTGAAGACCGTCCAGCGCGAGGTCGGCATCACGTTCGTGTACGTGACGCATGACCAGGAGGAGGCCTTCTCGATGTCGGATCGCGTGGCGATCCTGCGCGAGGGGGAGATCGAGCAGGTCGGCCCGCCGCGCGAGGTCTACGACCGCCCGCGTACCGCGTTCGTGGCCGACTTCGTCGGCGGCGCGAACCGCCTGGCAGTGACCGTGCTGGAGTCCGACGGCGACGGCTACCGCGTGGAGGCCGACGGCATCGGCTCGTGGCAGACGGCCGGCGTGCCGGGTCTCGCCCCGGGCGCGTCGGCGATCGCGATCGTTCGGCCGGAGGCGATGCGCCTCGGTGACGGCGACATCGTCGTGACGGGGAACGTGCGGGACCACTCCTTCGTCGGGCCGTTCGTCAACCTCGACGTCGTGACCCCGACCGGCGCGATGCTCCGCTGTATGGCCCCGGGCCGGACGCCGCAGCCGGAGGCGGCGACCACCTTCGCCTTCGCCGCCGCGGACGCGTGGATCGTCGCCGACGGCGGCGGCGGGCAGGCGGTGGAGTGAGCCGGTGACCTACTCCCTGGCGGCTCGCTGCGCCCGCACCGGCGCCTTCGGCGTGGTCACCACGACCGCCGACATCGCCGTCGGGGCCCGCGTGCCGTTCGCGGCGGCCGGGATCGGCGCCGTCGTCACCCAGCACCGCACCGATCCCCGGCTCGGGCCGCTCGGGCTGCGCATGCTCGCGGAGGGCGGCTCGGCCGACGAGGTGATCGGGCGCCTGGTGGGGTCGACGCCGCATGCGGGCTGGCGGCAGGTCGCGGTGGTCGACGCGGCCGGGCGAACCGCCGCCTTCTCAGGCGATCGCGTCACCACTATCGGCTGCGAGGAGCATGGCGAGGGGTGCGTCGCGATCGGCAACTGCCTGCGCGACGCCGGTGTCGGCGCCGCCATGACCGCGGCGTTCGCCGCCGCTGCGGCCGACCCGCTCGGGGAGCGGCTCCTGCGCGCCCTCGAGGCCGGTCTGGCCGCCGGCGGGGAGACCTCCCCGGCACGCTCAGCGGCGCTGCTGGTGGTCCGGGATCCGGACCTCGCGCTCGTCGACCTCCGCATCGACGACGACGCGGAGCCGATCGGCGCACTGCGGCGGCTGTGGGACGGCTACCGCGGGTGGGTGGGGGATTTCCGCCTGCGCGCGCTCGACCCGGACCGGGCGTCGGGCACCGCCGACGGCGGCACGGGCGATGGAGAGCTCGCATGAGCATCGAGCCCCGCATCCGCACCGCGTTCCCGCATGCGGTCGAGGAGCGCGACAACGTGGCGATCCCACTCGCGGACGGTACCGTCCTGCGCGCACGGCTGTGGCTGCCCGTCGTCGACGTGCCGGTGCCGGCGATCCTTGAGTACGTTCCGTACCGGAAGGGTGATTCGTACGCCCTGGACGACGCGGTGCGGTTCCCGTGGTTCGCCGGACACGGCTACGCGTGCGTGCGCGTCGACATCCGCGGCAGCGGCGACTCGGGCGGGGTTCTGCTCGACGAGTACCACCCGCAGGAGCAGCTTGACTGCCTCGATGTTCTGCGCTGGATCGCCGCGCAGGAGTGGTGCACGGGCGACGTCGGCATGATGGGCATCTCCTGGAGCGGCTTCAACAGCCTGCAGGTCGCCGCGCACCGTCCGCCCGAGCTCAAGGCGATCATCACCTGCTGCTCCACGGACGACCGCTACGCCGACGACGTGCACTACGTCGGCGGGCTGCCGCTGGCCTTCTACATGTTGCCCTGGGCCTCCGTGATGCTGGCCTTCAACGCCCGTCCGCCCGACCCCAACCTTGTTGGGGAGGGCTGGCGCGAAATGTGGCTCGAGCGCATCCACGGCAGCCCGTTTCTCGCGGAGGAGTGGCTGCGCCACCAGCGGCGGGACGACTACTGGCGGCAGGGCTCGGTCTGCGAGGACTACGAGGCGATCGAGGCGGCAGTCTTCATCGTCGGCGGCTGGTCCGACGGCTACACGAATGCCGTCACGCGCCTGCTGGAGGGCCTGCGCGCGCCGCACAAGGCGCTCGTCGGCCCGTGGGAGCACATGTGGCCTGAATTCGGCGACCCCGGCCCCGCGATCGGCTTCCTGCAGGAGGCGCTGCGCTTCTGGGACCACTGGCTGAAGGGCGAGGACAACGGCGCGATGGACGATCCGGTGCTTCGCTACTGGCGCCAGGACAGCGCTGAACCGCGCGGCGCCTACGCGATCCGCCCTGGTCGCTGGGACGCGGAGCCGGTTTGGCCATCGCCGGCCGTCACCGAGCATCGCCTCTCGCTGCGCGCTGACGGTCTTGGCATCGAGCCGGGTGGTGGCGAGCGCCTCGCCCACCTCAGCCCCCTCACGCTCGGCCTCGACGGTGGCTCGTGGCTGCCCTACGGCAACCCGGCGGACCTGCCCTCCGATCAGCGCGCCGAGGATGCCTGGTCGCTGACCTTCGACGGGCCGCCGCTGGATGGGGAGCTGGAGATCCTCGGCCGCCCCGCCGTGGACCTCCACATCGCCGCTGATCGCCCGCGCGCCTTCGTCGCGGTGCGCCTGTGCGACCTCCGCCCGGACGGCTCTTCGGCCCTGATCACCCGCGGCCTCCTGAATCTCTGCCACCGAGAGGGGCATGATGCCCCCGTTGACGTCGTCCCCGGGCGGTTCGAGCGCGTCACGGTCGATCTCAAGGCGATCTCGTATGTGCTTCCACCGGGGCATCGTTTGCGGGTGGCGCTGTCGACGTCCTACTGGCCTTGGGCGTGGCCGTCGCCGGAGCGTGCAACCATCGAGGTCGCTTGCGACGCGGCGAGCACCCTGCGCCTGCCGGTCCGCACACCGCCGGCCGCACCGTTCGAACTGCGGCCCTTCGAGGAGCCGGAAATCGCCGCGCCGTTGCCGTTCGAGTGGCTGGCCGATCGCGAACCCCGCTGGGAGATCGCCCGTGACGTCGTGACGTCGACCCATACGATGACGATGGCCCGAGCCCTCGCCGGCGCAAAGCGCTACCCCAATGGCATCGAGTACCGCGATCGCGATCCCGTCCGCTTCTCAATCGTTGAGGACGACCCGTTGTCGCCCGTGGTCGAGGCCGAGCGGACGATCTGCATCGGGCGGGGCGACTGGCAGACCCGCGTCGAGGTGAGGGCACGCATGTGGTGCGACGCCGACTCCTTCCACGTCAGTGGTGAGTTACGCGTCTTCGAAGGCGACGAGGAGATCGCCCACCGCGAGCACGTGGCTGCAATCCCGCGGGACCACTGCTGAGTGGGAGACGTCGACCCTCTCGGGTTGCGTGACCTGCTCGGCCGCGACCTCGACCGCATCGCGGACCTGACGCAGGCGATGGTCGAGATTGACAGCCCGACGGACGAGCCGCACGGGGTGCGCCGCGTGCAGGAGGTTCTGGCCGCCCGCCTCGTAGAGTTGGGCGCGGACATCACCTGGCACGGGGCTGGTGAGGGGCGGGAGGTCCTGGATGCGCGCTTCGGCGGGCACGATGCCCCGGTGCTCGTCCTGGGTCACGCCGACACCGTCTGGCCCGTCGGCACCGCGGCGGTGTGGCCGTTCGTGCGCTCGGAAGGGCTGTGGACCGGGCCGGGCGTCGGCGACATGAAGGCATGCCTCGCCGTTGCCGCCCACGCCCTGGGGGCGGTTGCAGCCGGCCCGGCGGCGGTCCGGCTCTTGGTGGTTCCCGATGAGGAGGCGGGCAGTGTCGGCAGCCGTGCGGTGATCGAGCGGGCGGCGCGAGAGGCGACGGCATGCCTCACGCTCGAGGCGGCGCGGCCGGGTGGCGGCCTCGTCACCGCACGGGCTGCGGTGGGCGCGATGCGGATCGACGCGACCGGCGAGGCGCGGCACGTCACCGATCCCGAGCCGCACCGTGATGCGCTCCTGGCGATCGCCGCGGTGGCTGCCAGCCTCCCGGCACTCGACGCTGACGGGGCTCGGGCCCGCGCCGGGATCCTTCACGCTGGAACCGCGCGGCAGGTAACGGCCGAGCGGGCCGAACTCCACGTCGACCTGCGTGCGCCGACCACGGAGGCCGCTGAGACGCTCGCTGAGCGGGTGCGCCAGGCGGCGCGTGCCGCGGGCGAGCGGACAGGGGTTACCGTCGAGGTCGCCGGCGGCGTCACGCGGCCGGCCTTCCTGCGCTCGGATGGGACCGCACAGCTCTATGACGAGGCGGTTGGAATCGGTGCCCTGCTTGGGCAGCCGGTCCCCGAGGTCCACGAGCGTGGCGGTTCAGACGCCTCGTTCGCGGCTGCGATCGGCGTCCCGACCCTCGACGGGCTCGGGCCGATCTGCCACGGCTCCTGCAGCCGCGAGGAGCGGGTGGAGGAGGTCTCTGTGCCCGTCTTCGGCGCGATCCTTGGCACTCTTGCCGCGGCGTAGCGCCGCGGCGACACCGGCCGACTGGTCAGTCGATCGTGCGGTCGAGCTCGATCGGGTCGCCGAGCTCGAGGGCGCGGCGCTCGACGAACTCGATCAGCTCGGCCTCGATGCCGGCGTCCAGGGGCGGCCGCTCGTACTGCTCGAGCAGCTCCTCGACACGGCCGCTGGCGCGCGTCGCGTGGTCGGGCTGGCCCGATCTCGTCCAACGGTCAAAGTTGTCGGTGGTGCCGAGCGGCGCCCGCCAGAAGCACTCTCGGAAGTGCTCGAGCGTGTGCTCGGCGCCGAAGAAGTGGCCGGCGTGACGGACCTCCGCGTGGGCCCCGAAGGCCATCGTCTCGTCGGTAATGCGCACGGGCGTGAACTGGTGGAGGAGCAGGTCGAGGAGCTCGACGTCGGCGACGAACTTCTCGAACGAGGTGACGAGACCGCCCTCCAGCCAGCCGGCGGTCTGCCAGCACACGTTGGCGCCGGCCAAGAAGGCCGAGACGAGCGTGTTGAAGGCCTCGTAGCCGGCCTGGAAGTCGACCGCCGGGCTTGAGGTCAGGGTGCCGCCGCCGGACCGCCACGGGATGCCGAGGCGTCGCGCGATCTGGCCCGAGGCGTACAGGCCGAAAGCGGACTCAGGGCCGCCAAAGGCGGGGGAACCGGTCTTCATGTCGGTGCTGGACAGGAACGACCCCATGACGCACGGCGTACCCGGTCGGATCAGCTGCACCAGCGCGACGCCCGCGAGGACCTCGGCGGTCTGCTGCACGAGCGCGGCCGGGACGCTGACGGGGGCCATCGCACCCATCAGCAGAAACGGCGTGATGATCACCGCCTGTCCGGCTGCGGCGTAGGCGAGGATGCCCTCGAGCATCCGCTCGTCGAAGTTGAGCGGCGAGTTGACGTTGCAGTTCGCGAAGATCACGGGCTCACGCTCGATCGCCTCGCGTCCGCCGAAGACGATCTCGGCCATTCGGATGCAGTCCTCAGCGGCCACCGTCGACGACGGTTCGCCTGCCCACACCCGGTCGGTCAGGCGGATCATCGCCTGCGCCCGCATCAGGTGGCGGATGTCGAGCGGCAGGTCGTTCGGCTCGATGATGTTGCGGCCCGGGGTGTCGAGGTCGTCGCACACCTGCACGAGTCGGAGGAAGCGCTGCAGGTCGTCGAACCGGCCGTCGCGTCGCTCGCCGCCCGACCGCACGAAGGGCGGGCCCTGCGCGGCGCAGAAGATCATCTGGTCCCCGCCGATCGCGAGGCTGCGCTCGGGATTACGGGCGCGGAGCGAGAACGTCGAGGGCGCCAATGCCAGCTGCGCCCGCAGGAAGGCCGGGTCGAAGCGGACGACGTCGTCTTCGACGACCTGGCCGGCCTCGGCGAACAGCCGCCGCGCCTCGGGATGGTCGAAACGGACACCGACCTCGGAGACGAGGCGCTCCCAGCCGCGGTCGAGCGCCTCGAGGTCCTCACCGAGGAGCGGTTCGTAGCGGGGCATGCGGTTCTCGAACACGGGACTCCTATCGGATCAGCGAGCGCGGGTCTGCGGCGGGGCGGGGGCGGGGGACATCAGGCGGGTGGCGACGAGGTCAGCGGCGAGGCGCACGGCCAGCACAGCCTCGTCAAGGCGATCGGAGAGGCGGAAGGCGGGCGCGCTGACGTTGATCGCGGCCAGCACGTGGCCGTCGGCGCCAAAGACCGGTGCGGCCGCAGCGACGAGTCCGCGCTCGAACTCCTCGCGCACGATTGCGCACCCGTCGCGGCGAGCGCGCTCGATCGCGGCGATCGCCTCCGCGTCCAGTCCGAGCGCGGCGAGCTCGTCGGTCTCGAGGCCGGTCGCGAGCACCCGGCCGGATGAGGTCGTGGCGATTGGCGTGAGTCCGCCGACGCGCGCCGGGGCGAGCAGCGCGGTGTCGGCGGGCGATTCCGAGGCGAGCGTGAGGACGGCGTCGCCCTGCCGGACCGACAGGTGCGCACTCTCCCCGAGGTCGTGGACGAGCTGTCGGAGGATCGGCACGGCGACGAGCAGCAGCCGCGCCTCCACCGTCATGGCGGAGAGCAGGTAGATGCGCGCCCCGAGCCGGTGGGCGCCCGAGGGAGCGCGTTCCGCGTACCCAAGCGAGACGAGCGTGGCGAGACTGCGGGAGACCTGGCTCTTCTCCCCGCTGATCCGCTCAGCCACCTCCTGCACGGTCAGGCCAGTGGTCGCAACTTCGGGCTTGCCGAGGAGATCCAGGATGCGGAGGCCGCGCTCAAGGGCTGCGGTTCCAGGGTGCATGGCGTGATCATGCCCGATGGATGATCAATATGCAAACAATGTTGCAAGTTGATCAGCCGTCGTCTCGGCGCGGGTGCAACCGCGCATCGCCAGCGTGCGGCCACCGCAGGTCGCGACACCGCGGCTACACCGTCCCGGGGAGTGGGCGCGGCTAGCCGAGCAGCTCGACCAGGGCGGCCACCAGGCCGTCGAGGTCGTGGTCGGCCGCCTCGGCGGCCACCGGGATGCCGAGCTCGCGCATCGCGGCGCTCGTCGCGGGGCCGATGGCGACGCCGCGCACGCCGTCGAGGTCGCGGTCCGCGAAGGCGGCCGCGAAGGCGCGCGCGGTCGAGGCCGACGTGAAGGCGACGGCGTCGGCGCCGAGCGCGGCCGCCGAGTCGGGCACGACGGGCACGGTGCGGTAGAGCACGGCGATCTCGACGTCGGCGCCCCGTGCGGCCAGGCCCTCGGGGAGGAGGTCGCGCGCCTCCTCGGCGCGCGCGATCAGGACGCGCCGCCCGGCGGCGCGGTCGGCGAGCAGGTCGAGCAGGGCCTCGGCCACGGCGCGCTCCGAGACGAGGTCGGCGACGACGCCGATCTCGCGCAGGGCAGTCGCGGTGGCCGGGCCGATCGCCGCGACCTCCACGCCGTGCAGGGCGCGGGCGTCGCCGCCGATCCGCTCGAGCAGCAGCGCGGGGGCGTTCGGGCTCGTGACGACGACGATGTCGTAGGCCGAGGCGTCGATCGGCGCGCCGGGCACGGGCTCCGTGCGGATCAGCGGCGCCTGCACGACCCGGGCCCCGAGGTCGGCGAGGCGGCGGCTGAGGCCGTCGGCCTGCGCGCGCGGGCGGGTGACGGCGATCACGCGCCCCGCCAGCGGCAGCCGCTCGGCCCAGCCGATCGCGTCGCGGACCGCGACGACGTCGCCCACGACGGTCACCGCGGGCGAGGACACCCCGGCGGCCTCGGCCGTCCGGGCGATCGTGGCCAGCTCGCCCGTGGTCACGCGCTGGGTCGGCGAGGTCGCGCGCTCGACGATGGCGACCGGGGTGTCCGCGCTGCGGCCACCGGCGACGAGCGCCTCGGCGATGCCGGCCAGCCGGCCGACGCCCATCAGCAGCACGAGCGTCCCGCCGGCGCGGGCGAGGGACGCCCAGTCGGTCTGGGTCTCGGGCTTGGCCGGGTCCTCGTGCCCGGTCACGATGGTCACGTGCGTGGCGAGGCCGCGGTGCGTGACGGGCACGCCCGCCGCGGACGGCGCGGCGATCGCGCTGGAGACCCCGGGCACGACCTCGTAGGGGACGCCGGCCGCGTGCAGCGCCTCGGCCTCCTCCGAGCCCCGCCCGAACACGAACGGGTCGCCGCCCTTCAGGCGCACGACGAAGCGGCCGGCCTGGCCGTGCTCCACGAGGCAGGCGTTGATCTCGTCCTGGGTCATCGCGACGCGGCCCG
>Ga0315901_10002108_pt1 | contig 27949 bp, 90 predicted proteins | sample LakEriMetagenome_10_FD_203761 | JGI IMG/M metagenome (GOLD analysis project Ga0315901, IMG submission 203761) | Freshwater fungal communities from buoy surface, Lake Erie, Ohio, United States - Buoy 2 MA116 | ecosystem: Environmental > Aquatic > Freshwater > Lake | place: USA: Lake Erie, Ohio...
GGCTAAAGCTTAACACCTGGCACTGACACACAGTGTATGACGTTTTGTTGAGTGTTCAATGAAGAAAATTATTAAAAAATCCTTGTTAAGAGTTCTCCTCTTACTCTATTCTCAACTTATTTCGAGCTGAGCTCGAAAATCTTATCGGAAGATGGTGCGAGAAATCTCTCGACCACGCAAGTGCTTGTTGTAAGCACCGCCAAGGCTTTCGCCACGCTTCAATGTCGAACGAAGACTTGACAATCCCTTCAAAGTGGGCTTATACTTATACACAGTCTTAGGATTTTTTGTCATGACCACTTCAACAGTGTTGTCTTCATTAATATTGATTGTCTTAATGAAACTTGATGTAGGAAGACCACCATTCTTAGCATTAGATGCCTTCGAAGGTACAGATTGATTTCGATTGCTCGAAAACCGACCCTTGCTGTCTCGCACAATGCTAGTAGTAGATGTAGTAGAGGAAGTTGCCTTCTTCTTATTGCTGCTCTTTACCACTGCACTTGGACTTGCGAATCTACCGCGAGAATCGCGAGCGTAGACCATAGTTTGACGATTGGTGGCAGTTGCGCCACTGTTAGTTTGTTTTGTTTTACTACTCATAGTGTTTTCTTTACTTTGATTATATTTGGTTTTTGTTAAACCTGGAAAAAACCAGATTTTGTTCTTCACTTTAATATACGAAATTTGAAAGCAAATTGTTTCATTCTTTCTTCAATAAGTCTGGTCTGCTCGAAATTCTTGCAGAACTTGATTGCACCACTGATTCTTTTTTCTTCTTTCGAATTTTTTTCTCGAATTTCTTCTCTTCGATTTTCTCTAAACAATCTTTTGGAATGTTTACAAATACTGAAGAACCAACCACTGATACACAATCTGATCCAGAATCAATAAAAGTGTTGCGCATGATAACACCCTTAGATACTCGAAAACCATTGCCCTCGAAATCCTTCACAACTTTGTATGATTCAACATCAGCCATGACTATTATAATCAGATTGTGTTAAACCTGGAAAAAACCTACTTTCCAGATTGTGTGATTAGCCTCAAATTCGCTCGAAAAATTTTCCTCTTCTGCTCACGAACCTCAAATGCCTTCGCAAACAATTCCATAAAGAAATTTAAATTTTCTGAATCAACAATCTTTGAAACACAATCTGAATTTCCATTGAGATAATCCAACTCCTCATGCTTTACAAATAACATGTGTTCACCAGGTAACAAAAATGTCACACCCTCTTCCCAAATCTCAAAAGAGTCATTAAAATCTATACTGTCAATAGCCTCGAAATCGTTCATAATAAAAAAGGGGGTAATCAACCCCCCTTCCAACTTTCAACGTGGCGATTAACTCACATTGATATTATTGTATATGACACGCAAGGTTCTGCCCCTCACTTCCCCACCCGCAGATGGTGTCTGTTCTATTAGACCTGTGTCTTAAAAGCAACGACCTAAACCTAAGGCAGTTACTAGCTCCTTCTACAACTTGGTAGATGATGCGGAGAAGGTAAACTTATTACTTCTTTCTTGCAGTGCACATTTACTCGTAGCAAAGTTCAGAAGAGTGAAAAAGCTTAACCTCCATATTATTATACGATACACAATCTCGAAAAGTTTCAGATTTTTTTTTATTTTTGCCCGCCCGCAAATGCGGGCATTTCCTCGAAAAATTTGCCCGCCCGTTAATGCGGGCATTTGCTCGAAAAAAAATTTGCTCGAAAACTAAACATACAATCTGATTCAGATCGTAAATACACAATCTGATTTTAGTTTTTAACCGCACGTCTGTGGAGCCATGACCCCCAGTATTACTCAGATTGTGTATCGGCTTCATATAGTAATTCAGATTGTGTGAGGGGTGAGTGTGCAGGAGCAACGATAAAAACACAATCTAACACAATCTGGTTCCCACTTTTTATCCATAAATTTACCACAATCTAACACAATCTGATTCCCACTTTTTATCCACAAATTTGCCACAATCTAACACAATCTGGTTCCCACTTTTTATCCACAAATCTAACACAATCTAACACAATCTGATTCCCACTTTTTATCCACAAATTTACCACAATCTAACACAATCTGATTCCCACTTTTTATCCACAAATTTACCACAATCTAGCACAATCTGATTCCCACTTTTTTTTCACAATATCCCACATAAATCATAAGACAAATAATCAAAAAAAATCTTTTGTAATTTATATCTTATCAAAGTTACATTACTTAATCTTCTTACTTGATAATAAATAGAATTTCGAACAGAATGGATATCAACTATATCCACATGGTTCTGCAAATCCATTTGGATTTTTTCACCATTCCTTATATTCACACAGTCTGTATTAATCATTTTTACATCTCATCCCACACCTTAAACCTCACCTTGGAGTATACATGATTCCTCACTTGAATATTAATGTGATCCCACACATACCATCTTGGTGAAGTAGTAACATGAAAATGCAGATTATCATGATTTTTCAATTTCACACAATCTGTATTAATCATCTGAACACCTAAACACCTGAAGCTTTACCAGCCTCCAAACCTTACAAGACACATGATAATATATTTGATTCCACACTTTATTCCTCATCTCAAAAACAACTTCATGCTTTATTTCAAGACTGTCCACTCTCACACAATCTGTGTTAATCATCTAAACACCTTGATCCAAGCTTTATCGCGCACATTATAAATTGCCACATTATAAATTGCCACATTAGGAATTGCCCAAAGCACTGTATTGTTCAAAGCCTGACACCACATTTCATTGGACACATAATGATCCACAAAACAAATCTGATCTTGAACCTTAATCTCCACACAATTTGTTTTAATCATCTAAACACCTCAAACCACAACTGACGCCTTGGAAAACACACTCCTTTACAATTCTTGTCCCACACCTGATAAGCCTGATTAGAAACATGAATGTGCACAAGACAAATGTGATGTTGAACCTTAATCTCCACACAATCTATTTTAATCATCTAAACACCTTAATGCACAACTCACGCACAGAAAAATATAATACTTTTTGAGACATCTCATACCACACCTCAAGATACATCTCATTAGATATATGTTTATACTTCTGACTTTTTACCTGATATTCATCATCATTTATCTGCACACAATCTGTATTAATCATTCGAACACAAGATACCCCACCTTCCAACAATCGTGAAACGTCACTTTATTCCTCAACTGAATGCATAAATCATCCCACACCTGCTTATTTGCCTGATACTGCACATGATCCCTCACCTGCTCATATTCCTCACGCCAAACCTCATTAAAAATTTCACAATCTGTATTAATCATTTATCACCTTAATATTTGACAGCACTTTTAGTCTAGTATAATACATAACCGAATTCGAAACATTAAGCATTAATTCAATCTGTACCTTGATGTTTATCTCACTACTATACTGACTTGAGTCCTGATACTTTACACATTCATCCAGAACCCTCACTTCCACACAATCTGTATTAATCATCATACACCTTATTATAAATATATACACTCACCTGATAATATATCTGACTCGTAAGCTTACTACAGACATTAAGTCTCACACGATACTCAAGCCCTAACATAAAGTTAGCCCATACATACTTTTGCGTTTGATGTCTAAAATCCAAGTGCTTCTGCTTCATCTTATTCCTTACACAATCTGTATTAATCATCTATCACCTTATACCATACCTGAAACTTTACCTTAAACGGCAAACCAATCTGTTTTACCGCATGATCCACATGAGCCCATACCTTCCACTCCAGCTGATACCGCGTATTGTTGCTCACTTGATCCAGCGCGTGATGGCTCAATTCCACACAATCTGTATTAATCATACCACACCTGAAGTCGTACCTGTCTGATCACCTTCTCCCACACCTGATCGCACATCCTAACATTTACCTGTTGCCACACTTCACTACTAAATTCATTTTTCACATGATTCTTTAGCTGATCCCACACCCAAATTTCCACTTTCACAAAATCTGTATTAATCATACTACACCTCAAACCATACCTGTTTTCTCACCTTCCTACTAATTTGATGCCAAGCCTGATACTTCATCTTATTCCTCACTTGATCCCAAACCTTATCCCACGCCTGATACCACACCTGATCCCTCACTTGAATCGAAACCTCATAATACAATTCAACATAATCTGTATTAACACAATCTGTATTAACACAATCTGTATTAATCCACACATGATCCCTCACTTGATTCTGCACCTCATTATACACTTTCACACAATCTGTATTAATCATACCACACCTCATACCATACCTGTTTTCTCACCTTCCTACTAATTTGATGCCAAGGCTGATACCTTATCTTATTCCTCACTTGAAACCACACCAGAGCCCAAAGTCCTTGAGCCCACACCTGATCCCTCACTTGATTCTGCACCTCATTATACACTTTCACATAATCTGTATTAATCATACCACACCTGAAGTTTTACTTTAAGTAGAACCTGATTCTGATACGTGACAACATATGTTTTCTGTTGCCACAACTCAGCCAACCATTCCTTACCTCTCAGCTTACGGAACACCTGAGCATGTACCTTCCACCACACCTGATTCTGCACCTCATTAAACACTTGATTTTCCACTTTCACACAATCTGTATTAATCATACCACGCCCGAACTTTTGACTCATCCCTTACCTGACGCCACACCCGAATTTGCACATTACTCCTTATATGAGCCCACGCCTCAACGTTCATCCTAACTTCTACCTGTAGCCACATATTAAGATGCTGATAACTACTAATTTCATTTGTCGCACGATTGACCTGAGTTTTTGCCCCTATTCTTACTTCCACACAATCTGTATTAATCATTTGCACACCTTCCACCACATATACCAAACTTTGCACTCCAGCTGATCCCTCACATCATGCCGCACCACATATTCCACATGAGACATCACTTGCCACCTCGCCTGAAAATTCACCTTAAGCCCCAACTGATTCCCCACTGGATTCCCCACTTTCACACAATCTGTATTTATCATTTGAACACCTTCCACCACACCCTAGTCCACACCTTATACAACACCTGATCCCTTACCTGATCACTTACCTCAAGCCACACATGATTCTTCGCCAGATACCACACCTTCAACCACGCATGATCCCTCACCTCACCCCACATTTGATTTTTCACTACCACACAATCTGTATTAATCATTTATCACCTTATTCCAAACCATATCAGTCAACTGATACCACACCCTATCCCGCACCTTACCACTTACCTTATACCACACCTGATTCTGCACCTGAGTAAACAGTTGATTTCGCACCTGAGTCCACACTGGACGCACCATCTCCACACAATCTGTATTAATCATACCACACCTCAAACAAAAACCTTAAGCCTCACTTTAAGCCTCACCTCACTACATACCTGAAATATCAGCCCATAGCACACCTTTTCCCACATATGATACCACATCGTCTCCAACACTTTATGTTCCACTTTCACACAATCTGTATTAATCATACCACACCTGATTCTTCACCTTGATTCTTACCCAAAACTGCACCTGATCCCACACCTTGTATCTTACCTGAAGCCACACCTTATACTCTACCTCATCACGCACCTTCCACTCCACCTGATCACTCACTTGATTCCACAATTGATTTAGTTCAAATACCTTCACACAATCTGTATTAATCATCTGAACACCTTAATCCACACCCTATCCCGAACCCCATTAGACACCTTGCGCCACACCTGTTGCTCCACTTGATACCACACCTGATCCCTAAACTGCCAACAACCATGATTCTCCACTTTCACACAATCTGTATTAATCATACCACACCTTTTGCCGTATTTTATAACACACCTCCCAGTCCTTATAATACAACTGATCATGCAACTCAGACAAAACCTGATTACACACTTGATACTCTACCTGATCTTCTAAATGCTCCCACACCTGATTCCACACCTGACTGCTCACCTGCTCACCCACCTGATTCCTCACCCTCACATAATCTATATTAATCATACCACACTTCGCACTCCACCTTTTCAAACACCTGATGGAAAAAAATTTGACTCCACACTGGATGTTCACTTACCTCAAGCCACACCCGATCTCTCACCTCAAACCACACCTTAAATCGTACCTGAATCCACCCCCTATAATTCACTTCCACACAATCTGTATTAATCATAACACCCTAATCCACACCTTAAATCGTACCTCAAGCCACACCCGATCTCTCACTTGATACCACACATAACACTGCACATGACTTGCCTTTGGATACTTCACCTGATAACTTAGTTTATCCCATGTCTGTGTCAGGTTTAATACCTTCACACAATCTATATTAATCATTTATGATTTGATCCCACACCTTATGTCGTACCTGAATCCACACCTGATCCCTCACTTGATACCACACGTCAGACAGCACATGTTTTTCCTCTGGATAGTTCACTTGAAAAGTAAGCTCATCCCACACCTGTTTCATATCAAATACCTTTACACAATCTATATTAATCATTTGAACATCCTCTTATAAATTTTACCTCTGTGTTTATGGCAGAAATATTTCCTCACTTGATCATTCACACGAAACCAGACATTTTCATTTACATAGGAAGAAATGAAATCTTTTATTTTCATGTAATCCTTATCATTAAGCTCTACATTATGTATATTAATCATACCACTACATTCTACGAAATTTGTCTTGGAAACATTATAAAAAGAAAATGTTAAAACTGGAAAAAATCGGGCAAAATTGATGAGGAAAAATCGGGCGAAAATCAGAAAAAAATAGAAAGAGAAAATGATATGATTTTTTCAGAGATGAAAAATGATTTGACAAAAAATCTAATTAATTTTTCATAGAGTAGAAAAAATTGAAAAAAATCATATATATCTTGTGAAATTTTTTTTTTATCATTTGAGGTGGTGGAAGGTGAAAAAAATGCATAATGAATATGTGATTTTTTAATTGTATCTTAATTGTATTAGGGATATAGAGATCGTGTTTCAGATTGTGTGTTCATATAGGAATTCATAGAGTAAAAAATGAACAGAAAGGCATATAAATTAGTGTGTGTGAAGCCTTGTTTTTGGTCAGGTGTGGGGTACAAAAAGGGTGATGAAAAGGTGTTTTATTCTGCATTAAAGAGGGATCATTTTTTGTCGCGGAGTCCAGTGGGATGTTTCATAAAAAAGGAATCTTTGAAATGATTCATCATTTGAATATCTGCTCTGTTATCTGCTTCCATCCTTTATTGTAAATATTCCAGCATAAATAATATTCTGCTTGATATTGGGGTTTGTAATGCGCTTGATACATCATCTCCCAGTGCATTTTATGATCGAAATTATAATAAATCTTAAAACACAATTGATCTTCACGTTCCACTTTCACACAATCTGTATTAATCATACCACACCTGATACCACACCTGATACCACACCTGATACCACACCTCACCCACAACTTGATCCAACACATGATGCCACACCTCCATCTCCACCTGATCACTCACCTGATCCAACGCCTGATCTTCAATCTCAAATATCTCTATACAATCTGTATTAATCATAGAACACCTCACACCACACCTGATCTCTCACATGATGCCTCACCTTATATCTCACCTGATACCTCACCTCCATCTCCACCTGATCACTCACCTGATCCAACGCCTGATCTTCAATCTCAAATATCTCTATACAATCTGTATTAATCATCTGAACACCTTTTTCAACACCTTATAATTCAATTTAAACACCTTATCATATACCTGATTTAACACCTTCCACTCCACCTTATCCTCTACCTGATACCTCACCTTGTATCTCACCTGACCCAGCACCTTATTCCACACCTGCTCTTTCACACAATCTGTATTAATCATACCACACCTGAAGTCGTACCTGTCTGATCACCTTCTCCCACACCTTATACTCCACCTGATTACTCACCTGCCAATATACCTGAATAAACCCCTTCAACGCCTGATCTTTCACCTGATCCCGCATCTGCTGTCTCACCTGATCCTGCACCTTATCACACTCACTCACTTTCACACAATCTGTATTAATCATGCCACACCTGATACTTCACCTTGAATCTTACCCAAAACAAACGATCCCACACCTTATTCCACACCTGATCCCATACATGCTCACACACCTGTTTCCTCACCTGACCCCACTTCTGATCCAGCGCCTTATTCCACACCTGATCTTCCACACAATCTGTATTAATCATAGAACACATTATCTCTTACTTCATACCAATACCGACATTCCACAAGAGCCGACACCTGAAACCACACCCTAACCTCCACCCTATCGCGCACATGAGTCAACACATGTTTCATTTTAGTCAAATTTGAATCATCTTCCACTTCCACACAATCTGTATTAATCATAGAACACCTCACACACCACCTGATCTCTCACATGATGCCTCACCTTGTATCTCACCTGACCCCTCACCTTATCAGACACCTCCTCCCTCACCTGATACCTCACCTGATACCTCGCCTGATTACACACCTGAAGCTCCACCTGATCCCACACCTGATCTTCCACACAATCTGTATTAATCATAGAACACCTGCTCATACGCCTGATCCCACACCTGATCCCACACATGAATCTCCACCTGATCATACACCTGAAGCTCCACCTGAACCCCCACCTGCTCAGACACCTGATCATACATTTGATTTTTTATCTGTACACAATCTGTATTGATCATCTAAACACCTTAATCCACAACACCTGATACACCTCCCACCACACCTGTTTCCAAACCTGATTATTGACCTGACTCCACACATGCTCCGACACCTGATTATACATTGGATTTTTTATCTCTGCACAATCTGTATTAATCATTTTAACACCTCATGATATACCTTATCTGTCACCTGATACCTCACCAGAGCCCTTACCAGATGAACATACACCTCATGCTCCACATGTTCCCTCACCAATCCGTACACCTGATTTTGCAACAGATACCACACCTGACCATGCATTTGATACCGCACCTGATCCTGCTCCCTCACTTTCACAATATCTGTTTTAATCATGCCACACCTGATTCCACACCTTATCCAACACTTGAATGCTTACCCGATGCCACCACACCTGATCATACACCTGAGCTTTCACCTGATAACTCATCTGAGACCTCTCCCAATCTTCTTTCTTATATACTACCACACAATCTGCATTAATCATTCGAACACCGTACACACAACCTATTATTCACCTTATGCCACATCTGAAAAAGCGTCTGATCCCCTACCTGCTCATGCACCTGCTCATACACCTGATACTCCACCTGATTAAACACCTTATCTTGCTCCCTCACCTTGACACAATCTGTATTAATCATACCACACCTCACACACCACTTGATCTCTCACATGATACCTCACCTTGTATTTCACCTGACCTCTCACCTTAACCCCCAACTGCTGAGACGCCTGATACCTCACATGATACCACACATGATTACACACCTGAAGCTCCACCTGATCCCACACCTGATCTTCCACACAATCTGTATTAATCATTTTAACACCTGCCACACACCCTTATACACCTCCCACCACACCTGATTACACACCTTATACTCCAACTTATCCAACACTTGAATGCTTACCCGATGCCACCACACCTGATCATACACCTTCCACTCCACCTGATCATACATTTGATTTTTTATCTTCACACAATCTGTATTAATCATCTAAACACCTTAATCCACAACACCTGATACAACACCTCATCCCACAACTGAATCTCCACTTGCCAATTCACCTGCTCACTCACCCAATCATACACCTCAAACCACACCTGATTTTCTACATGCTCCCACACCTGCTTCTTCACCACACAATCTGTATTAATCATAGAACACCTCAAACCACACCTTATCACTCACCTGAACCCCCACCTGATTACTCACCTGAAGCTGCACCTGATCACTCACCTGGCACTTCACCTGGCACTTCACCTGACGCCACACTTGATTCCTCACATGTCTTTCAACTACCACACAATCTGTATTAATCATAGAACACCTGGTCATACACCTGACCCCCCACCTGATCCCACACCTTCCACTCCACCTGAACCCTCACCTGATCATACACCTGATCTTCTACATGCCACCACACCCAATCACGCATATTCGAAAACACCTGATCTTCTACATGCCACCACACCTGCTTATTTACCACATAATCTGTATTAATCATAGAACACCTCAAACCACACCTTATAAAACACCTGATCCCTTACTTGATCACTTACCTCAAGCCACACCTTCCACCACACCTCATCCCACACCTGACCCCACTTCTGAAGCTCCACCTGATACTCCACCTGATACTCCACCTGATCTTCCACACAATCTGTATTAATCATCTGAGCACCTCAAACCACACCTGCTCCCACACCTGATACTCCACCTGATCCCGCACCTTATCCCACACCTGACCCCACACCTGACCCCGCACTTGATTCCTCACATGAAGCTCCACCTGATCACTCACCCAATCACCACTCACCCAATCATACACACAATCTGTATTAATCATTCGAACACCTCAAGCCACACCTTCCACCACAAATAATCCCACACCTGACCCCACACCTGAAGTTCCACCTGATTCCACACCTGATCAAACCCCTGATTCTTCACATGGCTTTCAACTTCCACATAATCTGTATTAATCATTTGAAAACATTCACTCTTGCCTGATGCCGTACCTGATGTCTTTCCTGAGCAAACAGCTTATCCCACACCTGATGCTCCACCTGATCACTCACCCAATCACTCACCCAATCATACACCTTCCACAACACCTGACTTTCTACATACTCCCACACCTGCTTCTTCACCACACAATCTGTATTAATCATTTGAACACCTCAAAGCGCGAGTACCAAAACAAACGATCCCACACCTGATCTTCTACCTGCTCCCGCACCTGATACTCCACATTCCACCCCACCTGCTCACACACCTGCTCATACACCTGCTCAGTCGCCTGATTCTTTTTCTCCCTCACCTCCACACAATCTGTATTAATCATTATAGACCTTAAACCACACTTTTTTACATACCTTGCACCACACCTGCTCCCACACCTGATACTCCACATGATTACTCACCTGACAATACACCTGCTCACACACCTGCTCATACACCTGATCGCACTCCTGAATCTTTTTCTCCCTCACCTTAACACAATCTGTATTTATCATCTGAAAACCTTAAACCACACCTTCCACCCCATTCCCCGAAACAAAGGACCATGCACCTGATTTTCTACCTGACCCATCACTTGATAACACACCTGATCCCACACCTGAGAAAACAGCTGATCCCACACCTTATCCTTTTTCTCCCACACCTTAACACAATCTGTATTAATCAATCGAACACCTTCCACCACACCTGATCATGCATCTTCCACTCCACCTGAGTCAGCACGTTATGGCACACCTTCCACTGCACCTGAGAGAACAGCTGATCTCGCACTTGAGTCCACACTGGATGTTCCACTTTCACACAATCTGTATTAATCAATCGAACACCTGACAACTTACCTCACCTGATACCTTACATTTTACCATATCCCAAACTTCAATCTCCAATTCATACTGTACTTGATTGATTGCCTGATGCTGTATAGGATTCACTTTTTCATTTACTTCCGCACAATCTGTGTTGATCATTTTTAATATAAATAATAATTGTTAAATCTGGAAAAAATCGGGCAAAAATTGAAAAATAAAGAGGACAATATTTGAATTGTCCTCTTCGGTGTTTTTGGAAAAGATGTGAGTGTGTTGTTTTTAGATTTTAATCAAGTACTCTAGCCATTTCTTTGGTGTTAACTTGATAGCTCACTTCATAAGAGCCAGCAGGGAGATAGAAATGGGCATGTTCAGGGTGTGTGACCTTGAAGCTTCTATCGCATTCAAGGAGCAATCCTTTACATGTGAATCCCACTTCATTTCGCACAACTTTTCCAGTGTTTTCATTTTGCCAAGTAGTAACGTGTGCATCTACAAAATGTCTTGAGCCAGGGGTGTCACCAGGAGCAAGTTTTTGCCCTGCTTTAGTGCATCCCACTTTCGAGAAGTTTTCGATTCGGGTGATGTAAACATCCCCTTGTCTCACGCACTGCCCCACTTCAATTTTGTCAATGATACGACAATCGTTGCTAGATTTAGTGGCGAATTGTTGAATTTCAGAAAGGTTATTCTGAGCTTTGGTTTTTTTAATGGTTTTTGTCATTTTCTTTATCCTTGTTATTTATTATACATATTAACTTTGCGAAATGATATTTGATTCTTTCACACCTGAAATGATTTCATGTGCTTGCTTACAGGTTTTGATGTTCACACCCAATCTTTCTTTGATTGTGGTTACATTACCAATTGGCATGTAGTAAACACGATTTGTGGAGCCATCAGTTCCGATCAAATACACATCATCAAATTTAGTTTTTACGAGCATTCTTGGCATAGATTCTTGTTTGTTATAATCAACAACAGTAAAATCCTGGTCAATAATTTGACAATTTGCTTCTTGGAAATATCTTTCGAATCCAAATTGTGTCATAAAAATTCTTCTAACTTCAGCGTTTGTTTGAGAATCAATTTCTTCAACTGTAATTGTGTCTGGTGCCTCTACCACGTGGGCAGGAACGCTATGGCTTTCGATGCAGTAGATTGAGAATTCATCTCTGTATTTGACAGCTGGTCCTGCGGTGTTGTGAAGTCTACCTAGTTCATCCACGTGCACTTCATCAGGTTTGTCTGACAAATATGCCACTTCTTTTTCAGCACACCACCATCCAAGATGGTTAGCGAGTTCAAAAAATGCATGCATTGGCTTTAAGAAGTCAAATTTGAACCATTCGTCCCAGAATTCGTAGTAAGCCAGATTGTGTGCTTCATGGTTGCCATAAAGAACATCAGTTTCCAGTTCTTTTCTGTATGCAAGCATGTTTTTAGACTTCAAAAGATTTTGGCAATGTGAAAGCATTCCAAGCTTGATGTCTTCGCTCCAATCCACACCATGTGCAGATTTCAAATCGAATTGTTCAGAATACATTTGATAGGTCATATCAAAGATACGCATGAAGTCATTATCAAGATTGATTGTATCTTTCTGATAATTTTTTGGATCAAAACTGTTGAGCATTCTGCAAATCACTCGTCCATTGAGCATATCCATCGGATTGCCAAAATGGAAGAAGTACTTTGGAGCTTCAAGATCTTTCTGCTCATAAATTTTGTTGATAATTGGCTTTACAACTGAAAGGTCAGCTCTGCCAGTGGATCGTCCTATGTTTGTCCACTTATCTCTGAATCGTGGAAAACTGTCTATTTGTTCTTGTGTTAATTGTTCAACCATGTTAATTATAATCCTGTTTTGTTAAACCTGGAAAAAATGTATTACACACTAATTCTATAAAAGATTCAATCTATAATACAATTTTATTTACGATAACTATTCAAGAATAGTTACATTTTTTTTGATTTTTGGTAATCCAAAAAATCTAAAATAGTTAAGTAAAAGAATGCAAAAGGCAAAATTACCAACATGCACACAATCTGAATCAGTGAGAAGAATTTATTGAAAAACTTCATGATTAAATTTTCTGCATGTTGGTAACTAAGTCATTCAAACATTAATTTTTGATGAAATTTTGATTGGCTTTTTGTGCCTCTCAGTGTTTTGTGTTGCGTGAATTGAATTTACATATTCAAACATTTTTGTCAAAGCCATAGTGTTTGGAGAATAATGAAATTCAATCATTGGATAATTTTCCAAACAATAATTTTTGTTTTGATTCCAAACTTCTAATCTTTTGTCTTTCAAATCATCCAACTCTGACAAGGCAGTGGTTATTTTAGGAAAATGAAATGAAATGTTTTTTATGTTCGTCAAAAGATGATAAAATTTATTCATCATAGGCTTAGTAAAGTAAAACATTGCCTTGAGCTTTTCGCATTTTACATCATTGAATTTGTTCATTATATCAGTATCAAATGTTTGCATTAGAGTTCTTGCACTACTCAAGAACGATGTTCTCAAATTAAATTGATTAATTGCATGTTGAACATAACTATCAACAAAATCGTCTGTTTTAATGAATTTTACAATCATCCTTTCCATGTAATCATGCAGACTAATAAAATTTTTAGGTAATTTTTGACCAGCTTTTACTCCGTAAATTTTGAAAACTTTATTATCCACATCACGAATCAAATTCAAACAATTTTTAAGATCATAAAACCTCGCTCGGCTATTGTTATTAAAATTGCTCATGACAGGCACAAATTTTTCAATCTCAACATAAATCATTTCTTCATCACTGTCTGGTATATCTACAGAGTCCCAGCAAGTAGAGTATGGAAATGTTGTTGTGGAATTCCATTCAAGAATCTTTCCAGCAACAGCTTTTTTACTTTTATTTTTAGTAGGAATTGCTAATACCGTTGAAAGCTTGACATAATTTGATCCAATCAATTCGTCACTTTTTAGTAAATCATTTGTGTCTGAGATTGAACCTTTTATGTAAATGATACTTGTGTAAAGGTTTGTCTTGTTGAGTTTATCACGTGCGGCTAGAAGCCTTTCTCTAGTTTGTGACGCTGGAAAACCTCCATCATTCAAAATAAAAGCCACACTGTCTCCAGCGGAGTATCGAACAGTTACATTTTTCTTCCATTTTTTGTAGTATGTATCAAAGAAACAATATTGAAAACTAGACGGTAACTGCGTTGATAGAGTTTTACCTTTCCAAGATATTTTTTTACCAATCGTTTGTTGAGCGAAAAAAGACATATTATGATATTCTATGATTGCGCCCCAAGGTGTTTTGCAATCATCAATTTTCTTCAGGAAATGTGCTGTAAGTGTCTCTCTTATTTTTTGAAGATATGTATTAATTGTATCTACAGTTAAACTATTCATTTCAAGAGATTCTCTTGAAGCGGAGTGACTTACTTCTCCAAGCCCTACTTTAATGACAACAGACAAACCTTTCAACCAATCGCAATCAATTTTATCAAAATTTGTAACTGGATAAAGAATATTACCCATTTTAACTGAAATTGAAGTTTCAGAATATCTTTTTGAAAAGATTTGACAAATACTAGAAGAATATTCATTTTTGTATGTTGAAAATTGAGACATAAAATCAGGTTGGACACCAATAAATTCAGGTGTAACATCCCACCACATGAAAAACTTTTCTGCTTCAATTTTGAAATAATTGATGTCATTTTTATTAACAGAAATAGATATTAACAATCCGCTTTCACTGTCATTTTTTTCTTCATGAATTTTTGCAATTGTACCAATTTGTGATTCATCAATGAAAGCTTCATAGATTTTTTTCGTTCCATTATGGAATGAAGTAATGGTAAATGAATCAGAATAAGCGAAGCCAGATTTGCTTCCAATACCAAGATTACCAATGTATTCATTGCTTTCTCTTTTAGTGGATTCTCCATAACTAGAATAAATTTCAAAAATTTCTTCTTCGCTCAAACCTGCGCCATAGTCTCTTACAGAAAATGTAGGTTCGAAGTACGTAGGCAATGTGATTGAAATTGGTCTAGATGCAAAGTTATTTTTTATGTTTGCATCAATTGCATTTGTAGAGTACTCTCTAATAACTGCAAGAATTTTGTTTGAGTAAATGTAATTTCTCATTATGTCGAACAAATGAGCAAGATTCTCAGTTTTAACTGAGAACTTTCGTTGTGCAAATGAGGAATTCATGTCGATTACAAAGTCATCTTTTTTTTGAATCATATCCAGTATAATCGGGTAATGTTAAACCTGGAAAAACCATGTGATCATACAACTTATACCCCACTTCATGCCAAACTGTATCAACCGCATCAAATCTCACCTCATCACATACCCAGTACGACAACTGACACTCCACCTGATTTTCCACTTGACACCAAATCTGATCCTCAACCTTCACATCCACACAATCTGTATCAATCATACGAACACCTTAAACCACACTGGGTTTTTCACCTGATCCCGCACCTTACCACTTACCTTATACCACACCTGATCCCGCGTCTCCCACTCCACCTGATCACTCACCTGATCCAACGCCTGATCTTCAATCTCAAATATCTCTATACAATCTGTATTAATCATCTGAACACCTTGAGCCACACCTGGTTCATCACTTGATCCCTCACCTGAGCATACAAAGGATGCTCCACTTGATACCACACTTGATGCTCCACCTGATCACTCACCTGATCCCACACCTGATTTTCAATCTCATACATCTCCACACAATCTGTATTAATCATTCGAACATTTTCCTCCACGCCTTCACTCTTACGTAGCACCACACCTTCCACTGCACCTTATCCCGCAACTTATACCACACATGATTACTCACCTGATCTCTTGCCTGATGCCTCACCTTACCCTCTACCCGATTTTGATTCTCAAATATCTCCACACAATCTGTATTAATCATACCACACCTTATGTCTCACCTCATACCTTATGAGGGAATACAAATAACCCCACACCTGCTTCCACACCTCATTTGATACCTGAATCGAAGTTTGATATTCAACGTGATCCTCTATATGACCCCAATCTTTTATCTCCACACAATCTGTATTAATCATCTGAACACCTGATTCTCCACCCGATATTTCACAGGATGCCACACCTTAGCATACACCTGATCCTCCACTTGATACCACACCTGATCCCTCACGTGATGATACACCTGACGCCACATCTGATACAGCACCTGATCCAACACCTGATTCTTCACCTGATTCTTCACTACCATACAATCTGTATTAATCATTTGAGCACCTTAAGCCACACCTGACACACAACTTGATCACACACCTTATCCCACACCTTTAGATACACCTGACCCCTCACCTGATTCCTCGCCAGATACCACACCTTCCACAACACCTTATCCACCACCTGATTTTTCACCCGAACTCTAATCTCAAATATCTCCACATAATCTGTAGAAATCATACTACACCTTATCACACCATTTGAACACCTCAAGCCGCACCTGATTTTTTATCCTAAAGCGCACCTGAGCTCTTACTGCAAACCACGCCTCATTCCTCACCTGTAGTATCACCTGATCCCTCACTTGATACGAAACCTCATTATATACCTCCACACAATCTGCATTAATCATTTGAACACCTCAATCCACACCCGATCTCTTACCCTAAAACGCACCTGACCTCTTACCGTAAACCGCACCTTAATCCTCACCTCAAATATCACCTGCTCCCCCACCCGATCTTTAATGTTAAATATCTCCACACAATCTGTATTAATCATTCGAACACCTTCACTCTTACCTTACCCTTTACCTGATCCCTCACCCAATCATACGCCTTCCACAACACCTTATCCACCACCTTAATCCTCACCTCAGATATCACCTGCTCCCCCACCCGATCTTTAATGTTAAATATCTCCACACAATCTGTATTAATCATCTGAACACCTCACGACACATATACACTCTTACCCTCGACCACCCCTGTTCCCAAACCTGATAATAGACCAGTTCCATAACCTGATCATACGCCTTACTTTCAATCTCAAATATCTCCACACAATCTGTATTAATCATTTGAACACCTTCCACCGCATTTCCCAAAACAAACGATCCCACACCTGATAGTCCACCTGAAGCTTCACATGAATCCTTAGGGGATTATACACCTGATTCTGCACCTGATCTTCAACCTTCACCTTTAAACAATCTGTATTAATCATTTGAAAATCCGATCACTCAAGTAACTCCCCACATCCCACCACACCTTTACCCACACCTTATGGTCCACCTGATTAAACACCTGATTTCTCACCTCATCACTTACCTGATCACACTCCTGAATCTTTTTCTCCCTCACCTTCACACAATCTGTATTAATCATCTGAACACATCCTCCCACACCTGAATCCTTACCTGATTATACACCTTGAACCACACCTGAATCTCCACATTGTCCTCTACCTTATCAAGAACCTTAAGGTACACCTGATGCCTTACCTGATGCCTCACCCGATTTCTAATCACTTTTATCTCCACACAATCTGTATTAATCAAACCACACCTTAAGCCACACCTTGTGCCTTATGAGGAAATACAAATAACCCCACACCTGATTATACACCTGATCACACGCCTGATTCCACACTCATTATGCACCTCATTCTGCACCTGAGCTTCTACACAATCTGTATTAATCATTTGAAAATCCGATCACTCAAGTAATTCCCCTCACCTGACCACCACACCTTTGCCCACACCTGATACTCTACCTGATGCCACACCTCATTCCTCACCTCATTCCTCACCTGATTTCTCACCTGATCGCTCACCTGATCGCTCACCTGATATCTAATCGCTTTTACTTCCACACAATCTGTATTAATCATTCGAACACCTTCCTCCACACCTTCATTCTTGCCTCCCACTCCATCTGCCAACAAACCTCATTCCTCACCTGATTTTGTACCTGACCCCTCGCCACAAAATACACTTCATCTGTCACCTTCCACCACAACTGAATATCACAATATATCTCTACACAATCTGTATTAATCATCTGAACACCTTAAGCCACACCTGTTTTCTCTCGTAGAAATACATTTTCCTCACCTGCGAATACACCTGCTTCCACACCTCACTTGACACCTGAGTCGAAATTTGATATTCCACATGATCCAATATATGACCCCAATCTTTTATCTCCACACAATCTGTATTAATCAAACCACACCTTAAACCTCACCTCCCACCTTAAGTGGAAATACATCTCTTTCATCATTCGATCCCTCAGATGAAAATACACCTGCTTCCACACCTCATTTGATACCTGAATCGAAGTTTGATATTCAACGTGATCCTCTATATGACCCCAATCTTTTATCTCCACACAATCTGTATTAATCATTTTATTTATTGTAATTTACGGACAAAATTACAGGCAAAAATGTGATAATGTGAAAAATTTGATCAAGTACAACATTTATAAAAAAACCAGCAGGTGTATTAAAAGAAGTTTTAAATTCTTCAATGGTTTTGAAATCACCTCTTAATTTTCTAAACCAAAATAGAGGCATATACGAGTCAATGATAAAATGGGTTATAAAAATCCACAAACAGGCAATCCAGTTAAGCCAGAAAAAACAAGCGGTGTAAATTAAGCAATGCAAAAATCTAATTTTCCAATTGGAAGATTTTTGTATTCCCATTGATGAAGGTTGGAGAATCCAATCTCCAATAAAATGTGCTATCATTAAGTTTTCAAAAAATGTCATTTTTATTATAATCAGATTGTGTTAAATCTGGAAAAAATCGGGCAAATTATTGAATGAAGATTGTGTGATTGGTGGGCTCAGTAGGGATTGAACCTACACTCCTTCGGTTATGAGCCGAGCGCTTTACCATTAAGCTATAAGCCCTGATTGGTCGGGGCAGAGGGACTTGAACCCTCACAGTATTGCTACCGACAGATTTTCGTAGCACTATGGTTTTCACCACCAAGATTTTTCTTGTTTGTACTCTGGACTATACCTTGCGATTTTTTTATTTCCTTTATCGCCCAGCCGTCTAGTCTCTACACCTTCCTATTTCTAGGCTTGGCTCGGTATTAGCATTTCAAAGCCTTCACCGAGTTTGACTGGTTCTACTCGCACTAAAAGGGTCATGCAAGCACTCAAATTTACTTCAAGTCTGTTGTGTCTACCGATTTCACCACACCCCGATATTTAATTTTCAATTACAATCTATTATACGTTTAATTAAAAACAAAAATCATAATATTCATCTCTTTTTCCAATAGATAAACCAAATGCATTTTGTATTAAATTGTATCTGTTAGTTTCTTCGTTGAAGAACACTTTAAGCCATCTTTGCTTTTTTTCACACCATCTATAAGTGTAAGTGCATCCATTTGGATTAGGTTTGAAATCATATTTTTGACATTCACTCATACCATTTCCATCTATACGAACGGCAAAATCTTGCTGTATCTCAACATAAAGTTTTTTATTCAATTCGAATACTTTTGTGACAGTGCAAGCGTGTCTATCTGTGTAGCAAAGAAGGGTTGCGCCCATTCCCACTTGGGGTGCTGGCATACCTTTGGTAGCCACAGTTTTGATGTAATTTACTAAACTTCCGAATTCTTTCATATTTATAATAATCAGGTTATGTTAAAGCTGGAAAAAATCGGGCAGATTTTGCCCGATTTCATTTTCAATACTGAATTTGTTCATACACTGATTTGATAAATTGGTGGAAAAACTTACCAGCCGATTGTCCTGATTCAACAGATTTCTGGAATTGACTGAATTGCCACAGTGGGACATGAATGAAATCCATTGATTCACCAGTTCTAAGCACCACCGATAATACACGATCTAGTTCTTCATTCACTCCCCATTCAACAAAATCAATCCAGCTTGAATTAGGTGTATCGAATGCAAAAACTTCAATTGGATTGCTAGATGTGTCTAAGGTAGTCTCAGAGGCTTCTGCAGTCTCAGTAGTTTCTACACAATCACAATCTGTGCAATCACAACCTGACCAATCTTCGTCTCCAATATCATCTTCAATCCAATTCGATGCATAGAGTGGTTCAACAAGAGGTGCTTCGTATTCTCCAACCACCTTATATTTACATGTTCTCAGCTTTTGGAAATTACAATCTACAGGAATGCTTACAACATCAGCAGGATTAATTTCAACAATCACGCATTTTCCTTGTGCAAAACCACTTGCATATTCCATAGTTCCAGCATGTAACCCATAAGAGCAACCTCTGTCTTTATCATCATCAACATCATTACGCTTCATTTCAATGACTTCACCAATACCATTGTAAATACTGCCACTTTTAACTGTTCCTTGGATAAGTTGTGCACTACCAGAGGTGATTGAGTAATAATTTGAAAGCAAACCCTTATAGGCAAGAAAATTACCGTTATCAGTGATTGGTAGGTTTTGATGTTCCAAGAATGTGTAAAGCTCATTCACTGCTCTTCTAGAAGGATTGTTCATGAGTTTTTCTAAAAACTTACACAATGGCTTTGAATCAAGACCAGACAATGCAAAGTCCAAAATTCTCTTTGACAAAGTGTTGTTAATAATTTCACCATTGTAAAACACACCATTTTCATTAATTTCGACACCTTTGATTTCAGAGACATATTTTTTCACAGGTCTCATGCAAGTATAAAGCAAGTCCCAGTCTTCAGCTTTGCAAGCCTCTAATGCTTTGTCGAATGATTCTTGAGAGTCAGATGCTCTTAAAGTCAAAGATTCACCATCCATAACGACAGTGATAAATGCTCCTTCACCAAGTCTAATAATTTTAGCAGATGGAGCACTTCGTTGATTGTTTGAATTATTGTTCATATTGATTATATTCCGTTTTTGTTAAACCTGGAAAATTACTGCCCTCTTTCTTTAGGATAAGGAAAAGTTTTATTTCTAAGTTCGAATTCTTTTCTGAGTTTTTTGGTTTCTTTTTTATTTTCACCTAAAACATACACATATTTATGTTTATACGTTGAAATGATTGGTTGAGTTTCAGATATTTTTTCTTTAGATTTTTTTCTTAATTGATCCATGATTTCTTTCGGGACGGCAGATATATTTATTCTGCCATTTGGTTTATTCCACGACTTCTGCCATTGAATACCAAGCTCTTTGGCGTATTTTTTATATGCTGAAGTGGTTCTAAAATATCTATCTGACACAATCTTACCAGAATAGGGATTGATGTATCTGGTCAAAGTTCCTGAATTTTTTCCAAGATAGTAAAAATTACATGCTTGATAAATTGTTCCTAGTTCTTTTGCTTCAGGATCAGAATAAGCGGTGAACAATCTATATTGAGTGTTTTTTACCATCCAATTTATGCACCACATCATAAAAGACGATGCCAAACATTTTGGCGACCATGAAATGCATGCCCCTCTGCTGATAAGTCTTTCTAAATCAGGTGTGTTTTCTCCAAGAATCTTACTAAAAGCATTTGGCATATTGAACAAAATGACACCAGCTAGTTTTCCATTGTGATAGGCACCAAACCAATGTGTTGTCATTTGTGACAAATTACCAAGCCATTCATGTCGTTCGATAAATTTTTTAAGTTCTTGTTTTTCTTTTGTATCTACAACATGTTTGTATTCGAAATCATTTACAGTGAGATTGTGTGTATAGTTTTCAGTGAAATTAGCCTCTTTCAAATCAAGATCAATATTTTTCAATCTGATGTCATACTGCCAACAATGTTTTTCTGAATAATCTCTCATTGATTTATATACGATAGAGGTAATTCAAATTGAGTTAGAATTCTCAGAATAAAATGAGCGAAAGGCATTGATTAAATGTTCCCAAACAATATCTTTACAAACTTCTGAGGGAGGCAAATCTTTGAAATGAATAAGACATGGATGTTTTTTGTTATTGTAATCAAAATCACCTAAAGTCCAACCATCTTTCAATTTAAAATCCATCCAAAGTTCGTGATTTTCTTCAGCAGTTCTAGGTGGATTGGAATACAAATCAATCACAGCTTTTTCCGCTAAAACTTTTTCATCCTCAGACAACTTTTCCCATTTTAATACAACAGACCCATCCATTCTTGGGATTTGGCACGTAACAGAGTGTATCATCTCTGCAATTTGTCTTGCAGAGAGAGAAAAATTAATTCCAGACATCGAAAACCACCACTTTATCTTCAAAATTTGGAATTCTAGCCATTTGTTCTTTGTAATTTGGTAAAGAATTAGAAACGAATATCTTGTCAAATTTTTCTGTTAATTTTTCCAAAGCATTATTACTAAATACACCATGAAAAATGAATAGATGTTTTTCTGTTTCTGAAGGCATACTATCTGCAACAGACATAAAGGTATTACCTCCATCACAAAGATCATCAATTACTAACACTTTTCTGAAATTTGGCGAGAAATTTGGAATTTTGTGTGAAATAATTCTACCTGTATCTTGATCTCTTTCTTTCTCACAGATCATACAATTGTGATTTTCAATGAATTCTTCGTATCTTTCAAAAGCTGATTCATCAGGGCAGACAATTAAATGATAATCATTTAAATTGATGCAATCTGGAATGTAATATTTGTACATATCACTTTCAAGCAATTTGTTACAATGTGGTGCTAAAAACGATGTACTATACTCAGTGGAGGCATGTTGTTGTGCAACATTGCAAACAATATATTCGTCTGTTGAACTTTTATCACATCTGGCTCCATAGTAGTAATTTATATTAAACGAGCAAAAGGGTAAAGTGAATTTTAGTTGATTAAATAAATCTAAAATAGTTGGATTACACAAGGATGCTTTTACTTCTAAACTCAGTCCTTGATTTTCTAAATAACTCTTTTTAATTTTAAATTGCACTTGACCATCTGGAAAGAGATTGTATTCCCAAGGGATGATAGTTCCATGTTGGTCTTTGATTTGCATCAGTGATAGTATGTTTGGATCGTTTGCTTTCATAATATAGTATTGGGAGAATCGGGCGATTTCTCGCCCGATGTCAATTAGTTGGGTAAAAACCCAGAGAGTGTTTGTCGAACTTCTGCGAAGGATTCCGATCTGAGAATCTTGCTATTTTCGTAGACAAGTTCCAATGCGCCGCCTTCTTCTTCTTGTGTGACATTTTGTGATAGAACATAATCTCCATCAAACATATCCACTCTTAAGAAACCTTTAGCTGATTTCTTACCTGAGTTGTCTGTTTTTGGGTCTTTGTAAGTAGCTCTCCACTTTTGATCTTCTCCGCGACCAGAAGAAACAGCAGTGGCTTTAATTGCTATGCCATGAGTGTCTCTTGTAACATATTGATAAGTGAATGACCCTATGCCGAGCACAATATTGTCAGAAGAATATCCTTTCTTTTCAAGACCAGAAAGAATAGCTTCAGCGTATTCCAGCGTGATAGAATCACCATAAATTGCACCGATATGCGAATCCAATACTTTATAACCTTTTGAATTGAAAGTACCACCAAAAATTTCATACAGACATTCAATTAGTCCTTTGTTTTCAGGTGTGCCTTCTGGAGCCTCTGAGTCACCGATAATAACCTCCACAGGAGTTTTAGGAGAAGAATCAGGTCTGATGACAAATTTACCATCTCTAGACATGATTTGTTTCTTGAACTTAGGTAAAATGACAGTTACGAATCGCCAAAAATCATATCCATCACTTACTTGAGAAACAATCCCTTCTGGATAAAGCTCAAGAGTGTGAGCCGTGTACTGTTCGTCACAAACATCTGTATCGTTACTTACTTCAGGCAAAAATGCAGTTTGTACAGAGTGTTCTGTAGCTGGGACAGAACTTCCAAGCAAACCATTTTCACCAGGATAATATTCATTAATCCATGAAAGTGAAGGGCAAGTGTCTGTACCTTTGAAGCTGAGCAAATGTCCTGCTCCAGAAGCACATGCGTCAAGCACATTTGACATGCCTCTCATAGAAAAATCATGTCCTTGCCAATCTACAAACCAATCATTATCGGATGTAAGTTTATTGTAAAAATTGAATATTTTTCGATAATAAAAAGAAGTGGTTGCCGAAGTGGATGGTTTCCAAATTGAATCTGACATCCAAGTTTCGATCCATTGTGTAAACCAAAAGAAATCTTCGTGTGTAGATTGCATAGTTGCCACAGGAATGTTATGATTAACCACAGAGCCTTCAGGTAAAGCTTTTATCCTAATCGGCAAATAGCCTAGTTGGTGAAGTTTACCAACTTGTTCATTGCTGTGTGGATTTGATAATCCGAAGAATCCAATGTAAAAAGCATCAAATCTTTGAACAGCTTCTTCTGTTGTTAATGAAAAGAAATTTTTGTCAAATTGCTCATTAAGTTCTTGTAAAAAAGCTTGCATTCCAAAGAAAACAAACTTGTCAATTCCTGGTCTTCGTGATTTTCTAGGTGTAAAGTTGGAGTACACACCAGTGGTTCCTTCTGGATATTGTCTCCAGTGAGAAAGCTTGTATGCGTCCGTAATTTCGAATGGTGTTTTAATAAAATTATTCATATCTAATATACTTCGTTAATGTTAAATCTGGAAAAAAACCCACCTTCGAAAAGATGGGCGATTTCGTTAGCTGAAGCTTACTTAGCTTCTGCTGGTGCATTGCCTTCGGCAACAGGTGCTGGGGCATTGGTTTCGGTGGCAGTGGTGGTAGAATTGCATGCTACCATCGAAAGTGCCATAACGACGAGTGCGAGAGAGATTAATTTCTTCATCAATTATATATACGCTTGATTAGGATTATTTTCACAAAGCATTATTTCTTTTTGTAAAGAATTTGTATCTTGACAAAAGTTTTGGTAAATACGACCGTCATAACGTGTTCCTTTGTAGTGTTTTTCTATTTCTTTTCGATGCTGAAAATCTTTTAATTTACAAGGATACAATTTACAAATAAAATAGTCTTTTTTACGGTCAAATTCAAAATTTTCTTCAAATTTTGTCAAAGCAAGATGTGCAATTCGTTTGAATTCTTCAAGACTTACGTCTAAAATGAATTCAACCAAAAAAGGACTTTTGGTACCCTTAATTTCCAAAACTGTCAAACCTTCATCGTTCACTTTGATTGTATGTTTGTAAATTGGGTTCAAATGTATTTGTTTGACAATATAATTTACTTTTAAATGATTGTCAAAAACAGAATATGCTTCTTTCAACTTTACTGGGAAGAAAACTTCGCCATAGGAATTATCAATTTCAATTACTTGCCTATCTATGTTGTATTGTTTTTGAGTTAATTTCTTCATCAATTATATATACGCTCGAAATTTAAGTTTTTTATAAAGTGAATCAAACTTTTCCACACAATCTAACACCATCTTGAATGTGGATGAGGTGGGCATTGCGTGTGATAATGCCATTGATTTTGAACCCATCATCTTGGTATGGGTTGTATGTGATTTGTTCTTTAGCGATTGCTCGAATTTGCTCTTGTGGGATATATCCTTTAACATAAGCGTGGACATATTTCTTCTTTTCTCTTCTCACTTTCTCTTGTCCCTTCTTGTTCACTTCAAGTGTGCAATTTTCCAGGAGTAGATCATTAGTGTGTCCGATTACGAGATGGTTTTGTTTGATTGAATACTTCGTGTTATTTGAGTTAGAGTGCAGGTTTCTGTACACTCTAACTGGTTTCGTTGTATCAATGGCTCGATTTTTGAAGGGGGTGATCATATGTTCATTATACCTTCAGATTGTTAAAACTGGAAAAAAGCCCACCTTCGAAAAGATGGGCGATTTTGTTAGCTGAAGTTTATTTGGCTTCTGCTGATGTTTTGTTATAAAAAAAATGAGACAATCTGTAAAGAGCAGAAAAGGTTTGAGTTGTCAATTTTAAGTTTTATATCAATGAATTTTGACAATGGTTACTTTTCGTGAATTTTGACCACATCTTCTTCTTTTTCAATAAACTGTTTTTCAACATACAGTGTTTTTTTTTGCTCACAGAAATAAAATATTTCTGTCAGATTGCCTCTTTGCCCACAAAGGAGCAAAATGTTACAGCTCTAAAATTTCATCATCAATAATTACTTTTTTAACTGCATTGAATTCATCCAATTGATCTTGTAATTTTTCAGACTTTTTGATTAAAGTTTTTACAATTAAGTTTTGTTGAATTACATCAATTTGAACCCTTTTTATATCGTTAGATTGTGGTCTATAATAAGACGATAAATTTTGTGAACAATCTAAGTTTTCATAAAAAGCAATCAATCCTTTAGTCTCAGAAAGCTCAAAAATTAAATCAGCAGAATCCGAATTACTTTTATTGATTTCTGCTTTGACCTTTACAAGAAATGATGTGAGTTTTTCCAATTCTTTAATTGAATTATTTACATCAACTTGTAGTTTAATTTCATCAACAGGAATATCTTTGTCAACCAAGTAAGCATTATGTGCAGAAATTTCTTTTTTGATAGATGTAATTTTACTTGTGATTCGATTTTTTATTTTTAAAGCCTTCGCTAGTGATATTATAGCCATAATAATTTATACGAGAGTTACTAATCAATAGTTTCATAATTTTCAACAGGTTTTTGTAGTTTAAAAACCGTATAATTAAATGTAGCTCAAAGTAGTGCTTCAAAAAACACAAAGATTGTGTAATAGGAGGTAATACACTACATGAAGAAATTTGAAAAAGCGATCATTGATTTTTACACTGAAATGTTCAATACTTTGTTCGGTCATATAAAATTTGAGGAATAACTTATGAAAATCACTCCTTTAGGTAAATCACAGTTTGAAATTTCTTTTGTTACGAAAATGGCACAAGATTTAATTTCAAAACAAACACAATCTGAATTTGATCCGAGTGAATTTTCCAATGTTTTAACAGAGGATAAACCAGTATTGATTTCTAAATTAGGATTGCTGGGTGATTTACCTGAGGGTGTGAGCCCAGAAATGTATACTTCATTAAATACAGCAAAAAAATTACAAAAGTTTACAGATTAGGAGGCAGGAATGGAAAGCGAAGAACATGATGTTGAGATAAATGCAAAGCAAGTGGTGGTAAACACAGGCTGGACTACAAAAATGGCTTTCTGGAATACATTCGGCACAATCTTTGGTGCATTTGTTGGCTTAGCTTCGCTTTTACTTTCTCTGCTCACATTATTTTTAGTGCTTAAAAAATAAACACACAATCTGAGTGTTTGCTGTGTGTTCTGAGGCGATTAGTTGATTTATTCGCCTCAGAAATTGAGGCGATAGTGTGTCTTCAGGTTTCAGATTGTGTATCA
>Ga0315901_10002124_pt1 | contig 27841 bp, 41 predicted proteins | sample LakEriMetagenome_10_FD_203761 | JGI IMG/M metagenome (GOLD analysis project Ga0315901, IMG submission 203761) | Freshwater fungal communities from buoy surface, Lake Erie, Ohio, United States - Buoy 2 MA116 | ecosystem: Environmental > Aquatic > Freshwater > Lake | place: USA: Lake Erie, Ohio...
AGTAAAACTGCTCCAATTAAATTATTCATAGGTGCCCCCATAAACTTATTCTATCATCGTTTATCAGCAATAATTTTTAAAAGTTGTTTAAGGGCGGACCTTTCGTTTGCATCAAGTAGTTTAATCTCGTTTTCATCAAGAGATTTTTTATTAATTTTGACAACTGGGTTTGCTTCTGTCACATCCATGTCTATAAATCCTTTTTCCCAAAGTGTCATGGTAACTTCTGAAAAGTAACCACCGATAGCATTATCTAATTTTGGGTCAATATCTTTTAACATTTCTGTTTTTACATACATATTCTCCCCAGTTTCTGGATCTTTACCAGCAAACCGCAACCCTCCAGTCAAAATTAATTTTTGAAATATTCTTTCTGAATCTCTCACTTTCCAGACTTCTTTCTTGCTTTTGCTAAAGCATCAAAATCTTTTACCTTGGTATCTCCAAGATAACCCCAAGCATAACCATCATTAATCATGTGATCATTAACAGAAACGGTGTCTTCATTAACATATATCCATCCAAGTATTCTGCCATACTTTTCTGAAGAATCCATTTTTTCGGTTTTTATTACAACAGTTTTGGCATCTTTAAGAAACTTTTTTAAATACTCTTTTGACTCAAGACCTAAAGCCTTTTCTGCTTTATCAGATGTGCGAGACTCTGGGGTATCAATACCAGCCAGTCTAACACGAGATGAAAATAAAATGTCAAAACCTAAATCAATTAAAACGTCAATGGTATCTCCATCTACTACGTTTTCTACTTTTCTTACATAATATGTATACATATAAGCCTCCTTAGACCCAATACTTAATTATAGCAGTTATAGCCAAAATTGTCCAGAGGATATTGAACCAAATAATTGTAGGCAAAGTCTTTACTGTCGATGACCAAATCAATGCAAGGCTTGATACCAATGCAAAGATGTATAGCCACCACCATTGCTTACCGAATAGTAAGCCTGGAAATATAATAGATATTTTTGTCATAAAAGCAAAGAACTCAACAGTATTTGGCTTGTTCCAATACTCTTTGTGTCTCATTGTCTTTAGAGCATTAATCCACTCTGTTCTAAATTTCATTTTAATCCCTCCAAAAATTGCCTGTGATCAATACACTCTGCTATTTTATAATTTTGATAGTTATCGTAATATTCATACATACTAACTCCCTTTTTATAGTCAGTAGAGTTTTCTGTATATGTTTTAGCAACATTTTTATTGATTGTATCGTGTGCAGATCCAACAAATATCCAACTGTTTATTGTCCATTCATTGCCAGCATCTAAACTATTAGGCAACCTGCTGCCCCACTTATCCATTTTTTCTTTTAAATTTTTTGGTGACTTTTCATAAGAGAATTTTTTCCAAAAATCTGTATCTTTTCTTAATGTTATATAATGAAAATAAATAAAATCAGAAATACTATTATTCATTTTTAATATAATACTATTGAATTCTTTTCTTATTTCTTTAGAGTTGCCACTTATCCATAAAGGGTTTTCGAATATTTGTGATAATTGCACCATACTTACCCAAATAGATGTTGCCTCTAATGGTTCAATAAAGTTTGCTGCAAGTCCTATTGCTACACAATTATTTATCCACGGTTCTTCATAACATCCAGCATTAAATTTAAACCCACCCTTATCTTTTCTGGGGTATGTTGGCTCATATCCTAAAAAATCTTCTATTTCTTTTATTGCATCTTTTTCAGATATAAGAGATGAATCATATACATACCCGCAACCGAATCTTGTTTGAAGTGGTATTTTCCACATCCATCCATATTTCATTGCTATTGCCTCTGTATATGGAGGTATTCTATCTTCCATATCAATAAAAAATGGAATAGCAGAGTCAACAGGAAGAAAGTCTTTATAACTGTTCCATTTGGCATTATATACTTTACCAATTATTAGTCTATGGAATCCGCTACAATCAAAAACAAAATCACACAGAATCTTTTCGTCATTTTCTAAAGTTAAACCATTTACATAATTATCTTTATCTAGTGAGACATTTTTTATTGTACCATCAACTACTCTAATTCCTCTTTCTGTCCCTATTTCTTTTAGTCTGTTCGCTAGTTTAGTAGCGTTAAAATGTATAGAAATGTTTCCTATTTTTTTATAATCATCTATTGGATCTTTTTTAGAAACAAATCCAAAATCTCTCTTGTTTGCTTCCAAAGTAAAGGGGACTTTCCTGGCTTCTGAAATTTTTTCCATGAAGTCTATCTTATTTACGCTATTATTTAAAGATAGGCTTGCGACCATTAGTGGACTATTTGACAAATATCTATCACTTAAAACATCAAAACCAAGTTGTTTGTCAGTTGTAGAAAATCCATGATAATAAAATCCTCCATCATTATTCCAGTTTGTAAACTTAATTCCGTTTTTTATTGTTGCATCACAATTTTTGATTAAGTCTGACAATGGTATATTTAAATGATTTAAAAAGTCTGTAAGGTATGGCGTAGAACCCTCTCCTGCACCCAAAATTCCTATCTCTGTTGACTCTATAACAGTTATATCTAAATCTGGATACGATTTATGTGCTTTAAGTGCTGTAAGCCAACCAGCAGTTCCTCCACCAACTACAACTATCTTTTTTTTCATTACTTTCTACCCCACTGTATTTTATTCCATCCACGCTCATGAAAATAATATAATATAGTTTTTGTAACAACCTCTAAACTTGCTATACTTGCAGCAATTACTGGCTTTTTAGTAATAAACCAAGATATGATGAATGTATCTGCAGTACCAACCATTCTCCATGTGATTGCTTTTATTGCAGACCTAGATTTTGTTGCGTTCATGATGGCCACTCCATGTTGTTAGGTTTAGTAATATAATCCCAAACCTTAGATGCCCATTTCTTTACGCTTCTGCGTAGCCGATATAGCATGAATCTCTGCCCCCAAATCTACTTGTTCAATCTTATATCCAACATCACGACCATAAACAATGTTAGTAATATTTGGTAATCTTAGTATTAGTGTATTTTTAAAAGGATTGTCTTGTTTGATATACCCTGCCACTTCATCATACATTAGTGGATCTTTTTCAGATGTCTTATAAGTATTTCTTACACCAACTAATACTTGATCAGTTCTTTTGTGTGCCTCGTTTTTAAGAGCCTGATGACCCTCATGCCAAGGTTGATATCTGCCAAGTTGCAGAGTAGTAGGAGCAGACCAATCAAACAAACCACAGGCCTGTATTACTGTGTTTACTTCTTGCTCTACAGTATACCCTTCAAGAATTCTAATATGAAAGTTTATAGGATCTTTCCAAAGTTTGTTAGTGTCCTCAAACCTTCCTTCTTTTATTCTATCAACCCATACAATGATATCGGCAAAACCAAATGCACTTCTAGTCTCATCGTTAGGGCAAACAAAATCTACAATTACTGGAGCAACATTCTGTTTAGCAATTAGTCTTGCCATTTCTCCCATGCGCCTTGCTTGCTCAATTCTATCGGCTGGAGTAAAAGAAAGATCTGAATTAACTGTAGATCTTACCTCATCTGCATTAAGATGAATAGCATTAATTCTTTCTTTTAGTGCCTGTGCAAGCGCTGTCTTGCCAGAACCAGGCAGCCCAATAATTTGTATAATCATCTTGTCTCCAATTCTTCATTTGGCATTATGTCAATGAGCAAATGAACTCTATCTATTTCACTATTATTTTCTACAAGATGTGGTCTTGAATTGTTAATCTCCCAACACTCTCCAGCCTGCATACTTATCTTTTCATTTCCTACCCCAAAAAATACATTGTCTGAAGTTATTATTGGGATGTGGTTTCGTCTAGAAAACATAAGATAATCTCCAGAGTCAAAGTGTATTGCTATATCTTCTTTTGCTTTCAATTTAATTAATAAAACCATTCCTCTAACTCCGTTATGAATATTTTCTAAATCTTTTATAATGGGCTCAAGTAGACCAACTAGTTTTTCATCATCTGATTCTTTTTTTACATAAAATGAGTCGCCCTCTTTCCAAAGAAGGTTAGCCCTATAAACAAAATATGAAACTGTATCTTTATGAACATCATAGTTATCTTGTCTTGATGTGTCTAATAGCCACTCGCTAGAAAAATTTGAAATATGATTTTTTATTGCTTCAACACCATAAGTTGCATGCTTTTTAAAATTAAAATCTTCGCCAGTTTTTCTCATTTACAGTTTCATCCAATCATCAAAGTTTGTGCTATATTTAAACAAGTCAAAATCAGCCTTGTATAGTGTTTTAACTATATCTATTATATCACTAGTGTAGTCGTTTAGGTATGATTCTACAGCATAATTACCGAGATTATATCTACCCAACTTCCAGTTAAAATCAGATTCAAGTTCTTTTAGATTTTCAAACTTATATATTTTATTAACTTGTATCTCATTATTTTCAGTAACGTAAAAAGACTGGGGGTAATGAAGCAGTGGAGTTGTTGGTGATATTATACTTTTTAATATATTTTCTAGATAATCTTTAAAAGATATTTCTGTTTTATTGGTCTTGTTGTATTGCCTATAGCAACTATATGTTCTTGCATATGGATTTCTAACAACTGAGAAAGAAAAAACGCTTTGATCTATTGTATTTGCCATCTTTAAATATGAATATGGGTCATGATGTCTTGGCCATGCTCTGTTCCAGTTATCTAAGTTATTGTCATATAGTATTTTAGAAATAGAGGATCCAGCAGTTTTTGGTATATGTACAAACAATATTCCAGCGTATTCTTTATTATTAACTAACATGTTGTTTAATTTCACTATTTATTTCTTTAATAAGTTTGTTAACTATTACATCATTCTCTTTGTTCCAAGATTCGTCCATATGTGTTACTTCAGTTACTACTAGCAAGTCAGTTATTTTTTCATCTTTAAGATTAAGTATTTGCTCTTTAACTGTTTCATAGTTTCCAATTATTGAAAAATTCATATGTCTTGGGTTAAGTGGTATAGTTATTTTTTTAAATTCTTCGATCTCTTTTTCTGATTCTATTATAGTAACAAAAGCAGAAACCATTCTATTTTTAATTCCATCAAACTTGTTTAAATTTTCTCTATATGTGTCTATCATACACAAAGATGTTCCACTAAACATTTTTGCTGTGTCCAATGTGTAATCAGAAAAACCACTAAATACCATGGGTGGCATTACTGATATGGGACAATACATTTTATACATTTTTACAAAATCTCTCAAAAAGGTAGTTCTTTTTTTTATTGTATCTGTTAAATCTGATTTTCCAAAAATATCAAACTCTATGTCTGGCTCATCACTTCTGTTATGAAAATCTCCAGCAACCCAATTAAAAACAAGTCTGCCTTGATCTATTTCATTGTATGCCATTGTCATCATCGAACAATACTGAGGGCTTACATGATATGGCCTTAGCGCTATCATATATTTTAGTTTATGCCCTGGAACAATTGCAGCAGCAGATTTTATAAAATAATCTGCTTGACTAGAATGAAATGTTAGTAGAACTGATTCATAACCAGCGTCCTCTAGTCTATAAGAAAGATCTCTTAATTCTTCAACATTACAATGTTGATCTCTCAACATATAGTGCAGTCTCATTTTTTAATTTATTTTTTCTCGCTCGTCAACAATGGAAATGGCAAATTTCATCATGCTATCATAGCCAACAGCGTTGTCCATAATTTTATTATAATGGTGTCCGCAGAAAAATAACTCTCCAGAAATTCCAGAAACTTTTACTAGTGCCTCAGCACCACACTTGTCGCAGCGATCCTGTGGACCAAGAGTCCAAGTTTTTTCTTCTTCCTTTGACTGTAACATACTAAACATATTATACCCTTCTATTGTCAGTTTTATAGAACCCAGAGCCATTAAATGTGACTCCTATATTAGAGTATACACGAACTAAGTCTTTATTGCAAGTTTCACATTTGTACCCTGGGTCCTCATCGGACATAGATCTAACCTTTATATATCTTGTAGCACAAGACATACAATCATATTCATATGATGGCATTACTTTTTCTTTGTCTTAGCCTTTACTTGCCAAACAGGTAGTTTGAGTTCATCTCCAGACCACTCATAGCCTAAAGCCTTTACTACAAACTTAATAATCTTAATTCTCATTACTTTACCTTCTTTCCAAACTTAGCCCAGATTCTTTCATGAAGGTAGAAGAAAGTCATTTCTAGTGTTAGATATGAAAGTCCGTAAAGACCAACATACTCCCACTCTGCCTCTCCAGTATAGTACTTTAAAACGAAATAAATTATTCCAGAAACAAAAGTAAAATGTACGAATGGCCAACTTATAGTCTTTAGCAATGACTTTCTTCTTGACTCCATTATAGTGCCACCTGTGGCTTTCCTCCGCCACCTGCTGACTTCTTTTTCTTTTTCTTTGGAGCAGCATCATGTGATGTTGGTACATCAGAAGATCCAACCTTGCTAAGAAGTGGAAGATTCTCTTCTCCAGCATACACTGGACGACCCCAACCAACAACAGCATTAACCAATTTCTTTTTATTATTTTTTACATATGCACGAGTCTTTTCTACGCACATACCGCCATTTCTTTGATCGCCTTTTGCAGTGCCTGAAGTGTTTCCTTCAATAACCTGAATTGTTCCATCTCCATTATTTTTTACACAAAGACCAACATGAGAAATTCTGTTAACGCCATCGTCTGGGAAATCAAAATAAATCCAGTCTCCTGGAGTTGGATCGTCGTTACGAGCATCTGCCCAACGATTATTTTTCTTAAACCAATCTGATGCTGCAATTGTTGCTGCAGTCTTTGGGTATTTCTTTGGATCTAGGCCTGCAGTAAATGCACACCAAGAAACAAATGATTGGCACCAAGGCAAAAAGTTTGCACCTGTCCATTTTCCATACTTTGTTTCATTATCTTTTGGACCTTCAATGGTTCCAACTTCTTTTTTTGCAACCTCAATGATTGCTTCTAAACTTCCTTTTACGGACATATGCTTCCTCCTTGTTAATATAGCACAACTATATTATATCAGACTATACTGTGCCTGTCAAGGACTATAATATTTATATTTTTGCTAACTCTGGGTTTAAAGGAGATCTTGCTCCTGCTATTGCTTTTTCAATTTCAGAGCAAACAAAGTTAAACTCTTCTTCAAAGATTTCAGGAGATCTGTCTTCACCCATCTTAGGCTCTTTTCCTTCTGCAATCATTGCATCTTTAAGAGTTTTTTCAATGTCATAATTTAGAACTGTGCATGTGAAATGCTTCATGACATATCCATCTTTGTCTATTAAATATTTTTCGTAGTTTCCGCCCATTTGTACACCATCATAGAATCCAATGTTTAGCCATGGGGACTTAAACTTTCCGTTAACATTACCATCTTCTAGAGAGTCTCTCATGGATCTCAATTTTTCCATCTGAGATGAAATCTCTGCATACAACTCATGTGGTGGTAGTGTTGGTTGACCCAATCCATTAGTTCCAGTTGTAAGACCATTACCTAAAACCTCATTCAACAACTCATGTGGAACAGAAGAAACCATCTCTGAATACTTAAATGTTGTATTATAAATCTCTTCTCCATAAGCCTTTGAATCTAAGCCACAGGTAATTCCTTGTGACCACTTGCCCTTAGTAACTCCTGGACCACAGTAGTCATTTGTTGGGACAGCAATGATTTCAAACTCTTCGTTGTTGTACTTATCTTGAAGCATTTGCAGAACTTCTAGTTGATTTGCATTACCGCAACCAACTGTAGTATTGGCAACTATTGTAACTTTGCCCTTATATTGCTGTAGGTGATTTGGAGTACCTTCCGCAGAAGATAACTGGATGTCATAGATTGATTTCATGTCTATATTATAACACATTTTTAATGGTGTTTTAAGGGCAGTTTTAAGTCATGCCCAGGACCTATAATTAACTACGAATGTAAGACGATGACCCAATCAAAATTTTTGAAAGAGACGATAGGTACTCTCCAAATGATTTTAATGTATTTTTGCTTACATATGAGGCTGATGCAACTGCAGTAGCAACGGATGATCCATATGCAACTGCTGGAGAACCATTATATTTAGTGATTTTTACTCCAGACATAGCGACCATATCTAACCCAGGACCTCGGTTGGTTGCTGCTTCAAGTTGAGTTGCAGTAGCCAAAGCCCCCACCCCAATAACTCCATTAACACATGAAGGAAAGCCTACAACATCTTGTCTACGATCATTTCCTGTTGCAACAAACACTGGAACATTGTTTGCATTTAATGATGATACAGCATTTATTGTTTGTGTATCTGTTGTGCATCGTGATAGGTTGTCAGCAGAAACCGAAGACTGGCTAATTGATAAAGCATCAATGCTATATTTAGATGCATTCTTTGATACCCAATCAATTGCTGCTGTTAGTGCTCTAACATCTCCCCTTGAATTTCCAATGCTTGTAACATCATTGAACCTAATAAATACAATCTTAATGTTAGGATCTACTGTAAGTGCAGATTTAACCATGCTGTCGCCATGATATGTTGCATTATTAACAGATGTTGGCCATGGGGCAGACGCTGCGCCCTTGCCCTCCATAAACAATTCACCATTTGGGCATGACATATTTTGAGATACAACCTTTGACTTTACTGTTGTAAAACAAACCTCATGAATAATTTGAGGGAAATTATTAGAGTTAATGGCGCTATCAATAATTGCCAAAACCTTTTGATCATTTGCCTGTGAAGGCTGAATTACAGTAACTAAAAGTAGTGCTGATAGTATTGCTATTAGTGTCTTTTTCATTTATTTATCCTTTGTTGTTGTTTGTTTATTCTTTTATTTTTACTACTAATTGACATGGATCTCCGCCATCTTCCCATTCCTGCTGCTCTTCATCAGTCATGTAGGGATCTCCTTCGTGTGTATTGCAGAACGGTTCTGTTATCCATCCCCGCTCAATTCCATTGTTTAACCATATGGAAAACTCGTCGTAATCTTGTTCTTCGATCATATACTAAGTATACCGTTAAGCGGTTACAATGTCAACTGGGCCAGTGCAGGATGTGCTAAATTTTATTGCTGCATTTACTGCTTGCAAAACTCTATTTCTTGCATTTTTTTGTTTATCTGTTGCAAATAAAACTCCGTAGGCATACTCCGATCCAGAGCCCATAGCCATATATGGTAATGTATATTTAGATAATGACATATCTACAGCACTGTGTTCGTATATCTCGCCACGAATTCCAATAATTAATCCTAAGTCTCCGTCTTTGCTGGTGTCCACCCAAAACTCATTGTAAAATTCTCTAAGTTCTTTAATAAATTTAGTCTGCATAAACTTATCTGTGTCTTTAATGTTTGGGGCTGTTGGTTTAAAGTTATAGCGAATTCTTTCTCCATCTAATCCACCAGCATATCCAATAAGATAGGGACCTATTTTCCAAACCTTGGGTGCTTCAAGAGCCAGAATAATGTTGTCATCTGACGCACCACGATCTCCAGCCATATAAACTTTGCCTTCGTGTTTTAATGCAGCAATACAGGTCATGAAAAAGCCCCTTCAGGATAGGTGTATTAAAGTATACCACCTTCTGAAGGGGCCGTCAAGTAGGCCTAAAAATGACTAATTAGCCTTTTTATCTACCGTTTTGAACGCATCATTTATTTCTGATAGGGTTAGTTTACCATCATCAAGAAAGGCTCTTGCGAGTCTTTCAATAACACTGGCTACACCCAATAGACCAGCAAGCATTACTGCTTGTATTGTGTCAATTCCAACGACTGCTCCAGCACCAAGTACCGATAGACCAGACGCTGCAAATACTGCCACTATTCGCATTAATATATTTGTTAATGCTTTTTGTGGATGCTCTTTTTTAGGAGCCTCTACTACTTTTTTAGTTGCCATCTTTAGTCCTCCTTTCTAAGCGGTATTGATATTAACCAAATAATTGTTGTGATTAATACTGCAAGACCAACAATATCTCTTGCCGATCCTGTCAAAGTTAGCCAAGCAATAAAGAAGCCAAGGAGAGTAAATGCCTGAGCAATTATTTCAACACCTGCATCTTTTAGCCATGTGAAAAATCCCCTTACAACCTTTTTAATTATTTTCATGTTACCTCCTCATTCCAATTACCGAAGCGACTATGTTAGAAACAAGTACTACTGGGATAATTACTTCTTGTGCTTTTTCTCTCTGATCGTCCGTCATATCCATACCTAACTCAGAGAAATTAGATAGGAGTTCTGCTGGATTTATATTTAATATTGCTCCCAAAGGATCTGCCAAGAATGCTTCTGTTTGTATTTCTGTGACTGCATCTGCCAATGTATATGGCATTGGGGCATCTTCATTTTCTGCTGCCTTTTCAGCAAACTCAACAACTGCTGCTGCAACTGCAGGATTTTCTTTTGCTAATTCTGCTATCAATGCTACTTCTTCTGTTTTAATACCTAAATCTTCTGCCAACTCTTTTGATTGTTCTGGATTTAGTTCAGTTAGGAATGTTGATACTGCTGACATTAATTTGGCATCATTAACACTAATTAGTTTATTTAACTTTTTAAGTTCCTCGTCAGAAATAGGATCGCTGTCTGTGTTATCCTTATCTGGTGTTACTACAGGATCTTCGTCAACAGATTGCTCAGGTTCAGGCTCTGGGCTTGGATCTGTATCCTCTGGCTGAGGTGAAGGCTCTTGTGAAGGTTCTGGAGTTGGATCAGTCTCTTCGTTCTCCCCATCTGTGGTATCAGGGCTTGGAGAAGGATTGGGATCTTCTGGTTCAGTTTGCTCTTCATCATCAGGGAATCTTGGATCCTCTGGTGTAATAATTTCTGGTTCTACCTCAACATCAGGTTCAGGCAAATCAGGCTCTTCTGTAACATCAGGACTTGGCTCTGGTGAAGGTTCTGGCTCAACTTCCTCTACTGGTTCTTCTCCATTTATAGCAGCAATAAGATTATTTAAATCTGATATTTGATCAGCCAATTGTGCTGCCTCTGCCACCTGTTCTTGCTGTTCTTCTGGCGTTATAGGCGTTTGGGAAGGCGTTGGCTCAGGGATAGGGGTAGGGCTTGGAGTAGGCTCTGGAATAGGCTCTGCAGCCAATGTAGGGGTTGGCTCTCCAGCCTGTACCTGTGTTGCCCCCCAAGCCTCGAGTGATACTATAGATCCGTCATGAAGACGAACACCTGTTCTAAGATTATTATACTCTGGTCCTTGATAACTATAAGATACTGCCAAACCACCTGTATTAGTAATAGCCACTAATATATTTACTGTGCTTGGCTGTGCACCATAGTTACCAAATGGAACCATATTAAGGTTTAATTGGAATCCACCTTCTGAATAATATATGTCCAAACCAGATGTTCCGCTTGCTCCTGGAAACCAATCCATTGAGTATAAAGAAATTGAAGGGGTAGATGGATAGGTATGAAATGTTCCATCTGGTTGACCAAATGTAATTACAGAGTTAGTTGTTGCATAAATGTTTTCATACTGTACCCCGTCAAAAGTCACGGTAGTTGCAATAGGTATTTGATAAGATATATCGTCTCCAGAGCAGGTGTCCATATGATGAACTGTTGGCTCTGCATCACCCTCGTATGCTGCTGCTATGGTTTGTGATTGTATAAAGTTAACGCATGTCGCATTGGCATTTTCTGGAAGCCAAAGATTGAATCCAAAGGCTAACAGGAACGCAGACACTATTCTTGTTAATTTTTTAATCTCCTGACCTCCGAATTAGACTATGTCTAATAAGGTTATTATATCATTTAATTAAGATTATCTATCAATAATCCTGCCCTTGGACCGTCACACCAGACCTCGTGTGAGTTTTCAAGTGGAAGATAAAGCATGTCACCTGGCCTAAGTTCGTAAGTCGTTCCACCATCTATTTTCCAAAATGATGTACCAACTATTTGCCAATAAAAAATATCGTGTGGATCATGATGATCGCTTACATTCCTGTTAGAAAGAGACATCCTTATCCCTTGAAAATGCCAGTCACTGTTACAATTATGTTGTCCTTGATTATAATATCCGCAATGCCTATTATCTACAGAGTTGTTAAGTTTATACAATAGTTCTGAAACACCTTTAAAATCTTCAAATATATTGTGTGTCTGTGGGGCAAGCCAAAATTTTTCCTGTATTTGTATGTTTCCTATATAGTCTAATGCTGTAAGATTATTTACTTGCTCTACCTTTTTCTTTAAATTGTCATTTTTTATTATTGATTCTTTATATACAAAATTCATTATATCTTCCCAGGTTATTTCTGGAATTTGGTATTGCTCAAACAAAACTGCATGACTATTTTCTTTTGCGTTTTTTATTAAATCTAACATAGTTACAGTATATCACTTTATAAAACAAAAAGGGGGGTAAGTTTCCCCACCCCCCCTTAGTTTAAGTTAATTACTTAAGTGTGGCAACCTTAGCCTTTGGATTAGCCTTGTTCCACTTTGCAGCAAGAGAATTGAATGCCTTCTTGATTGCAGCAAGTGCAGCAGCATTGTCTGCCTTTACCTTATCAAGTTCAGCCTTTGCAGCAGCCTGAGCATCTGCAAGAGCCTTGTCTGCAGCAACCTTAGCGGTTACAGCATCAGCCTTCAACTTAGCAATTTCAGCAGCAGCAGTAATAGCAGCAGCATCGGCAGCAGCCTTAGCAGCAACTGCATCTGAAGCAGCCTTTGCTACAGCAGCAGCAAGAGCAGCATCTGCAGTTACCTTGTCAGCAGCACGAGCAGCCTTTTCTGCAGCGAGTGCAGCATTAGCAGTTGCGAGTGCTCCAGCAAGATCTGAAACTGTTACGATTGCAGTCTGTGAAGTTGTGGCCAACTTAATTGTTGGAACTGATGTAGGTGCAGTAATAGATGCACCAACAGCAACGGTTCCAGCAGTAGCAGGAAGTGTAATGTCTGATGTGTAACGACCTGTTACAAGAGCATCAGCAGTGACTGTTCCAGCAGTTGCACCACCAAGAGTGGTTACTGTTACTGTATCAGCAACAGCGTTTCCAAAGATATCAGCAACATCAAGAGTTGCAGTTACCTTACCAGAAATGTTTCCTGAAGCAGGAATTGACATCTTAAGATCGTATGCAGGACCTGCAACACCCTTAAGATATAGTGTTGTTGCTGCACCAGTTACAGAAACTGTAACTGCAGAAGCAGCAGTTGTAGTTGTATATGCATAGACAGTCGCTGTTGTTGAAGCAGGTGTGACTGTGATTGATGAGGATCCAGCAGATGCACTAACTGTTGAACCAATTGCAGAGACGAGGCGAGTGTTTGCGCCTACTGCTGTAAATGTTACTGGTGTTCCAGCAACTACAGTTGCAGTAAGAAGCAATGCTTCGTTGTTTGTTACAGTTGTGGTGTCTGCAACGCTTACTACGTTGTCAGATGGAACCTTAACTGTGAATGGTGAGGCTGCAGTACCTGAGCCAGAAATTTCTGTTGTTACGTCTACAGAAACGGTATTGGCACTTGCAGGTGTCACTACTAGTGTGCCCAAGCCCATGGCTGCAACCATGACGAGAGCGATCTTCTTAAATGAATTCATTTTTCTCCTTTTATTATTCATTCGGTTTATATTGTTTTTAGCCTATCCAAATAGTCTTTAATATCTTCTATTTGACTAGACTTATAGTGTATCACATTCTCAGGAAGTTTGTCAACCTGCTTTGGCCTATCGCTAAAAGTGTGAACCTCTACTTCAGTGTCTAGGGTTTTTGGAGTATATGATATTGCTCCAAAAATAGCACCACACACAGCATCGGCCAAGTCTTTTGACTTTTTCCTAGGGTGATCAACTCTATCATTTTTCATTATTTTTAATTGGGTCAACTCTTCAAACAAAAGATCGATTGCAGGCATTACTAATCTTTCTTCATAAACAAGCATAGCCATATCCTCGTAATGCTTTTTAGCAACAGAAACTGTATCAGTCTTCATTCCAACTTGCTTTAGTTCATTCTGGATATCAAATGATTGCCAACGGTCAAATGAAACCATGCCTATATCAAAACCTATTCTTCTAAGGTTTTGAATCCACTGTTTTACCTCAGATAAATTTACTGGCCCTTCTACCTTTGGCTCCCACCAAGCGACAGCGTCTACAACTACAACTGGAGCAACTTGCTCATAGTTATTGATTACCTGAATGTTTACCCATTTTTCAACATGTGCAATTGCTACAGCACACTTGTCATGTTTTTGTGCAAGGTCAGCATGTACATAATATTTTTTATTTGGATCTGGTCTAAAAGACTCATCAAACCTTTTAAAGTTATCCACAGGATTTCTTAGTGTCATACAGGCTCTTACTTTGTCTGCCTGCTTAAAAAATGCATCTGAAGCAAAAGTTGGTACGCATGCAAAGCGCATCATTGCATCTCCAAGGTCTGTCATAAAAGCAATTTTAAAATCATCAATTTTACGAGTAGGATTTACTTCCCATGTAGGTCTTTTTAAAGCAAATACTCCAGGGTATTTATATGAAACAATTGTATCTTCATCCCATGTAATTTCAAATTTATTATCCGCATCTGTATCTGGAAGCAATGGATTAATTATAAATTCGTGAGTTCTTTCTACAATTTCTTTTTCTGCAATAACGGATTCATATCTTTCTGAAATAAAGTCTCCTGGGTATCGTGGAAATGAAAGAAGAACAACCTTGCCAAGATCAGGGAAACGAGAGTCTACTGATCCACGAAACGCTTTATAAATGTTATCAGCAGTCTTTCCCTGTTCGTTTCCTGTTCCAACTTCAGATGCAAAACCAGAAATCTCATCAAGAACTGCCAACAAAAGATTTAGACCCTCATGAGACTCACGCTCTGAGTGGCCAGAGTAAACAGTAATTGATTTATTAAATCCAATTGAATCCACTTTTGCTTCATACTTACCAGCAAACCATGGTGACTTTTCGATCTTTGTTTTAAAACCTTTAAAGAAAACATTCTTAGCCTGCTGTGCGTTAATAGCAACATTGATTAGGTCTATGGCATCCCCAGAGGGTTTGCCGAAATATCTGGCTGGGTCCTTAAGGCATAATAACTTATACACAATGTAAGCACAAGCAACAGTAGAAGTAAAATCTTTTCCACTGCCCTTACCAAGTTGGAGGATAATTTCATTCTTAGTAAATTTTTCAAAATATCTTGCACCTTCTTCTTCGCCCATTATTTGTTGAAGATCTTCTTTACGATAAATCTGACTCATTGCTTCAACTATGTCATATTGAATATTTGATAATGCTGGCTGACCCAAGTAGTCTGGAGACTCTACAAATGTCTTAGCATCTACTGGAGTTTCTTCAAAATGATTATCCTTTAATGCCTCAAGAAAATCATCAAACATCATGGACAATTGTAATCACTTCATCCTTTTTAGCAATATCAGAAAGCCTACGCATAATCTCGTCACGAATTTGCGGATGTTCTGATGCTATATCTCTAAGAATTGACATTAAAATTTCTTGTCTTCTTTCTATCTGAATCATTTCTTCTGCAAGTTCTTTGTTTTCTAGCAGTCCTGCTTTTTGCAACATGTCAATTCTTTTAGATTCAATATCCATAACTAGTTTAATTGCTGCAGTTTTTGCACTAAGATTATTTGTCATTGATGCTTCATCAATAACTTCGTATGTACGAGATACCAATTTGCTATAGTGTGTATCTGCTGCTGCTAGTGCTTCCTTAGCACGAGCACGGATAGCATCATTAGCAGATGCCATAACCTTCCACTCGTTGATAAGTGCGACCACTTTAGTTCTTGGAATATCTAATTCTTTTGAAATTACTGTAGGGTCATTACCTTTCAAATACTCTTCTACTACCTGATTTACTTGATCTAAATGTTTAACTAAATCATCTTCAGTTGACATCATCTAGGTCCCTTGCAATTTTTAAAAGTATTAGATATCCAATTAAATCATCAATGTCATTATCTCCAATATAAGACCCACCTCTAGTTATTCTAGATAATTTATCATCAATACGAACATGAAGTTGCTCTACACTATCAGAAGTAGAAAAAATTCTAACAGGGTTAAGAGCGGAGTCACCATATGATTTATTTTTTTCAATAAGCATATGCTTTATTTCATCACAAACCTGACCAATTGTAAACTGTGTCTCAGAACTCATTATCTTCTCCATCTTCATCCCACGCTAGTTCCCAGTCTTCCATATTTTTAGACAAACGAATTAGAGATATTGCTGCCAAAGAAGACAGGGATCCAATCAATATAATTATAGGCAATAGTATTTTTTTCATCTTTTAGACTTCCTTAATCCAAATTTAGCAAGATATACATAGATAGTTTCCACGCTTACCCCACACTCCTTTGCTATTTCTTCTGGAGATTTTTTATCCATAACATAACGCTTACGCATAAAAACCTCGCTTGTATATAGTTTAGCAGCCATATGGTTATCTGTCAACTCCTGGGATTTTCCAGTCTAGTTCTTCTCTAGTAACTGGAGCATTATTTTTAATGCCAGACATGTGCTGATATCCATCAATTTTGTCATAATCTGCATTATATTCTGTCCATTTAAGATTTATACCGCTTTTTCTACAATACTCTTGTACAGTTTCTAATGATATTCCACCATATTTTCCTTCTAGTTTTCCTGAAAATAACATATTTAGTTTTAGCATAGCCTTTCTTGAGTGCTCCCAATGATCATTTTTTTTATCGTCTGCCCATGGCCTTGCAGTATTATATCTACTTAACTTTTCCCCTGGATACTGTCTAGATAAATGGTGATATGCAAAAATTTTTGAAGTAGCAAACATTCTCCAGCCTCTACCCCATGACTGTAAAGAAACATATGGCTCTTCTCCGTTAAAGTTCATCTCTGGATCTAATGGAACTTCTTCTACATAAGACTTATCTGCAAAACACCATGTAAAGTGAACCCAATAATTTTCATGAACATCATTATCTTCTGGTGGAGCATGCCCAATTGGAAACCAGTATCCTGGAATAAAGTCCGATGTTGACTGAGTTCTTGGATCCCATCCAGTTATTGATGGGTGGTATAAATTTGTTTTCACTTTGTTTTTATATTTAATTGACCAGTCTTCGTTATATTCAAAGTCTGGTGGACATAATGTTAAAACTGCTTTATTCGTTACCGATTTATTTTTTGCTTTTTCGTACTCAGACAAACATATTATGTCCCAACCTTCTTCAAACCTTGTATGACCACAAATAAATAAAACATAGTCATATTCATAGTGAGATGGCAAATTCCTTGTTGTCAAGTCTCTAGCCCAAAGAATCCCCCTGTACTTTGATAAATCAAATCTTCGATACAACATCTGATTTTCTGGAACAAAACTTAAATCTGAATAAAATTCTGGATAGTGCTCTTCAACAATAGAAAATAAAAGGCTTTCTTTGTTGCTTGCTTTTTCATAACAGTCTAAAACTGTCCCCAAAAGATCTCCTTCTTTGTATGAAATTATTGATACTAAAATTTTCATATGGCCTTGCCCCAATTATTTATAGCCCAGTGCCCAATTCCACAAGCATCCGCAACATCATTATCATCTATGCTTCTATCATATATTGTATTAATAAATCTAATTGTTCTTTCTTTTCTTAAGTTTCTTTCGTGCCCTTTATACCAGGATAGGGACTTATTTGGATTTTGAGATCTAATTATTAACTGTTCCTCTTTTGATATTTTTTTATTACCTATATAATTTTGCCAAGTAATTGGTGCTACCTTACCTATTGTTTTAGTTCCACTCTGACCTGCTGATCCAAGGATTGCACCCTGAACTAGGGCTAAGTCTGCAGCAGTTTTTGGACTGTTCATAAACACAGTATGTTCAATTACGATTGCCTCAAATCCGCCGTAATAATCAAAAAACGCTTTAGTTTTTTTGCCAGCATCTGTAACCTTTTCATAAATATCATTTCCTTCAAATTTAATTTTCCCCACAATACCCAGTGTTTTTTGTTGCGTATCAAATAAAGCAAATGCAAAACTGTTCGTACTGGCATCAATAGAACATATAGTTTTGGGCAATACATTCATTCCCCATTTATTTTTTGTCATTTGATTTATCCTTAATTTTTTTTATTGCTTTTGCAACCGCATCTGGATTTACTGCACAGGAAGAACAAATTTGAAAATCATTATATATTGATAATGGCATAGAACACGATTTGCAAAGTCTAGTTTTGCCCTTTCTTTTTAATCTTTTAGACTGTAGATACCTTGCAGCAATCTTTTCTTTTGTTGCAAGGTCCCTACAATCAACAGAACAATATATCTGATAAGATACTGACTGATCAAACTGTTTGTCACAAAAATTACAATGTCTCACTTAATGTCTCCAGGGGCGGTATTTTAATTACGCCTGTCCCTGCAGACTCACATGCTTTTTGAATTGGGCATGACTTGCATATCTTGGAGTTAGATCTATAGTTTTTGGTTGGCAGGGTTTTATTTTCCCACGCTTTCCTAACTGTCCTCATCCAATCAAATGCCTGGTCTACCCACCGACGGTAATGATCGTTTACTTCAACAGGAATCAAAAGAAGTTCATGATTATTTTTATTTTCATAAATCAAAACACCCTTTGGTTTCTTTAAAATTTTCATATAAATAAGAAGTTGCATCAAGTGTCCCAACTTGCCCTTACCAGATGCTTTTCTGTATTCAAAACCTTCATTCATCATTGTTTTTATTTCGCCAACCAACTCTTCATTTTGCCAGTTAAGCATTACATCGCCATAACCAAAAATTGGCGGATCATCATGAACAATTTTAAACTCAGTCGTTGCTTCATTATTTTCATCACGAAATATTTTTGCCACACCAGAGTGCATCATTGCATTTTGTATTCTAGCATGGGACAATGTTCCAGCAGACATATTGGCTGCAGCGTACGCATCAGCATTATCTTCAAATATTTGACCCTCAAAAGCAAGGTACCAATATCTAGCACACTCTCCATTGCCATATGATATTGTTGATGGAGCAAATGTTTTCTTTGTTGTATGCTTGTCTACACGATTAATTGTGTATCCTTCTTTTATTTTTGCCACAAGCCCATCAACATCCATAGAGTGGACTGGTTTTTCTTCCGTTTTTATCATAACTGTATGTAGTAAATTTTTTGTCATTTTTCTCTTTCTGTTAGTATAAGTATAGCAGATTATCGAATTATATACTTTAAAGCAGATACAAGATTGTTTATTGCCTCTGCTGCTGTATAGTAAATATTCTTCTTTCCTCTGTCTGACTTATCCACATTAGCCATCCAAGTTGCTCTTAAGGACATCTTTGCTGCAATAGCCTGAAGTCTTACGATCTCGACTGTAGCCACATTTAATGGGATGTCTGGCTTAACAATTATCTTAGCAATAAAGGTAAGGGCTGTTGTAAGTTCCTCATCCTCCATATATTCTGCTATATCAGACAAACCGTTTATCATTTCTATTGTTGTTTTATTCTGTTCCATTTTTCACCATCTGTTCTAGTAGTTGTAACTCTATTATAGCAAGTCTGGTCTTCTTGTTACCCTCGCCAAGTACGACTACTATGGCTGGATCATTGCCATTTCGTATAGCATCTGTGGTGGCCTTAGCCCAAACATCTTGATTTAGTGTAAATGATTTTGAGTTCTCTTTAAAATCTACAGTAAAGTTTTCCCAGGTGGCATCGCCCTTCTTAGTATTTCTACCAGAATTCTTATGCTTTTTAGCACCTATTCTTTTGCTTTCAGATTTTTCACTCATGCTTTTTTACCTTTTTGTATCCTACTTTAAACAACTGAGTTTCTGATAAATGTTTTTGAGAACACATCCAAGACGACATTCCAGTTTCCATATAAACCCTTATTGTCTTTACCTCTTCTTTACATGTTCTGCAAGGAAACTTGCCTTCATAAACGCTGTAGTTAGCCATTTAGTTTGTTCTTGATAAACTCTTGCAAGTCAAGATCCTCTCTTACACGATTAACAAATGCCTCTTTACCCTGAACTTTTGTCCCATCTGGAAGCATGTACCATGCCCCAGTTCTTTCTATTACGCCATTTAGTTCTGCTGTTGTAACTAAATCACCAATAGTATCTAATCCAACATTGTCCCCTCTGAAATAAAAGTCATACTCTCCTGATTGAAACCCTGGAGATGTTTTAGAAAATTGAAGTTCCCACCTAATAGTTCTTCCAATTTTTTCTTCAATCAACTTATCTCCTACTTTAATTTTTCCTTTAATCGCCTGATTGTCTGACTCGGAACTAAATAACTTAATAACGCAAGAAGAGTAAAACTTAGTAGCCTGACCACCAGAAGGCTGCTGGCTAGTATACATAGCATTAATGTTATTACGAGACTGGCTAATAAGAACAAGCAAAGTAGGCTTAACTTTATTGTTAGCATAGTTAAGCATTTTCCATGCGTTACTAAAGTCACGAGACTCTGCTCCAATCTGCTTTGTATTTTCCAAAGGCTTCATTTCGTCAGTGTCCTTTTCAAAATATATTGCAGGAAGCATTGACGTAATAGAGTCTACCACAATTAAATCAACTCCAGCATTCATTAGAGCAACTCCAACATCTACCATGTCGCTTATAGTTCTTGCCTGTGAGTAGATTAATTTTTCTGGATCTACCCCCATCTTACGAGCCCATTCCTCTGAGTATGACATTTCTGAGTCAATCCAAGCACATAATTTTCCTTCTGCTTGCGCTAGAGCAATCATTTGAAGGCACATAGAAGACTTTGCGGATGATTTGCTACCCCAAATAAGTACTTGACGACCATATGGAAGTCCTCCACCAAGTGCACGATTTAAACCAAAACTAGGAGTTGGTTGGTATTCAAAGTTAACACCGACACCGCTTCCAAGTCTTTTTCTCAACTTGGGATCAAGTTGTGCTAACGCTTCTTCTAAACTAACTGACATGTACATCCTCCAATGTTACGGTTCCGTCTTTTGTTTTTCCAAATTCAAATTTATAATATTTTCCTTCTTCAATATGCATGTAAGCCTTTGCAAAAGATGTTGGAAATACTGTTATTGAGTGAAGATCTCTTTTTGTATCTGCAAGGGTTAATGATGCCATCTTCTTTCCAGCCTTTGTTACTCTTGGCTTAAAAGATACTACAAACATTTCATCATCTTTATATGGCAACTGTCTATACCCTAAAAATTTTACCAAGGCACTTGAAGAATCTTTTATTTGCTCAGATGGAATGAAAGATACAATCCTGTTATCATTACAAAGAACCAAATAAGAACGACCCGTCTCAATAGTGGTATTTTCATCATCGAATATACCGACAGACCCAGTCTTGTCCAAAATTTCAACTCGTGACCATCCTGTTCCCCTCTTAATAGATTTTACCATACCCATAAAAATATAAGATCCTTTTTCTTCAAAGTCTACAATGTCTTGAATGAAAGCATAGTAGTGTGAAGGAATTGTTATATTAAATTCTGGAAGATTTAAATACTCATATAGGTTTTCTTTTATTTCCTGATCATTTCTTGGATTATCTGGAAATGTTGCTGCCCCAATTGCTCTAAGTGCTTGAAGCGCTCTACTATTTACTCCATTGCCTTTTGTGAATGTAAACTGCTCAAGTTCTGCATAAGACTTAAAAGGTCGTGCCGATATATATCGTTCTGCAATCTTATCAGAGATAAACTTGATCCCCGAGAGTCCAAACCGAATACCTTTACCTTCAATTTTAAAATCAATATCCGAATCGTTAATATGAGGTAGTTTAATGCTAATCCCCATTCTCTTCGCTTCAATAAGATATTCAGTTCGTGCATCTTTGTCTCCCTCATTTTTTAATACAGAATACATAAACTCAAGTGGGTAGTAATACTTTAACCATGCTGTCCAATAGGATAGCGTTGAATATGCTACTGCGTGAGACTTATTGAATGAATACCCTGCGTGAGCCTCAAAATCATGCCACAAGTCTAAAGCAGCATGCGGAGTAATAAAACGAGATGCTCCTTCAACGAATCTATCTTTAAACTGATCAAACTCTTTTGCATCCTTTTTCTTTCCAATAATCTTACGAACTTTGTCAGCCTCTGACATAGACATTCCACCAATATGTACGCAGGCCTGCATAACCTGTTCTTGATACAAAATACAACCGTAAGTATCTTCTGTAAACTCTTTAAGAATCTGATGAATATATGCTATATTTTGTCGTCCATGTTTTCTTTCAATATAGTCTTTTCCAATTGTATTCATTGCGCCTGGACGAACAAGAGCATTAGATGCAGCAAGTTCTGACAAATTTTTAACACCCATTTTTACAAGAAGGTTTGTATATGGCGCTGCTTCACACTGAAATACGCCCTTGGTATATCCTTCAGATAGCATTTGATATACATTATGGTCATCCATTTTTATACTAAGAAGATCAATCTTTTTTCCATGCCTATCTTTAATTATATCAATAGTATCCTTTAGAACTGATAAGGTTTTAAGACCTAGCGCATCAATCTTGATAAGCCCAATCTTTTCAGCCTCTTCCATATCAATTCCAACAACTGGTATCCGATCATCAGATCCAGTAGAAGAACGAGTTTCCAATGGCGCATACCTAAAGATCGGATCCTTACTAGTAACAACACCAGCAGCATGAACGCCAGTACCCCTAATACGACCACGAAGTTGCTCACCATATATTTCCACCTCTGGATATTTTTCACGAAACTCTAATGTTGATTTTGATGTACAGTAATCATCCCAAGAGTCTACTGTTTTTAAAACTTTGTTCACATCTGACAAAGGTATATTTAAAACTCTGGCAACATCTCTAACTATGCCCTTACCAGTAAATTGTAAAAATGTTGCAATAGAAGCAACATGCCTATACTGTCTAACAAGATAATCCTTAACTTCTTCACGACGAGTATCTTGAATATCTGTATCAATGTCTGGAAAATCATTACGCTCTGGGTTAATAAATCGAAAGAACAAAAGATTATGTTTTATGGGGTCAATGTCAGTAATCCTCAATGCGTAGCAAACCAAAGACCCAGCGGAAGATCCACGACCAGGACCAACCAATATATCTTCTTTCTTTGCCCAACTGATCATGTTGCTAACAACAAGGAAGTATGGAGCAAACTTTTTATCTTTGATGATTTGCAACTCTTCATTAAGTCTGTCTACATAAACCTGATTTTCAGCCAAACCTCTTTCTTTCAAACCTTCAAGAGCAACCCTAGCAAGTTCTTTGTCTGGACTCTTATATTGTACTGGCAATAGGTTTAAACCTTCTTGAATGTCATAGTCTTCAATAGTATTTGACAAAAGTATTGTGTTTGTATATATATCTTCTCTATCAATGCCCTGAGATTTCATGGCTGACTTCATTTCTTCATAGGACAGTAAATGAATGTCAAACTTATTAAATGTAATCTCTCTATCTTTACCATATAGCAAGTCTAGCCTTTGCATCATATCAGACTGTTTTGCTGACTTAGCATATGTTACATCCTTTGACACTTTTGCATGCGTATTCATGATTAGTTTAAACTCTTGAATTTCTTTTTGCCCTGGATGAGAATGGTGGCAGTCTGGAGTAACAATAGCCTTTATATTAAACTCATCTGCTAGTTCTAAAAGATATTTGTTTATGTGTGCTTCATTGTGTGGCATGACCTCAATATAATAATCATTGCCAAATTGCTCCTTAAACCAAGATATATACTTTTTAGCAAGAGCAAACTCTTCTTCTTCTAGTGCTTTAACTAGCACACTGCTTGGACATGCTGAAGAAACTATAATACCTTCTTTATATTTTTCTAATGTCTTAAAATCAAATCTAGGCTTTTTAAAATAGCCATCTGTCCATGCTATCTCGCTAATTTTATTTAAATTTTCTAAACCAATTTTATTTTTGGCTAGAAGGATAATGTGATTATAAACAAGATCTTGCTGACCTGTTCTTTCAGACTTATCTCTTTTATCAGATATGTCTGCACACATGTATCCTTCTAGACCAAGAATTGGCTTAATGCCCTTTGCTTTTGCAACTCGATACAGTTCTCTATGCCCAGATAATGTTCCGTGATCCGTGATAGCCAATGCTGGCATACCAAGTTCAACTGCTCGGTCTACTAATTCTTCTGGAGTAGCAATCCCATCAAAAAGACTAAAATGGGTATGGACATGTAAGCCTACGTAATTCATCTTACCAATCAGTGTTGGTAGATGATGTTACAGATGGGCTATCAAAGCCCAAATAGAACGCTTCTTGTTCCGCATATGGAATCTTCTTTAGTGCTGACTCCAATGGATAAGGCTCGATATCTTTCCAATCGAATGGTTCCTTATCTGGCGATGATGGAATAAGAGTGTAATTAGTTTCAGTGCCCTGACCATTACGCTTTAACTTCCATACTACGTTTGAGATACTGCCTGTCTCAAGGGCATACTCACGAATTGTGTTGAATGATGACTGCTTGCTGATACCCATTGACCAGATTGCAACATATGGTGCTTCAATACCGTCGTCTACTAGGACATTGCAGTAAAAGCGAAGACGGGCTCTCCATCCAGCCTTTGGATCTTTGCGATGCATTTCTTCTGCCCAGTCACGGCCTTCTGTATCCATAGTATCTACAGCCTTACGCTTATAGTCCTTTGGATTAACATGCTCTTTAACTACAAGCGCTAGTCCACGCTTATCGCTATAGTTTGCAGAATCTTCATCTAGTTCTTCGATGAATCTAATTTTTACAGACTGACCATCAGCAAGTTTTAACCACTTTACCTTCGGTCCATCGTTTTCATACTTTGGTTTGTCGAGCAGGGCGTTGATGTTTTTAATTCCCTTTACAATGCTCATATTTTTCTCCTTTATGTTTGTATTAGTTTAGCATAGACTCTATGCTTTTGTCAAATGAAAAACTTAAATCTTTAATTTCTTCATCTGGCATATCGCCTATGTCTTTGTATTGTTTGTTTATTTTAATAACAGAAACACGAGAGCCAAGTCTTTCAACTATTCTATCTTTCATGTTTCCTCCTGCCTCATCGTTATCAGCAATAACAATAATGTTATTGAAATACTTTTGAAGCAATTCTATTTGTTTGTTTGATACATTTGCACCTAATGTTGCAACTGCTGGAATACCCACCTGATCCAGCCTGATTGCATCAAAAGATGATTCTACAATGTATACTCTATCAGATTTCTTTACACGATGCAAGTTAAACAACGTCTTGCTCTTTGGTAAGCCTGGTGTATTTTTAAAGTCTTTGCCCTCTATAGATCTTCCAACAAATCCAATTGGCACTCCGTCTGGACTATGCACTGGAACAGTTACCATATCCTGTTTTTCTGAATACCCTAAAGAAAATTTATTCCATGACTGTTGAGTTATTTTACGATATTTAAAATAGTCCTTTGGTCTTTCTGATAAAGAAAGATTGTTATGTAATCTTTTAATTATTAATTCATCAAATGGCTTATATTTTTCTTCTTCAGCAAGACTACGATCAATGTCTACTACCAGATTACTCAACTTTTCCTTTGTTTTAATAAATCTTGCTGCCTCAAAATATGTTCTACCCGAAGTATGCATTACAAGTTCTATAAGATCTGCAGACTTTTGACAGGAAAAACAAAAGAACATTCCGCTGTTTTTCTGTACCTCTCCTGCTGGAGTTCTGTGATTATTATGAAATGGACAAAATATTATAAAGTCAGCATCTAGTTCAGATTCAACATTTATGCCTGATCCTGAAAGGACTCTTTTAACCTGTTCTGCGGTATAAGAATTGGATTGGTTCCATCTACCCCTGCTATCCATTCGCTCTTCCTTTTCCCTGCGTAAACTCCGTGTATAGATAATTCAAATTCAAAAAAACCTTTTATATCATTATACCTTATTGTGAAGTCTGGGTCAAGATCAAGTCTTGGCACATATCCACATAGCCTCATTTCTGAAACCAACAACCTTATATATTCAATTTTAAGTCTGCCCAATAGAGCCTCGTCCTGAATTACACCATTGATGTAAAATTTCCTGAGTGGCTTGTGGTGATAAAAATCTGGTGGAATGTTTTCCCTATTTTTTGACATACCATATTATACCTACTTATCTTCAAAGTCTTTATATCTATAGTATCCTTTATCAAAATCACACTGTACCAAGAAGTCACCCATAAACCCATTACGGTTCTTTCTAAAGGCACATTCAATAATGTCACTATTGGCCCCACGACCCAACGCCAATACCCAGTCAGCATCATATGCAATCTGCCTAGACCATGCAGTTTGGCCTAATGTAGGAACCGTAGATAGGTCACTTACATCGTCTGGGGTAGCAGATGAAATGGCAATAATAGGAACTTCTTCACTGATCGCCATAAGTTTAAGTTCTCGTGAAAGGTTCTTCATTCGTACCGTCTCATTTTCAGACTTTTGATTTGGAGACATTAGTTGTAAATAGTCAACAATGACAAAGTCTGGTTTATATTGATCAATCTTTCCACGAAGAACTGATGGATTGATTTCACCACCCTGATCATTTGAGATGATGTGAAACTCTGGCTTGCCCTGTAGATTTTTTGCATGCCATTCTTTTAGCATGTCTAACTCTATTTCTCCATTACTTAATTTTCTATGAGACCATCTACCCTCACCCATAATTGCAAAGACACGATTGCGAACCTCTGTCTCACTCATTTCAAGACTGATGACCAATGGGCTACGACCCTGTTTCCAGGCCTGTACAGCGAAATAGAGAGCCAACCAGGACTTTCCGATACCTGGATATGCCAAGAAGACTCCTAGTTGCCCTGGCATGATTCCAGAAGGCAGGTAGTTATCAAATCCTGGTAGCCCAGTCTTAATTCCTATATGGCCTAACTCTTGTTGCTTTTTTACATTTTCAAAATATGCAACTGCAGAATCTAGGTCAGTAACATCAATGTCTCTGATAGCAGCAGTATTCTTTTTTAATTCAGATGTTTGAGTAATAAGACTTTCTAAAGCCTTGCCACCCTCACCTTGCTGAACCTGTGTTGCAGCAGATCTTAGAATATCTTTTAGACTATCGCTTAGATATTCTCCTTGCAATTCTTCTAGGTGGTGCTTAGTTGCACCTACGCCTGGGATTGGATCAAAGTCTCTAAATTTTTCTCTAACTAGGTCTGCTGGCGGTAGTGAGGAATTATTCTCAAAATAAAGCCTTATAAAATTCCAAATATCTCCATGGGTTCTCAAAAGGTTTTCAACATTAGCCTGTAGCAATACATGAATTTGTTTATCCTGTAATACAGCGGTAATTAGTTTTGACTCTGTATTATTCACTTAGCCACTCCTTTGCTTTCTGTCTACGCTCTGCTCTATCTTTAATATCTTTTTGTATTTCATTTTTTCTATCTAACAAATCTTGAGCCTTGTAAGCAAAAACATTCCACGATGGGCTTGCAGATACCTGAAAATAAAAATCTAACAAATCGTAGCATGCCGAAATTCCATATGACTCAATAAGACCATCGGCAGCCCACTGCTCAACATTTAAGTTTAAGTTGGCCTTTTGCTCGTATCTCTGCAAATGAAGTTTGTTGTAGCGACTGAGCAAAGCCATTCGGTCTTTGCGGTCTGCCATTACTTTGCTTCAGCCTCGGTCTGTGCTTCCAAAATCTTTGCTGTTAGTTTGTCTTCAACAAACTTGTATACACGCTCAAAAGCCTGATCTACATTTTCTCCATCACGCCTTGCATCTGTTACGCCAAGATCTAGTCTAAGCGATTGAAAGTTTCCTAAATTTAAAGTATATCCAAGTGTTACAGATACCTTTGTTG